>AMFJ01005833.1_pt1 | contig 11452 bp, 13 predicted proteins | sample 427208 | NCBI WGS metagenome assembly AMFJ01 (sample SAMN02954298, study PRJNA114691) | groundwater metagenome | biome: aquatic; feature: subsurface aquifer; material: sediment; isolation source: subsurface aquifer sediment | place: USA: Rifle, CO | collected 2008-08
AGAAAATATGGCGTAAAATATTATATTGTTTTTTATTCATCAGAATTGCTATTGAGACTTTTATCTGCCTCAGAATCACACGCCCCGGTCTTCCATTTTTCCGGAAGATCGGCTGTGGCAAAGTTGGACAGATTTTTCTCATACCACTTTTTCCTTTCTGTGGATCGTATTGCACTCTGCGCCCAAGAGCACCAATCTTTTTGCCACTGCTCATCCTTGCTGTGGGCTGTCACCAGGGGTAAAACATCGTAAGAAAGCATCCGCAATTCGTTTAGTTTTATTCTCGAATCAAATTCAAAAGACAAATTGACATTGGTGGAAAAAATGATCCGCTCGACCGGCATGACGGTCAAAATCGCATACATCCAAAGCGTGAAGAAAATCAGGAATTTTGAGATATTGCCGGAGCGATTGGCGAAAAGTTGGAAAGCCAGCCAGATGAAAACAACGGCCAGATATATGACCGTATAGGAAGCAAAGAACTTTTCATAGCTCAGGCCGTAGTTGAACGCATAGAGAAACATGCGATGGCCGGCTGAAGCAAGAAGCAGAAATGAAGCGACGATAAATATTTTCAGGATGCTTTGGACTGCATTGTTCGTTTTTCGAAAATAACCGAAAAAGAAGATTATATTTATAACAGAAAGAACGAATAGCTGCCAGAATCCGCTCTTCACTAGGCGCACGGTTTCGCTGAAATCATAGGGCAACTGATTGATCCAAAGATGAGTCAGTTGAGTAGCAAGGAACAACAGGTAGAGAGCCAGCACTCCGCCCAGCACGATTCCGGAAACAATGGGATCAAAAAGTCTTCCATCGCTTGGAGGATCTTGATCACCTGTGGATGTTTTCCTGCGAAAAGAAAGAAAATAGCTGATGATCAAGAAAGCCGCAACGAAAGCGAAGGCTATGCGATTGACATATTGGAAGGAAATTATCTCATTCACCCACTCGACTATTCCTTTCATAAGCTCCGCGAAAGCAGGATCTGCCGCTGATAGGAGCGGGATGAATATGGTCAGGGCTAGGACCAGGAACAAGATCGATCCCAGCATTATTCTGGATAATAATTTTAATTTGGAATCCTTATTTGTCGAGGTTTGCCTAAAAACCAAACCAAGCGCCTCTTTTATCTTGGTGACAAGAATGACCCTTTCCGCAATGGATATGATCGCAAACTTGATGCTCATTTCTCTTTTGGACGAAAGTGAGTACGCAAAAAATATGGTCAGCACAAAAGGGAGAATAAGGATGTTGACGGTTTTCAGGAAAGGATTTTCCCAAAGTGAAAAACTGAGGGAAATGAGAGCGACAGGCAAAACCCAGGAATGGTTCTTTTTCACCGCCTCAATGCCGATCAGGAGAAAAAATAGCGCCAGCACGCCCAGGATAAAAACGGTCATATTGAAACCTAAAGCATCAATAAAAACCGACCAAAAATTCCACAGAAAAACCGCCCAATACAGGGCCAATGCAAAAGATCCGATAACCAGTATGTTTTTTCTAAAGCTGATGTTTTCCATAATATTATTTTAAAAAATTATGTTATCTTTCAATATATTTAATGATTATATTCTACTCCCTTGCGCTATTTTTGGCGAATATATGCGCCATTTTTCTTTTCCCAAAAGAAAAGTGGCAAAAAAGAAAAAGGCCGTCCAAGCAAAATTTGTTCAGAAATTTTCAGCTTGCTCGCTAAAATTCCCGAAAATGCCAAAAGGAAACCTGGTAGGAAATTTTTTAACGCTCACAAGCTTCAATTTATGATTTTAAATTTTTCGGGACGGGATTATTTTAAAAAATTGTTGAGCTCGCAAAATATCCCCCACTTTAAAAAATAAATACACTCGGCACCGAATTCTCGGTGGAGTGTCTTTTAGTCTCATAATCGTTCTCCATCTAATGCAACTATTGTTGCCATTGGAAGATTTTCAAAAACGAGCGCTGGGCGAACTGCATACATAATACTGTTATTGTGCAGTTGTGGCAGGAGAGCCATGCATTTTGTCCCATTGACCAGAACGACTGTGTCCAACAAAAGCTTTGCCGCTCCTTCAGCTTCTTTTTCTCTTCTTGCCAGAGCCTTGAGCCGTTCTAAAGCGATCTTCCTGGCGTGACCATAGTTGAAAGCCTGGAAACTGATCTTGAAAGGATGGGCTTTTTCCTCCTTCCATTTCCTGCCGACACAGATCGTGCCGGACAGTTCCCAACTTTCTTGGGGTATGTTTGGACTTTTGATTTTTTCTTTTCTCAAAGCAACCCTCCTTTTCCAAGCTTTTAGCGTAATGGATTTTTCTTATACACTATGAAAGTTCAAGTTCTTTTTCTAATATTTCTCCGATCAGAGTTTCCCGAAGCACTTCCTCCGCAGTTGAAAGCAAAAGTGTTTTTATAATTATGGTTTCCACAAATGTCATTACCGCGTCTTCCGCCTCTGCAAAACCGATAGGCAAAATCCTATAATCCTCTTCTTGCCCAAAGGCGTTTTCCTCCGTGATGCCTACCAGAAAAAACTCAGCCATGTAGGCTTCCAAAGTGAAAGTTATCCAATGAGAACCTTTTTCAGCGACTTGTATTTCAAAAAAAATACTGTTCGGCTGCCCAGGATGCACGTAATAGAAGCCTTTAGTGTTTTCTTGATCCACGTCCCATTTAAAAATCATTTCTGCCAGTCTCCAATCCATGAATATTCCTTTTCTGTGAGCTTTGTCTCTCAACTGCTAAAATTGATCATTTTTACTATTAAGAACTGGAAAATCAGTATAGCAAAAATTCGGATTTTTAGCAAGAACTTGCGCCTACATCTTTCTCTGATTTGTGATATGCTTAGACTATGAAGAAAAACAATGGAAAAATTCTTATTGAAATAGCCCCTATCACCCGCATTCCCCTTTCCCGGAATCAGTCTTTTTCCTATTGGGCGGAGACTGAAATTGCTCCAGGGACTCTAGTTTCTGTGCCTCTTTTCCGACGCAGCGTGGAAGGCGTGGTCTTGTCGCATAAGCCTGACTTTGAAAGATTGGGCAATATTGAATTGAAAAAAGTTTCCTCTGTTTTGGAAGAATCCTTTCTGGATGAAAGACAATTGGCTTTGGCGGATTTTATTGCCAGCTACTATTTTTCTCCTTTGGGAATCGTTCTTAAATCTTTTGTCCCTAAGAGAGTGAAAGCCAGGGCTAAAAAAACTTCGGAAAAAAAGTTGCAAGAGAAAGGTTTCCCCGCAATCATCCTTACTGAAAAACAAAAACAAGCTATCAGCTCCATAACTAAAAACTATCAACTAAAAACTACAAACTATCTTCTGCTTGGTCCTGCCGGATCAGGAAAAACAGAAATATATATCGAAGCTATCAAGAAGTTAGGCAAGAATAAACAAGTTCTGATTTTGCTTCCGGAACTCACGCTCACCCCTCAAGCCATAGAAAGATATGGAAGATATTTTCAAGAAAGCGAGACGGCAATCCTTACCAGCAAAATATCCAAAGGAATCTACTGGGAAAAATGGAAAAAAATAAAATCCGGTGAAATAAAAATAATTATCGGCACCCGCATGGCTGTTTTTGCGCCCTTCAAAGAATTGGGCTTGATAGTGGTGGATGAGGAGCAGGATATTTCGCACAAGCAATGGGACATGACGCCGCGCTATGATGCCCGGGAGGTGGCGCGAAAACTGTCCCAACTTCACGGGTGCAAACTAATTTTCGGTTCAGCCACTCCAAGTCTGGAAGCCTACCATGAGACAGCTGTCGGACAATCGACATTGATTGAAATCCCCCACTTGGAAATTCCGGGAGCTAAAAAGAAAGATTATGTCGGTCCGGAAATTGAGATCGTCGATATGCGCAAAGAACGTTGGAAAAGCGGAGGCTCCTATGGAAAAATCATAAACACTTCCCCGCTTTCACGAAAACTGCAAAGTGAAATCGCCTATGCTCTCAAAAATAACCTGCAGACAATTCTTTTCATCAATCGCCAAGGGATGAGCAATTTTTCCGTCTGCATGGCTTGCAAGAATGTTTTGCGCTGTCCCAAGTGCCATAGCGCCCTTATTTATGACAAAAGCGGAGTTTATAAATGTTCTCATTGCCAATTCGCAACTTCCATCACTGCCAGCTGCGAAAAATGCGGAGGCATCGAGTTTAAAAATATCGGGCTGGGAACGCAAAAGATTGAAAAAGAAGTTTCCAGTCTCTTTCCCAGCGCCCGCATTTCCAGAGTCGACAATCAAACCATGCTGAAACCTCAAGCTCATGAAAGAATCTATGAGGATTTTTCAGAGCGAAAAATTGACATCCTGGTGGGCACTCAAATGCTGACTAAGGGCTGGGATTTGCCAAATGTGGCCTTAATTGGTATAATTGACGCGGATAATATGCTTTCTATTCCAGATTTTTCCACCAATGTCCGCGCTTTTCACAATATGGTCCAAGTAGCCGGAAGATCCAATCGCCCTCATTCAAAATGGCGCGGCATGGTCATCATTCAGACATATAACCCCCAGCAAGAAATTTACAAATTTGTCAGTGAAAGAGATTTAAAATCTTTTTATAATAAAGAGCTTTCGGAAAGAAAAGCACTTCATCTTCCTCCATTCGGAAAGATCATTAAGATCATAGTTCAAGATTATAATCATGAAAAAACTTCCGCTGAAGCGAAGAGGATCTATGAAAAACTGGAAGCAATAAATGACAAAAAATTCTGTATTATCAGTGAACCTCAGGATGCATATGTTCCCAATATCCGCGGCCGATATCGAAAGCAGATCGTTATTAAGCTAAAAAATAAAATATTGCCCTCAGCTATAGAAAATGTTCTTTTGGCTTTGCCGTCTGGCTGGCTGATTGATGTCGACCCTATAAGCATAACTTAAAAAAATGGCAAAACTACCTATTACCTATTATCCCAACCCCATTCTTCGAAAAGCTGCGAAGGAGGTTTTGGATGTGAAAAAACCGTCCATTCAAAAGCTTATTGCGGATATGCTGGAAACAATGGAAAAAAATAATGGAGTCGGATTGGCTGCTCCTCAAGTTGGAAAGTCGTTGCGCCTATGCGTTATTCGTGTAAGTGAAATAACCTATGTTTTAGTGAATCCTAAAATAACCTATACCTCAGCCAAAAAAGAAACTGATATTGAGGGCTGCATTTCTTTCCCTGGAAAATTTATTTCTATCAAAAGGCACGAAAAAGTGCGCGTAAAGGCTCTCAATGAAAAAGGAGAAGAAATAAATATTAAAGCCAAAGGTCTTCTTTCGCGAGCATTGCAGCATGAAATAGATCATTTGGACGGAATAGTTTTCATTGACAGAGAAAAAGAAGACAAAAAAGCAAGGCGTTAATAAAAAATTTACATGAAAAAAGACAAAAAAAATTTGAGAATTGCCTTCATGGGAACGCCTGAATTTTCAGTCCATATTTTGGAAGCTCTTTTGCAAAACAACTATCCGGTTGTGGCAGCTTTTACTCAGGAGGATAAGATAGCGGGCCGAAAAAAAATTCTTAAAAAAAGCCCTGTTAAAATTTTTTGTGAACAGAACGGAATTCCGACCTTCACTCCTAAAAAACTGGATGATGAATCCGTTCGGATTTTACGCGATAAGCAGGTTGATCTGATTATCCTTGTCGCGTATGGAAAGATCTTGCCAAAAAACATCCTGGAAACGCCTCCGCTTGGGGCAATCAATATCCATCCTTCCCTTCTGCCTAAATTTCGCGGACCGTCTCCGGTGCAAAACGCTCTTCTGCATGAAGAAAAAATCACCGGATCAACCATAATGCTTATGGATGCAGGAGTCGATACGGGAGACATTTTGAGCCAGAAAGAGATTTCTATAGATGATCAAGAAACTTATGTCGAGCTTAAAGAAAAGCTAGCTTTTTTTTCTGCTGATCTTCTCGTTGGAACATTGGATGATTTTTTAGAAGGCAAAATCACCCCCCAAAAACAAGATTCATCCAAAGCTTCTTATTGCAAGCTCATCAAAAGAGAAGATGGACAAATAAGTTGGAGTGAAGATTCGAAAACAATCTTCAATAAATTCAGGGCTTTCTTCGGGTGGCCGGGAATATATGCGCTATGGAGAAATAATGGAGAAATAAAAAGAATAAAGCTCAATAAAATAAGTTGTGCGGAAGGAGAATTTGCCGATAGAAAAATTGGCGAGGCTTTTCTTTATAATGACTCAGTATGCGTAAAATGCGGTGTAGGAGCCATAGCAATTCACGAAATGCAGCTGGAGGGAAAAATGAACATGTCTTCCGCTAATTTCATAAATGGCTATAAAAACTTTATTGGCGCCATATTGGGATAAAATTGCTAATCAATCCGCTCTAATTTTAAATTAATGAACCAGTTTGCCCAAAACAAAAATAATAATGCCCTTTTTATTGGAATTTCGCTTATACTGGTTATTTTCCTGATCACTTTTATGCGTGTTTCCTATTCGGAAAACCAAAATCAAAAAGAAAAAGAAGAATCAATCAACAATATTGAAGACGAAGTGATTGCGGCTATGAAAAATGCCACAAAACTATCTTCAGACGAGCTGAATAAAAAAATAAACTCTAAAGAGCCTTTGAATCTGATTGATATCCGTGAAAAGAGTGAATTTGAAAAAGAGCATTTGCCTAATTCTGTCAACACTCCCCTTTCCGAAATAAAAGGCTCTATCGGCATTCTGGAAAAAAATAAAAATTATATCTTGATTGATGCCAATTCTTTTCTGGTGACAACCGCGTATGCCATAAAGACATTTTCTGAATTAGGATTTAAAAATATTTCCTATCTTGACGGAGGTTTTTTAAATTGGAAAAATAACTACTACCAAACCATTTCTGCCGGTGATCCGAAAAGTTTTGCCGATCAGTCAAAAGTAAATTATATCAATAGCGATAAGCTCAAGGAGATGTCAGATATGAAAAAAAATATTACCATTATTGATGTAAGAAAAAGCGCGGAGTATGGCGAAGGGCACATAAAAAATGCGATCAACATCTTTCTCGAAGACATTGAAAGCAAACAAGGAGAAATCCCGACTAAGGGAAGAATTATTTTATACGGCAATGACAGCTTAGGCGCATTTCAAGCAGCCGTAAGACTTTTCGATATGGGAATTTTCAATGTCTATGCGCTTTCTGACGGATTTAATGCTTGGAAGAGCAAGCAATATGAAATTGCAAGATAAGGCTATGATTTTTTTGTCGTCTTATCTTTTATGATATCGATAAAGTTTGAATATAAGAACAAAGCTTGTACGGTCAAGTATTTTAGAATTTCCTGATTGTTATTATCTTGTCCTTGAAATTCATCAAAATTCTTCACTACCAAATAACTTCGGATGCCATGAATGCTTCTATTGGAGGAAAAAACCATAAAATTGTCGATGGTTTTTACATAGATGTTTTCCCCCATGTTAAAAAAATCTGATTTTTTCTTGATTAGCCTGCATTTTCTATCGGAACAAATCTCATTTACCACTCTTTTCTGATCTACGTTGTAAAAAATAAGCGACGCCCCTTCCCCCTTAAGAAGGAATAGCGCTGCTTCTATGATCGAATCGAATACTTCACTTTTTTTCTTATTTCTCATATTCGCTCCTTCAGACAGATCAGATCCGATTCTCATAAGCATGTCCATTTTCCTGTTTACTTCCCCGATATAGCTGTAGGAATCTACCAGATCTTTCGAAGTTTGCTGCAATCTTCTCTGTTCCTTGATTTTTTCTATTCTTTGAATTTCTAATTGATGCTCTTTAAGAATAAAAAACAAAAATCCGGCCATGCCCAAAAGAAAAATAAAAAATTCTTCCACTCGTTCTTGCGGCATCCCAAACATCCCCTGACGAATAATATCGGGAATCATGATGACTAAAATGAATATTGCCAAAAAAAGCCAGTACATATTTAATAAAAACTAAATTATTTTCTGCATTATTCTAGTAGGGATTGATATCGAAAGGCCTCTCTTTTCTGGATGGAATCTTTTCTTTGTTAGAGAAGAAAAAGAGATAGGCTATTTCTAATATTCCAGCTGTATTAAGAAGGAGAAGAAAGATAAACCAGATGCTTTCCCCTCTTCTGGCTGATTTCCAAAGGGCAAAACCTTTCCATGGAATTGACCAGATAACCAGCGCTAATAAATAGTATATTTTTGTTTCCATATTTTTTTGTTATTTTAATTTTCCCCCGCCAAATTTAGAAATTTATTTTTAATTTTTTGCAAACTGTCCCAATCATGAATTGATATCGCTTCAATATCTGAATTAACCTTGGAAAAGTCAGTTATCTTCTTTTGAATTTCTTCCGGAGAAAATAGGTCGGATTTGGTAAAAACGATTATTTCTTTCTTTTTTAGCATTTCGCTGTCATAATCACCCAGTTCTTTGCGAATTATTTCATAGTCTTTTTTAGGATTTTCCGATTCCAATGAAATGCAATGGACCAAGGCTTTTGTCCTTCGGATATGTTTCAGGAATTTTATTCCTAATCCTTTTCCTTGAGCCGCTCCTTCGATGAGTCCCGGGATATCAGCTATAATTATGCCCTCCAGAGCTCCTAAATTAGGCTCTAGCGTAGTAAATTCATAATTGGCTACTTTGACGTTAGCTCGGGTCAATTCATTCAAGAGGCTTGATTTTCCAATATTAGGCAACCCAATAAGGCCGATATCGGCTATCAGCCGCAGTTCCAGAAGAAATTCAAAAGCTTCTCCAGGCTTTCCCTCTTCGCATTCTTGAGGAGAGGTGTTCACAGGAGAACGAAAACAAAAATTTCCTCTTCCGCCATATCCGCCTTCCGCTGCCAAGACAGTTTTGCCTACTTCCAGCATATCGATGTCTTCTCCGGTAGTCAGATTATGCAAAACCGAACCGATTGGTACGGTTAAAGTGATGTCTGATCCGCCATGTCCTTCGGAATTGTCCGATCGTCCATTTTTTCCGTCCCCGGCATAATGCTTCGGCCTATTTTTATACTTATTGAGAGCCGACAAATTGGAGACTGTCTTGAAGTAGACATTTCCTCCTTTTCCTCCTGTTCCTCCGGTCGGGCCAAGGCTCATCTTGGTCTTATTGAAGGCTACCACGCCATCCCCTCCGCGTCCGGCATATATTGAAATTTTTACTTCATCAGTTAGCATAAATTTAATTTTTTCAAAAAAATATTTAATTCTTCCCCTGCGATTTTTCTTTTCTGTCCCGGTCTCATTTTTTTCATGACAATATTCATGATGCGCACTCTTTTAAGATCCAAAACCTCATAGCCCAGAGCGGTGCACATTCTTCTGATTTGATGTTTTTTTCCTTCAGTCAAGACAATACGAAACATAAAATCATTATCCATTTTTTCCACTTCGCATTCTTTGGTCAAAAAATCTTCTAACTGGATTCCGCGTCGCATGTGCTTGAGAAACTGATTATTCACCCTCTTGTTTACTGTGACATAATACTCTTTTTGATGATCAAATTCCGGGTGGAGCAGTTTTTCTGTAATTCTTCCGTCGTTTGTCAAAATTATAAGTCCATGCGAAGCTATATCCAATCTGCCTACCGGGAAAACATCGCTGGCAATATCGGTCATTTGCTGGATGCTTTTCTGGCCTTCAGACGGGCTGTGAGTAATCACCCCTATTGGCTTATAATAAGCGAAATATTCATATTTCTTAACGCTGTCTTTCACTTTTGTATCAACCTCCACTACATCATTTTCATTAACCCTGTCTCCTAATACCGCTTTTCTGCCATTTATGGTCACAATGCCCTTTTCTATGAGAACATCGGCTTCTCGGCGACTGCAAAAATTCCTTTTAGCAAGGTAGCGGTTAATTCTTATAGGATAAGTTAATTCTTCCATGCCTAGATATTCTTAAAACTTTTGAACTATCAGCATACCATACAATATTTATTTTGGCAAGCATTTTAAAAACTATTCTTGTTATTAAGAATGTCTCTTTATTAAAAGTTGCTTATATACCCTCTTTTTCTTATTTTATCAGTTTTTAAAATAAGAATCCAGCCTTAATATATTGATTTTTATAAAAAATTATTATAGGATAGATAAAGACAGATATTACCAAGGATTCATCATAACGAAAGAAAGAGAAGAATTGAAATATTATTTTAAAAAATCCTTTTCGATCTGCTTTTTTGGCAGATACCCGGATTTATCAAAAAGATGAATCCGCCGAAGAGGCGGATGGAGAGTAGCCAAGCGGTAAGGCACAAGGTTCTGGTCCTTGCACCGGGGGTCCGAATCCCTCCTCTCCAACCATCTTTCGCCAAGGCTTCAGAATGGTTTCACCATCAGTTGAAACTATCAGAAGCTCGCGAAGTAAAATAAATGTACTACACATACATTCTCTATAGCCTAAAGTCAAAAAATTTCTACTATGGCTATACTGAAGATTTACAAGAAAGATATAAGTTGCATCAAACAGGACAAGTCAAATCGACTAAGCCATATTTGCCATGGAAACTTGTTTGGTATGCAGCTTTTGAAAATATGAAACTGGCCAAAGAATTCGAAACCTATCTGAAATCCGGATCTGGCAAAGCTTTTGCCTATAAAAGACTCGTACATTCTGAAGTCTTGAAGAAAGATGCTGGGGTTGTTAATTAGGTATTCCGTAGCGTGACATTCCGAAGCTGAAAGCGTAGGATGTCCTAGCGAAGGATACCCTCCTCTCCAACAGATAAAAAACAAGACTTTTTTATAGATCTTGTTTTTTTATTCTAAAATTTATTATTTATACAATCGCAAATGAATTTAAAAAAGAGGGAGATCCGTGAATCTCTCTCCTGTTTCGCTTTGGGTTGTTATTTGCTTTCGAGATACTCGATGAGTTTCTCAAGATCATTTTTCTCCCCTGGTTCTCGACCTCGGTGAGTAAGGAGCGTAGCAAGGCCAAAATTATTGTTTTCCTCAAGAGATTCTTTTGCATTTCCGGCAAACAAAGAGATTTCCCTTTCTATCATGCCTACAATCTCTAATTCATCTCCTTTTAGCGCTGACAATGGAATTGCCAAGCTACTCCTAAGATCAATCAGCAACTGACCTCTTTCTGCTAATTTTTTAGGATATACAGATGAATCTTCGCCGCCATAGAGAGCGTTACTAGCCTCTCTTTTTAAACGATTGAACTTATCAGAAGCATCTTTCAATAATCCAATCACAATCATCAATTCGCTAGTTGCCATGACAAACCTCCTCTTGTCTAATATTTTTTAGGAATAGCTATTCCAACTTAAAGACTATTTATATTATCATTCTTTTATCCTTTTGTCAATAATTCTTAAATAAACATATTATGCCATAAAAAACGTCCGAACATCGTCCCACCTCCCCAACTAATTAAATTTAAAGGCGCCCCAAAGGCGTTTTTAAATTTGATTTATTTTGCGAGTGGATTCGAACGGGCAGAAGTGAGACTAGTCGCCGCGACGCAGACGAACGTCGA
>AMFJ01024362.1_pt1 | contig 11449 bp, 7 predicted proteins | sample 427208 | NCBI WGS metagenome assembly AMFJ01 (sample SAMN02954298, study PRJNA114691) | groundwater metagenome | biome: aquatic; feature: subsurface aquifer; material: sediment; isolation source: subsurface aquifer sediment | place: USA: Rifle, CO | collected 2008-08
AATTTTTCATTTCGCTCGCTTCGCTTGATAATAAAAAAGTATTAATGCCTCAGGGCAGGCCGACTTCGTTCGACAATAAGCTCACCTATGCCTTCGAAAAATTCAAATAACAATAAAGAAGTGTTGAAAGAATTGGAAAAGAAAATTTCCCCCGTTTTAGTTATTAATAATTCCTCACTGAAACCATATGTGGAACTTTTTGACTATGCTCCGGAAAATATATATCAACAACCCCTCGGGAGCTTGGTGGGTTTTTTCGAAATAAAGGAATACAGCGACGACTCTGCCTACGTAGTAAATTTCCTGACATCAGTCCTAAAAAAAGAATACTACATAAACCCTAAAAGACCGGTCACCGAAAGCCTTGATAGTGCGCTTCACAAAGTGAACATGGCACTGAGCGAACTAGCCAAGCATGGCAATGTAGAGTGGCTAGGAAAACTTAATGCAGCTATCTGCGTGCTTGAAAAAAACAATACGCATTTCTCGGTAGCTGGAAATGCAAAGATATTTCTCTACAGAAATCAAGGACTAACCGAAATAAGCGAGGATTTGGCTTCTGACTTTTCCGACCCGCATCCACTGAAGACTTTCGTGAATGTTTCAAGTGGCCGGCTGGAAAAAAATGATCGCCTCCTGATAACTTCTGAGGATATTTTTCATATCCTTTCAACTCTTGAACTTAAAAAGAACTTTCAAAGATTTGAAGGTGACAAATTCGTCCAGTTTTTGAAAACAGCACTCTCCAACCAAATGGAGATGATAGCTTCCATGGTCGTGGAGATGAACGAGGTTCAAGCCATGACTACACCCAAAGCAGTCAGCAGCAAGAAATCAATGGAAACTGCCAACGTTTTCAGTGGCACGACCTTCGACAATCTGCCCGCAGTTGACCTGACACCGGAGCTACCACTGACAGTCATCAATGCACCTGAAGGCAGTGCGGAATATACTGACAAAAAAACTGGACATATCTATGTTCAAGGACAAAGCAGTGAGCCAAGTGAAAATCCCAAAGTTGCCCTTTATTGGGAATCAGTAAAAGAAAAACTTGGCGAGGCTTGGTATCACACCAAAAATGAAACTCGCAGAAAATATTCTCAGCAAAAAAAACAACTAGCAAAAAAAATCGAATTGCGCCGACTGGAAAAAGAGAGATTAGCTGAAATCAAAAAAGAAGAAGCTGAGCGTGAAAAAGCCAAACGAGAGCTTCAAGAGATAGAAAATGAAAGACTTCTCGCTGAAGAAAAAGAGGTTGAGCGAATTCTGTTTGAAAAACAGGAAGCAGAAAGGAAAGAAATGGAAGCGCTGGAACAGCAAAGAATTGCCAAGCAAGCAAAGGAATTGGAGAATCAAAGAATTATTCAAGAAAAGAAACCAATCTCCAAGCAAAATTCGCAGTCGATCCAAAATCCTAAAAAGATAATCGCCGACAAGTTGCAAGCCAACCATTCGGAAAAGACTGATCAAATCGGAGACTTCTATCGAGAATTAAGTTTCCAAGAAAAATTACAAAGAGCTGTTAAGGAGCAGCAACGTCAAGCAGTCATAGACCTGCGCTCACCGCAAAAAGACCAAACTGATGAAACTCCAATTCCCACTGAGGATGAAATTTCATTCTCGGTGCCAGTGCATCAACAGGCTGAAATCGAACGAGCAAAAAAAATTGAGCGGACTGAAAACATGGTCAAAACCTTGAACAAAGCTATTTGCAAAACGAAAGAAGCGGTTCTTTCCTGCTCACAAGCAATAAGGAATCAAGCCAGTGAATTTGCAAGCAACAAAAAAATCGGACATTCCCAAAGTGAAGATCGAGCCCATATTGCTCCACGCTTTTCAAAAATAAGAAAGACATTCTCTTCACTTTCTTCCAAACAAAAATTGTACACACTATCGGGATTAGCCTTGATTTTTATCGTGCCTTTCTTCATTGTCAAATTGACCAACAAACCACCTAAACCTGTGGCGATCCAACAGCCAGTGAAGCCGCTGACTCAGGCTGATATTTTGTCAGGAGAAAAAAATATCAAAATCAACACTGATAATAAGACCATTGTTTCAAAAAATGACCTGGTAGCTAAAACTCTCCTGACGAATATCGGATTAGTGGCTTTCACCAAAAACAGCGTTCTTGTTTTTGACGCGAACAATCAGTTCAAGGAATATCCGATTGGAGCAGGCCAAGGATCCATTGTCAATGCAACATTCATGAGCGATCTTTCGCTAGTTTTAATCATGACAGATCAAAGCAAAATCATCTCATTCAGCCCGATATCACTAAAATTTGCAGACAACAATATAAATATCACAAACAAAGTCAACCAAAGCTTCCTGGGAACATATTTGACATATCTCTATGTCCTGGACACTGAAGCCGGGCAGATTTATCGCTACCCAAGAGCCGAAGGAGGATTTGGTGAAAAAACCGACTGGCTGAAATCTGAAACTACTTTTTCAAAGGCATCAGACATGACCATCGACGACAACATCTATGTTATTGAGAGCGGCAAAGTCATGAAGTTTTTCAAAGGTCTGCCACAAGTAATAACATTCGAATCTTCGCAAACATCGATCAACTACGACAAGATTAGCACATCCATAGATTCGTCCTCACTGTATGTCCTGGATAAACTGAATGCTCGCATAGTGCAATTTTCCAAAGAAGATGGATCGATTGTCTCACAATATTACAATGAGAAACTGAAGGATGGAGCTTCATTGACAGTGGATGAGAAAAATAATGTCGCTTATGTGACAACTTCAAATGGTTTAATTTCCACCACACTTCAATAAAAAAGTTGCTCACGCTTGGCAAGGAAAACTCTCATAAGATACAGATGCTGTGGCATGCGCCACAGACCGTGCTAAAATTTTCACTGAACATTATTATTGTCTCGCAAAAATTTGCACTCATCCAAATTTGCAATTATACATCATACGGCAAAGTGAAAAACGTATGCATTTTTTCAAAAAGCCATTTCCCACAAAAGGAAATGGCTTAATGCGTGCATTTATAGCTTTATAAGCTATTTTTTCTTTGTTACGTACAGAGCCAACATCACTACAGTAGCTAATGACCATGAAGCTGATGAGAATCTGTAATTGGCAGGTTGAAATTGAAAATACAAACCTGAAAGCGCAAGAACGAGAACCAATAATTTAAGAACACTATGCATTTATGACCTCCAAAGAGCTATTTTATCTACTAACTTATCATTATACACCTAAATTGATAAAAAGTCAATAGCATATCAAAAAACAGCTTTGTTTGAGCTGTTTTTTGATATATGAATTTTGTATTGTCTGGAAGCCGAAAACTATAAGCTAGAAGCTCATATTCTGGCATTGTGCCTAGTAGCTAGAAGCTAAAAGCTAGCAGCTAGAAGCTTGTATTCTGCACTGCCTGCCTGGCAAATCTCGCTCTTTCCATGATTTCCCGGTTCACAATGTTAGCATCTCGCCCATATTTCAGACGAGAAAGTTCTTTGAGATAGTTAGCCGCTTCTTGATTGCCACGAGTTGGCGGGAAAAAATTGACATTGAAAGGTTTTGAAAGTTCCCCATTGACCAACACTCGCGCAAAGCCCTTGTAGTTATCAACATTGACCAAATCGCTAGATGTAAAAACTGGAGAGAACTGTTTCTCTAAAAATTCTCCGTCTTCAGGTCCGACGCGAAGCGCTACCATTGAGCCAACATTACCAAACACGGCTTTAGAAATATCTTCTTTCAACTGTCCAATAAATTGATGCGCAATAATCAAGCATAAGCGATATTTTCGAGCTTCGGAGAGAATCTGTGAGATGGAATTTGTGGTCACGTTCTGAAATTCATCAAGATACAAATAGAAATCGCGTCTTTCGTCTTCCGGCATGTCAGACCTTGAAAGGGCGTTCATCAAAATTTTTCCCACGATCACCATTCCGAGCAAATGAGCATTGATTTCCCCGATCTTTCCCTTCGAAAGCTTCACTAATAATATCTTTCCACTATCCATGACTTCACGGAAATTGATGGTACTTTTCTGCTGAGCAATGATTGGGCGCATCATGTCATTGGAAATGAAAGTCGTCAGCTTTGAAGTGATGTATGGAACCATGTTGGCAAGCGCCGCTTCCCCGCCGGCTTTCTCAGCTTCCTTGATCCAGAAATCTAGCACGACTGGATTGTTGCATTTGGAAAGCTTCATTTTTCTGAAATCCTCGTCAGCCAAAACTTTGGAGATTTCCATCAAGGTACTTCCCGATTCAGGATCTTCCATGATCAAAAGCATGGCATTTCTGACATATTGTTCAAACATCGGACCGCCAGTCGCTTTCAAGTCATACAACTGGTCAAAAATTCCAATCATCTCATTGATCACGAAAGTTTTTTGTTCGGGATGAGCAGGATCATATTCAAGCATATTCAATCCAAATGGCCTTTCCATGTCAGAAGGATCAAACACGATCACATCCTCTGCCCGCTCTTTCGGAATTGCAGTCAAGATATCCTCTATAGCATCTCCGTGTGGGTCAATGAAGCAGAACCCTTTTCCATTTCTTGCATCCTGCTTGGCCATCTCTTGAAGGAAATTTGATTTACCAACACCGGTCTGACCGATAGTATACAAATGTCTTCTGCGATCAGAATCAGCCAATCTGATATCAGTTTTTATTCCCCTGTAATCATTGAAACCAAGGACGATTCCTTCCTTGGGAATATTAAGTGGCGGCGGAGCAGCTCCAGCTTTGAGCCATTTAATTTTCGGAGTTTCAGTGGTTGAAATAGGAAAATGAAAAATACTAGCAATTTCTTCCGTAGACAGAATCATCGAATGGTCCTCGTCAAAATTCCTGAAGATGTAGTCAAAGGAGATCTTCTTTTCCTTGATCCTCTTTTGAACTATGAAATGGTTGACGTCATGATTTTCAAATTGAGCGAAAGCATTTTCCATGTGCCCCAAAATCTCATCGGATTTCTGCTGACTGTTTGCTGAGGCGACCAAGCGAATATTGACCTTGAAGCCAGCTTTTCCTGATTTTGCTTCTATTTTCTTGACCAATTCCTGCTCTTCAGGCGTGAGCTGTATGACCTCCTTTTTTAGGATCTCATCCTGCGGTTTGTTTTGCATGGTCTGAAGAACGCCTTTGCCTATTTCAAGAGCGAGCGAAGAAGAATGGGCATCTTTAAGTTGCTTGCCTTGTTGCATGCGGTGCGCTATCCCACGTCCATGCTTTCTCCATTCCTTACCAGCTGGACGCAAAACAAGTTGAATGGCAGCGCCTTCCCCTTCGGTCTGAAGCTTGCTGAGAGCATTAGAAATCTCAGCCAAGGGATCTCTTTCCATGTGTTCATAGGTGAGAATGGGCAAAGCATGAGAATGCTTAAGCTTGAGCAAGGCAGCTGAAGTGAAACTTCCCGGAGAAAAGATGGTATAGTCCGAAATTTTCTCCACTGAAGCATGTGGAAAATATGAATGCACCTGTTTTTCGATGCTTTCGCGAAACTTTCTTGGCACCGCCATGTAAAACTGAATCTCTTCATTGCCGGCTGGATTAGCTATCTCCATCGCGATGTATGGTTCGCTATACAAAAAATGTCCCAGAATGGATTTTTTCTCCTTAATGCTCGAAAGAGTCGTCAAAAGCTGTTCCATTGCGCCTATTTCCTCTTTCCACATTTCACCATCCTCCGATCTTTCATTTTTTTCCTTGAAAATCTTGGTGACCCTGACAACTTCCAAATCCATATTCATCGAGCGATTGATTTGGGCGCGATAATTCAAAAAACTTCTAAGCACCAACATCGCCCCTGATATGAAGACGATGACTGAAAAGCTCCAGACAAGCGGGATCAGAAATGAGTTTAGATCTAGTGTATCCATTAATATTTTCTATTTATTTATATTTTGTATTTATATTCTTGAATTTAAATCTAAAATCTCAATGACAAATGCCCAATAAAATATAAAAATCACAATGACTAAACTGTTTAATTTGTACTTGAGTCATTTGTTTGACATTTGGATTTTGACATTTGAATTTTCTATTATATTTCCTTGATCATTCCGTTTTTTACCAACGCATCATGCAAAGCTTCGCCAAGCATCCTGTCATGAAAGGTGTCCAGAATGTAGTTGTCTTGCATGTGCTGAGCGACTTTCACGGCATGAACCACACCTTTTTGCTGTGCAATATCAACCAGATGCTGCACCTGAGTTTCAGCATCAATCTTTTGCGCTCCAGCTTGCGCATCGCTGGCAACCAAGCCAGGATCAATCTCATCTCCGAATTGCGTCTGCACCTTGGAAAGAATTTTTCCATAACTGTCATCCTTTTCTGCCAAGACAACCTCTTGTACTATTTCGCGCTCAACTTGATAGGGTTTTTCCTGATCAATTGAATTTCCAACGTCAGCGCGCTTCAATTTCCCCTCCAAATCCAAATCTCTCTCTTCAATTGGCTCCAAATTACTTTTCATAAAATTTCTAATTTCTAATTTCTAATTTCTAAACAATTTCTAATGAATAAATTTTAAATCCATCAGTAGGACAAAAAATTATACATTAATTAAATTGAAAAATAATTGAAAATTGAAAATTGTAAATTGAAAATTATCCCTGATTAGCTCTCATCATTTCCTCCTTGAACTCCACGATCACCCCCTGCACCATTTCTTCGTATCCATGAATCTTCTCCCTGAAAAAAGCTTCCATTTGTTCAGGGATAATTTCACCTTCCGTCATCTTTTCATATTCTTCTCGTCCTTTTTCTCCAAGCTTATCCATAGTTTCCAAGAAAATTCTTTTCAACAAAACTTCTGTCATCTTAATGATGAGTTCATTCTGCTTGTCTTGAGAAAGAGTGTCGATTCCCAAATCCTTGATGAGTTGGGAAAGAGCCTCAGACTGCGAACTTGAAGTTATTTCATCTGTCATATTTTTGTTTTTTATATATATTTACTTACAATTTCATCTAATCAAAGTCCACTCGCATCAAAATAATCCGGATTGTCATTATTTGATGTAGTTGCTTTTCTGGCTAATGTCATTATACGGTACGACCAGAGCTTGAAATTTTCGCCCACTTTAGGTTTGGTTTCCTCGGAGCTAGCATAACCGATTATCAACTTCTTAGCCTTGCTAGAAAGCCCCTTCAGATTATTTTCCGGATCATTCAAAGCTTCACGCACGTTCATTCCCCCAAACTTCACGATGTTTCTTGTTTTTCCGTCAAAGAAATCTTTTCCTATTTTCGTGAATGTTTCCTTGTCTGGCATTTCCAACAGAGTCTGCATGTGTTCATGAGAATGTTTGATCAGGTCGCCAATTCTTCCCATCTCATATGCTGGAGCCCAGTTGTAGAGATTACTCCTCGAAGCATCACCAAGGTTTTTTGCATATTCAAGATTAGACTGGAAATTCGGGCTGTTCGGATCAAGCGCTGGCAGCTCCCCATTCGTGACTGCGCTCGCAATTGAATATTTCTCATTTTCAACTGCTATTTCAGCCGCTTTGTCAGCAACAATCTCATTGTTCCATGCTTTATAAACTTGATCCGTTGAGGGCAAAGTTTTTGCAGAAATCTCGGCAGGTGGAACAAGCTTAACTGCTGCTTCAGGCGCTGCATGATGACCATCCAGATGTGAAATCTTACCATCGATACTGTCGATTTTAAATTTGAGCGGATCATGTTCATCAATCGTCAAGACTGTTCCTGGTTTCACATTGACCATTCCATCTTTTAGCATTTTTTGATATTCGCCATCTCCAACTTTTGCAACGATAGCATCCTTGTTGTCATGCATATAATCAAGCCACATGCGATGAGCAGCATGACCAGGATTTTTCATGTCGGGATGAATTTTCTTAATATGATCTATTAAGGTTCTTTCGATACTGCTACCTTTTTCAATTTTTAGTGAGATATCTTCAGTTTTCATCTCAGCCAATTTAGTTGAAATTTCTTTGGCATTTTTTACTCGTTCAGCTTCATTCATTGCTCCATTAGGAGTTGTATGTGAAAATTTGTCCTTCGACTCAACTGGAGCACTGCCATTTGAAGTAGCAGTGGGTCCATTGCTTTCCGGAGCAACAATTTTAGAGGAATGTGCGGTCTGTCCACCATTTCCAGCATCAGCCACAGGAACACCTTTTGGTTCCTTGGAAAATCGCACTCCGCTTTTTTTAAGCTTTTCCACATCCAGTTTGGCACTTTCTGGTGCGACAGCAGGTGTAGTATTGCCAGAAAAGACCTCTTTGACGTCATGATATGTGCCGGCTATCAATTTCCCAACCCATGAATCATTCAAGACATTACTGCCAAATTTGAACAAATCGACCGCCAAACCTGAACCAAGAAAAACTCCCAGCGCTGTTCCTGCCGCCATGTGGCCCAGATTCTTATTTTTTATTTTATCAATAGCATTCTTTTCATCTTTGATTGCAATATTCCAAGTTTGATTGGAAAGATAATCGAATTTTTCCTCCTCATTCATAAGGGAAAGCATTTTTTCAAATTCAACCTTGCTTTCTGCAATTTCCTTTTCTTTTTTGTTTTTGTTTTTGGAAGATAATCCCTCAGCAGTTCCGGCGCCCGTTAGGGCGGCCATTATCACTCGCTTAGCGAGCATTGTTCCACTGATTGCCCCCGCAGAAGCCAGTCCCACACCTACCGCTACTGAACCAGCATATGCCAAACCCGCAAAAGCTGCGCCAACCCCAAGCTTTTTTGCCAAACTCAAAGATCGATAATCCTTGGAAAGTGCTAGCAAGCCCTTTCTAGCATCACCAAAAAATAACTTGCCCTCATGATTTTCAGCCTTGACATCATCATGCATTTCAAGCACTTTCAATTCCTGTTCCAACAGAAATAAACCATAGATATCCGCAAGCTCCGCATCATCCGCACCTCGCAGGCGCGCCTCCGCAATTTGAGCATCACGGAGTTTCATCAAGGCGTTGTCATAAAAAGCCCTGTAAGCAGCAATGTCATGATCACTTTCGAAGGTTTTTTCCTGCTCCTTGGCATTATTATCCAAATTGTTCTTGAATATATTTTCCGGTGAAAAATACTTTCTGACTCTCTTCAGGGCTGTATTTTTTTTATAGTCAACTTCCAGATATTCTCTTCTGGCTTGCTCAACCTCATTCTGTAAGTTCTTTATTATCTCCTGAGATTCTGTAATTTTTAAATTTCTTTCACTCTCAATATTCAAACTATCGCGTTCTCTTTTGCTTACCAAATAATCAACATGGTTATCCAATATATTATTGATATTATTTATTTCTTGACGAACCTCATCATCAAAATCCGTTAATTCAAAATCTCTTGAACTCAGATAGTAATCATAAATATTAAATCCTGGGAGATTTATCGCCTTTTCAATTGCATCTTCGGCTTCCGCTTGCTTAAGCTTAAGGCTATGAATAATTTCATCAAATGTTCTCTCAGATTTATTTTCTAATGCACTCGATTGATTAATGTTTGATTCTAAATTATCCTCCACAACATCAATCAAATCAATTATTTCTTCCTCATCACTAATAATTGCTGATTGCTTATGTTTCTTCAAGACAGCATCAATAAGAGAGTCCGTCTCCGATTGTGACTGCTCGCTTACTCTTTTTTGAATATCTTGTATTGATTCGTTTTTGTTTTCCATCGTATCTCGTGCGTAAAAAATTTTATTGGAATATTTTTTTCAAAATGTAGCTCTCTAATTCTTTTTCATTTGCCTGTTCCAGACCATGATCAGCAACCAGCTCGTCTCTTTTTCTTGCCAACATTTTCCTGATTTGCACCTTAGTGGAAAGAGAAATTTGATCTTCTTTTTCATCATTATTCAAAAGTTCGTATTCTTCATTTCCATCAAGCGCATTTCTGAACTTTTCAACAAATGATTTCGCGGCCTCCGCGAACATGTCCGCGATTTCAATCTCCATGCCAGCTATCAGCTCGGTCCCGTGTTCAAAATTAGGCACTATTTTTTCAGGCTGATCAAAAGCAGAATCTTCAGCAACTTTTTTTGACACGTATTTTTCCTCCTCAACCCTGATCAAATCCTCCAAAAGATCAATACTGCTAGCAATGCTTGCCTTATTATTTTTCAGCAAAATCTTCAGTTCCTTCCGATTGCCATCTGCGTTCTTGTTTAATTCGACAAGATCTTTGTATTTCTTGAGGATTGGATTGAAGATTTTTTCACGTGCGTTCTCAACATCCAACCTATCTTCATCTGTCACCGCGTGACTTTGATATTCCATCATCTTGTCAGAAAAAATTTCTCCAAGTTTTTGACATTCGTGAAGCAGACTCTCAATTTCTTCTTGTTCAGCATGTTCAACAGACAGCATTTCCATGCCGCCATCCTTTTCAGTCGAAACCGTTTCCACGTCAGAGACAGCCATTTTTTCATCAACTTCTATTTTTTCTTGCATATCATCTTCATTGTTATTATTTTCTTCTTTCTGCTCCGAATCAACCTTAGAATTTCCAATGTTTAACGCAATAGGTACTTCATCGATGATAAGATTCTCCCTGACCTCATTATGAATCAAAACAGAAATCTCATTTTGAAATTCCTCTTTCAAGAAAAAATCTGATTGATGTTCCCTATTATTCAAAAAATCACTTTCAACATCGCTCATCTTACGCAAATTATCCATCACAATATCAGTAAGTTCAAATTTGGTAGCGGGGGTGATACTCCTCACACTGCTTTGATATATTGATTCCAATGCTACTTCTTTTTTTAGTGCGTCAATTTCCGCATCAACTCTCTTGAACACGAAAAATTTGAATATTAATTTGTTCAAATCATCTTTTGAGAGACCCTGAATCATTGCTTCAATCTGACGCTTATATGCTTGATCCAAAACAACTTCCTCTCCTTTTCGGAGAGTTTCCATGATATCCACCAAAATGAAATCGTCTTCTAGGATGTTTTTTCCAACCAATGAAGCAATGAAGAAAATCTCTGAATTCAGTGGGCTCTTATTGTGCACATTCAAAACATTTTCCTGCTCCATTTTCTTTTTCAACTCATCCGCCACAGCGACATTCAGAATTTTTTTAGCTTTTTTCTTGAGAGTTTCAACTGTTTCATGAGATTCATGCTTTGTCTCAGTTTTCTTCTCAACATTCACGCCTATCTCCACTTCATCATCTTCAATAATTTCAGTCGCATGTTTATTTTTAGAAAGCTTATCAAAAAATTGCCCGCGATTATTGCTCGCACCGACTGCAAACCTTCCAGATTTTCCTTCGCCTAATCCTTTCATATAAATATATATAAAATAAATTCACTCATTAATAAAATTATAACATAAAAAATAAAACAAAACCACAACGACATGCAAAATATTTTTTGATCAAAAAATATTTTTTTGAAATTCATTTTTTTTGCTCAATTTGTTTTGATAATAAAAAAAGTGTAATGGGACATTGTCCCATTACACTTTCTCTTT
>AMFJ01008335.1_pt1 | contig 11447 bp, 10 predicted proteins | sample 427208 | NCBI WGS metagenome assembly AMFJ01 (sample SAMN02954298, study PRJNA114691) | groundwater metagenome | biome: aquatic; feature: subsurface aquifer; material: sediment; isolation source: subsurface aquifer sediment | place: USA: Rifle, CO | collected 2008-08
GGCCACCCAACTATCCCCTTTTCAATGGAAGTAGATTGGGACATGATAACAAACACTAAAAAAGACCCGGAGGTTGCCAGAAAAATTAGGGAATTATCCAGAATGAAATACGGCAGACCGGCAGCTGAAGTTGAGGAGTTTATTAATCTAAGGGCCGGAGCCAACGAACCGGAAATTCCCGAACCAAAGTTTGGAGGGTTTGATAAGGGGAGGATTCCGTTTTAACTTGTGTTAGATATATAGAACCCTTTTTAGTATAATCAAATCAATGCTGAACCTGCCGTTTTTAACTTTAGCCAAAAACCAGAATAAATTTTTGGTAGTAGATATTAATTCCAAAAGCGTAATTTGCCTTGCCATATACGTAGACGTTCAGAATAACGCCAAAATTATTGGCCTTGGTAACTCCCCTCTTGAAGAAAAAGCTGTAAGCTCCGGAAATATTATAGACTTTGATCAGGTTACAGAAGCGTTAAAACAAGCAGTCGTAAAAGCAACTACAGATTCGGGAGAAAAAATTAAACAAGTAATCTTTGGGGTGAGTGGGGATTTAGCACTAGGGCTTGTAACAACTGCAAAGGCCGGAAGAAGTCAAAGCACTGTGATTTCGGAACAAGAAATAAAGCAAGTGCAACAAACTATTTTAGAAAACGCAATAATACAAGCTCGAAACGAAATACTAGAAACAACAGGAAACTCAGATATTGAAATTGAGCCTATCACAACATCAAACATATACACTAAAGTAAACGGCAGATTTATTGCAAACCCAATAGGAGTAGAAGGCGAGTCGGTAGAAATTGCCATGTTTACAGCTTTTACACCTTCCTACCATACAAAGACACTTCAGAAGTTAGCCAGAAAGGTTGGGTTAAATATATTAGCCATCGCTTCCGAGATGTACGCCTTAACTACAAGCATTCGCCCAGGAGCACCAACTTTAGCAGACTATGTAGTAATAAATATTGGCAGTGACTTTACCGATGTTGCAGTAGTATTTGGCAATGGAATAGTGGCAACAAAATGTTTGTGCATAGGTGCAGACCATTTTACTAAAGAGATAAGTTTAAAAATGGGTCTTACCTTTAACGAAGCCGAAAAAATGAAAGCAAGCTACACATATGAAAAATTAGCGCAGAGTGAGAGCTTGGTAGTTCAAAACTGTATGCATGAAACCTTGGAAACATGGCTTGATGGGTTGGAATTATTGTTTGAAGAATTTAGCGGAGTAAAAACCTTTGCCTCAAATATCTTTTTGGTTGGAGAAGGTTCAAAGCTTCCGGACATTTATGACTTTGTAAGCAGAGAGCCGTGGACAAAATCTATTGCTTTTAAAGCCCCGCCTGAATTTAATAAACTAAAATTGGATAACATGACAAAAATATCGGATTCAACAGGACAAGCCGACCAAGCAGAGTACCTACTACCATCAGCTCTTGCTAGTATTTATTTGGAAATGAACTCACAGGGATAACAAAGGATAGCGCATGACAAAACTTGATTTAGAAATATTTGATGACGTAATAACTGTCTTAAATAAAATTAGAAACATAAACGATGAAGGTATTGAATTAGATATCCCTGAAGGAAGTGTACTTTTTGAAAATATCCTAAACCTTAAACTTTTGCAAAAAAGGGCAGAGGATTTGGGTAAAGTGGTTCATTTTAAAACACTGGATGAGGCGGGGTTAAATTTAATATCTATAGTAACCGAAGGAAATCTTGCAGAAAACACTGCCTCGCCAATAAACACTACAGCAGAATCAAACACCTATCCAACAAAAAGATTTAAAGGAATATCGCTTCCATCAATAAAACTCCCAAAGGCGTTGCCAAAGATTAACCTACCTTCCTTTGGTGGTAAATTACCCCCTGTTTGGCCGGTAATTGGTGTTACCCTTGCTGTTTTATTGCTAATTGGAGGGGTTATATACGCACAAAACGCACCAAAAGCAAAAATCAAAGTGGTTGTTAACTCGCTTCCCCTAACAAAAAGTGTGCAAATAAAAGTTAGGAAAGATGCTTCTAGCGACGCCACCGCTAAAATCCTACGGGGAGTAATAATTCAAGCAGAGAACGCAGAAGAAAGTACCATTGCTACAACCGGCACAAAAACTGAAGGGAAGAAAGCTAAAGGAGTGGTAAAAGTTTATAACAAAACCACAAGTGAAGTTACCTTGAAAAAAGCTGTCAAACTAAAATACAAAGATTTTACTTTTGTACTGGATGAAGAAATAGCGATACCTGCTGCAACCGAAAACATCATAGACCCAACACAACCAAACATTCCCGGAGAAAAACAAGCCAACGTCACTGCCGGTGAAATCGGGAAAGACTATAACATTGATAAAGGGAAAACACTTGAGGTAAACAGTTATAAAACAGCCGATGTGGTCGCAACATCAACGGAAGACTTTGAGGGGGGAGAAAGTAAAACTATAAAAGTTGTGGCTGAAAAAGACATTACCGATCTTTCTTCACAAACCCTTACAAAAAGCCAAACAAACAGTGCGGAGGCTTTGGCGGACAAGTTAAGCTCAAGCCAAAAACTTATAACCGGCTCAACAACATCCACTTTAGTAAAAGAGGAATTTACGCCAAAAGTTGGGGAAGAAGCCGACACATTAAAAATCACACAAGTCGTTTCGGCCAGCGGCCTTGTGTACGTTACATCAGAACTTAACACCCTACTTGACGGGTTAGTAAAAGACTTAATACCTGACGGCTATATACTTTCCTCGAAGGAAAGGGATGTAAAAGTAGACATATTGGGTAATTCAGATACAACTGTATTAAGTACAACCGAAGCCGATCTTCAAGTAACACTAAAAACATACATCATTCCTGATATAAAAGAAGACACAATAAAAGATGAGCTACGAGGTAAAAGTACAGGAGACGCTCAAAAATACTTAGGAAGCATAAAAAATGTGAAAACCTACGAGTTAAATATCAACCCGACTATTCCGTTTTTTCAAAGAATTCCGACTAAAACGGAAAACATTGAGGTGGAGATTAGCGTAAATGACTGAAAATAAAGACACTATTGTTTTAGGCATTGACTACGGCGAAACAAATATCGGGCTGGCTTTTGGTAGAAACAGACTAGTGTCCCCTATCAAAACCGTCTCCGGTAAAAACACCCCTTTAGCTATAAATGAAATATTGAAGGTGGTTATTCAAAATAAAGTTGGAAAAATTGTAATGGGACTTCCCTTAAGCTACGATAAAAAAGAAAATTCTCAATCTAAAAAAGTTCGTCAATTTGCTAAACTTTTAAAAATTAGATTAAAGCTGCCCCTAGAATATGTAGACGAATACGGAAGTACGATTGAATCTCTGGAAGAAACTATTCAACAACACGTACCTAAAAAGGCCAGAAGACTTATAGATCACTACTCAGCAGCCATTCTCTTGAGAAAGTATTACGACAAAAGCAATACTATTTAATAAGATTTACCATTGCGCCACATTGAGGTGATAGTGTTCCGTTATTACTAAACCTCACACATGCTTTTTTAGCACCCTCGTTTTGTAGATCTTCGGGAAAAATTATAAAACTGGCACCTTTTAACACCCCATCTTTTGTAGCATACAATCTTCCACCAAAATGCCAACCATCAACAAAATCTCCTTCGGTAGCATTAACACACCAAGTACCGGTATCCTTTAAAAACGCATACTCATAAGAGGTGCTTTCGGCAGGAGCAACGACAATTAAGGATGACGCCCAACCGGGAGTTCCAAAAACAGATTTTGCCTGCTTGCATGCAGTACCCTTGTTTTTATAGATAGAATCATCACAGGAAACCCCGGAAGCAGTCTCAAAATAGGCAGAGGTCCACGACTTACACTCAGTACTTTCTTCGGAAGCTTCGGACATAAAAGAAGTATTACCGGCTTGTTTTGACAAAAACAAAAAACCACCAAAAGACGCAGTTACTAATAATGCGGCAATCAGAACAAATATAGGGCTAATAAAACCTTGTGAAAACGACTTGGGCATAAAGATTCCTTTCTTGGTCAAATAAAATCTTATGTACTAAGTATGCTAAACCTACAGCAACAAGTCAAGAAAGCTTTTGACGCAAACAGTGTCGAATGATAGATTTAACTCACTATGTACAAACACCTGCTCAAAAACAAAAAAGCTGTAGTTTTTGACCTAGATGGAACTTTAATCGACTCAGAACCTTTGTGGAAAGATGCTGTAGAGGCAGTACTTGCCAACTTTGACGCCGACTGGATTGATTACAACGAATTTCCAACAGGAATACCAATTAATATTAGATGGGATTTAATTTTAAGAAAATATCCGGAATATATTGATACAAAAATGACTACTAGAGATTTGGAGGAAGCGACATATACTCAATATCTAAATAAAGTTCAGGAAACAGGGTTGAACGTGAGAAATGGTTTTTGGCCGCTTGCATACGAGTTAAAGGAACAAAAAAAGTTAAAGCTAGGGCTGGCAACAAATACAAAAAGAAAAATCACTGATGTAGTACTTAAGCATTTAGGCATTTTTCAAACATTTGATGTGATTGTTTGCGGAGACGAAATAAAAAAACCTAAACCTAACGGTGAGATTTATACAACAGTTGCTCAAAAACTTGGAGTAAAACCGGAGGAAGTTTTAGTTTTTGAAGATAGCTCAATTGGAGCGGCCGCAGCAAACAATGCAAAAATGGATTTGGTGATTATTTGGGATGGGGAAGAAAACAAGCTTTACTATCCCGAAAAAGCTTCACTATTTATTCCAGACTTTAATGGCCTTTCCGGACAGCTGGATACAGATGCAGGTGAGGATATTAAACTCGCGGCAGAAGAAATTCTAAGATCCAGAAGCCAAAAACCGGAAGAACAAACTCCAACGAACATTGCTTAACAATTGTGGATAACTCGTGTTAATCTCTTATCACACTGCTAGCATTGCCCCTCTAAACATATGACACCAGACCTTAAAAATACAAGCGCAAAAAACCTATGGGAAATTGTTCAAAGTGAACTAAAGCAGGTTATGTCCCCAAATATTTATGGTACAACAATTGCTCTAATAGAAGCTAAAAATCTAACCAAAACCTCAATAGAACTTATTTGCAGAAATAAATATATTAAGGAACAAGTTGAGAAAAAATATTTAACATTTATTAGTGCCACCCTAAACAGAGTTGGCAATGCTAATTATGAAATACTTTTGACCGTCTCCGAATACGTAAAAGCTTTAAAAGAGGACAAACAAATTGGGCCATTATTTGCACAAGAAGAAAAACACGGTCCGAGTGAAATAGAAAGCCAAGCCGAAGCATATAAAATAGGTCTTTCGGCTAAATATACCTTTGAGAACTTTTTAATGGGCACAAATAACCAACTGGCATACGCTGTAGCAACCGCCGTAGCTGTAAATCCCGGAAAAGTGTATAACCCGCTTTTTTTATATTCAGGGGTAGGGCTTGGAAAAACACATTTAATGCAGGCTGTCGGTAATCGTATTCTAAAAGAAAAACCTGAACTTAAAATTGTATATTGCACGGGAGAATCGTTTACAAATGAGCTGATTGAAAATCTGCAAAAAGGTAAAAGAAACGGTAAATACACTTCTAATGAATTTAGAGATAAATATAGAAAAGCAGATGTTTTATTAATTGATGATATTCAATTTATTGCCGGTAAAGTTTCAACCCAAGAAGAGTTTTTTCATACGCTAGACGCTCTTCTTAGAACACAGAGACAAATCATTATCACCTCAGATAGACCACCCAAAGATTTTGTAAACATTGAAGAACGAATAACCTCGCGCATAGGAAGCGGCATGATTGCAGATATCCAAGCCCCCGATTTTGAAATGCGCAATGCAATTCTACGTAAAAAAAGAGATGAAAATATCGACCCAATTTCTAACGACGTGTTAAGTTTTATTGCTGAAAAAGTAGCCACAAATATAAGAGAATTGGAAGGGGCATATCTACAAGTAGTAACTAAAGGTAAAGCAAAAGGCAGAGAACTAACCATGGAGTTTGCAGCGGAAGCTTTGGGTGAAAGTATAAACATAGAGCCTCAAAAAAATATCAATATAAGTCAAATCTTAAAAGCCGTCTGTACTTATTACTCGGTTAAAGCTTCGGATGTAAAAGGAGAGAGACGTGTTAAAGAATTTGTATTACCAAGGCAAGTTGCCATGTTTTTAATAAAGGAAATGACCCGAGAATCCTTAATGGGTATAGGGGATTATTTGGGTGGCAGAGATCACACAACAGTTATTCACGGTGCGGAAAAGATTGAGAAAGAAATGCAAGAAATGGGAAAACTACATCAGGACGTGGTGAATATTAGGCAGATGATTTCAGCAAAATAATTGTGCATAAATATGTCTATTTGTGGATAAAGTTTTGATTTCCTATAAGTTTTGTGGATAAGTAGCCTATGTTATCCACAAACATATCCACTAACATTTGCCAATTATCAACAAACCCGTAGACTGTCACGACAATATTTTTAATATAAAAAGGCAGGGAAAGGCGTCTATAGAAAAGATTATCGTTTATAAACAAACGCATACCTGTTAAAATCAAACAACAAAAGCGAAAGCCGTTGATATACACATATCAACAGGTTCTATTACAACTACTACGTATTTAATATATTAAATTATTAATGAAAACCAATGTGGAAAAATAACAAATTTCAATTAAAGATATGGATCTATTCATTAATTGCAAAAGCAATTTATTTAACTATTAGAGTTTTAAACAAAGGTAACGGTTACACTTGGCCTGGTCATTTCATTTTAAAAATCCAAAAAAATGTACTTAAGGACTTAAGTCAGGTGTACCCAAAAGGGATTATTCTGATATCAGGTACAAACGGAAAAACTACCACCTCCAAAGTACTGTCTCATATATTTGATTACTTAAATGTACCCGTAAGTACTAATAAAAGTGGTGCGAATTTAGAGAATGGGTTAGTTTCCGGTATTTTACTGGATACGGATATGTTGGGTATGACTCGTAAAGAGTACGGGGTGTTTGAAGTTGATGAATTTGTACTACCAAAATTGCTGGAGCATGTCTCCCCTACCGCGTTGCTTTTGCTGAATTTGTCTCGTGATCAGTTAGATAGATATGGGGAGACAGATATTATTTTTGATAAATGGAAAAGTGCGATTGCTAAGTTAGATGCTTCTTGTTTTTTGGTTTTGGATTGTGAGCAAAAAGAGTTTTACGATTTGCACTCGGTTTTTAAAGGTCGTGTTTTCTATTTTGATGCGGATCCTGCTTTGGCAAAACTTACTCATTTAAATGGAACGTTTAATGCAAAAAATGTTAATGCCGCTTGTTTAACCATGTCTGTACTTGGGTACGATCACGAGCTTGTAACAAAATCGTTAGAAAACTTTTCGGTGGCTTATGGCAGAGGGGAGCTTATAGAGAAGAACAATACTACTTATCAGCTATTTTTAGCAAAAAACCCAGCAAGTTTTAATCATAATTTGCAAATGCTTAGTGAGAATACTATTGATGCAAAAAACCTATTGTTTGTGTTAAACGATAATATCCCTGACGGAAGAGATGTTTCTTGGATATATGATGTGAATCCGGATTTACTAAAAAAAGTTTGTAACGGAAAAGAGGTTTTTGTTAGTGGAACACGTGCGCTTGATATGGCTGTGAGGTTAATGTATGCCGGAGTAACTGTTTTACAGGAAAATGTTTATGCGGACTTGAATCAGGCTCTTAATGCTAAAACAGATGGGTTGGTTGTAATACTTCCAAACTATTCAGCAATGCTTGAAGTAAGAAAGTTTTTAATTGGGAGAAATATTTTATGAGTAATTTTAAACTGACACTAGGCTATTTATATCCCGATGAACTTAATCTATACGGAGATAACGGGAATGTTGAGATATTAGTAAATCGAGCTCAAAAAAGGAACATTGCCGTAGAGGTTGTGAAAATCTCACCTCAAGTAACTTTAAGCTCTGAAGTTATGGGAAATATTAATATGGTGTTTATGGGCGGAGGACCTGATAGCGGCCAGAAGATAATTTATGAAGATTTTTATAAAAATAAGGGGCCGTTTATAAAAGATTATATTGAAAGTGGTGGTTACGGTCTCTATATTTGTGGTTCTTATCAACTGCTTGGTCATTATTATAAATCTGCCGATGAAACAATTCTAAAGGGAGTTGGTGCTTTTGACTTATATACCCAGTCTTTTGGTAACCATAAACCAAGGTGTATTGGTAATGTTGTGTGTGAGGTTAACGATACTCTTGCAAATGATCCAATTTTTAAACAGGTTAGTGGTGACATAGGTAACACTCTAGTGGGTTTTGAAAACCATGGGGGTCGTACCTATTTGGGGGAAGGTATGCAGCCGTTTGCAAAAGTTCAAATGGGATTTGGCAATAATAGCGAGGATGGCGGTGAGGGCGTTTTGTATAAAAACAGCATCGGTTCTTACTTGCACGGCCCGATACTTGCAAGAAACCCTCATTTGGCGGACTATTTAATAGCTAAAGCTTTAAATACTTCGACTTTAGAAAAACTAGATGATACGTTGATAATTTCTGCCCATACTGCCTCAAAAAAACTTAAACAGTGATAAAAAGTTTACATAAATATTTCTTTTATCTAGCGGTTTTTGCTTTGCCAATTAATTTGGGTTTGCACTTCGTGTTTAACTGGAGTTATTTAAACGGTTTGTTGGTTGACTACTTACTTCCGGTTATTTATGTGCAAGATATATTAGTTTTGTTGACGCTGTTGTCTTGGCTACTTACGGTTAAGAAAGAAGACCTAATCAACCTTTTCAACCATAAAATCACTCCCCTAGTCGTTTTGTTTGTCGCATCAATTGCTTTCTCGATAATTAATTCTTCCTTAATAAATATTTCTATATATTTATTTTTGAAAAGCAGTTTATATGCACTGTTCTTTTTTTATATTATTTCCACTTTTGATATAAAAAGGGACTTTGTGTTATTTAGTAAGGTTTTGGCTGTAAGTGTGTTTTTGGTATGTTTGCTGGCTGTTGGTCAATGGGTAAACCAAGGATCTGTTTTTAACAATTACCTGTTTTTTGGTGAACAACCCTACAGTTTTTCTACCTACGGTGTTATTCGTGAAAATTTGCTTGGTCAAACCAAAATTCCGGTTTACGGTACTTTTAGACACCCTAATACTTTTGCCGGTTTTTTAGTAATAACGTTGTTCTTACTGTTAGGACTTGTTCCTGAGAAAAAGTTTAATACAGCCGTTTTTGGTCTAGGCTCGTTGGTTTTACTTTTTACTTTTAGCTATTTTGCTGTAAGTGTTTTTGTAATTGGTTTTGCTTTTATATATTTTATTAAAAAATGGGGAAGATCCGGTTACCTGTTTAGTTTATTTATTGTTTTGGTTATTTCAACAGGTCTGCTTTTTTTGCCGTACATTCGCTCTTATAATACTTCTATTTCCAGAAGGTCCGATTTACTTTCGGCTGTTTACTCAAGTATTTCTCGAAATATATTGGTGGGTACCGGTGTTGGTACCGCTGTTATTAGCGCTCCTGATCTTAATTTTGTTCAACCTGTCCATAATGTCTTTGTTTTATTGCTCAAAGAGGGCGGTATTACTTTGGTTATGTTGTTTGGTGGAATTATTTGGGTTTGTGCCCTAACAGCCTTTTATTACAAAAAACCACTTTTTTTTGTAGTTCTGCTCCAAATCGTGTTGCTAAGCAGTTTCGATCATTATTTTTGGACTATGCAACAAACTCAATTACTGTTCTGGTTGACTTGTGGAATCGTTTGCACCTATAATTTAAGACAATGAGAAACAAGATTGCTTCACTTGCCCTATTGTTTATTTTGTCTTTTACTTTAACTGCCTGTACCATTCAGGATTTACCGGTAATTGGTAAGTTTTTTGGAGGATCTTCCGGTTCAATAAGCGGTTCTATTACAGTTTGGGGTCTATGGGAAAACCCGGATGTAATGGCTTCTATTATCGCTAAATACAAAGAACTTCATCCAAACGTAACTATTAACTACGAAGATCGTTCTGTTTTAAAAACCCTTGAGTACAGAGACAGAATTTTTGCTAGAGCAGGAGAAGATGTTGGGGCAGATGTTTTGTTAGTTCATAACTCTTGGCTATATAAGCTAAAAGATAATTTTTCACCCATGCCTGCAAAGTTGATGGACGCAAAGACTTACTCAACAACTTTTTATCCTGTCGCTACCCAAAGCGCTGTTTTTGACAGCAAGATATATGGTGTTCCTTTTTATTACGATGGTTTGGTGCTTTTGTATAATAAAGACCACTTTTTGGAAATCGGCCAAGATGATCCGCCAACTTCTTGGGCGGAGTTTGAGAGTCTTGCAAAGAACCTGAGATATCCTAAAGACGGTAGTGCTTTGGTAAGGGCGGGAGCAGCAATGGGTACTGCCGACAATAACGAGCACTTCTCGGATATATTGGGTTTACTTTTTGCTCAAACTGATGTTGCTATTCCAAATGATTTAGAAACCAAAGCGGCGGCTGATGCTCTTGATTACTACGTTTCTTTTGTAAAAAGAGATATGGCTTGGGATAACTTAATGCCAGAAGCTAACACCGCCTTTATTCAGGGAAAAGTCTCGATGATTATTGTTCCCACTTGGAGAATTTTGGATATCTTAAAAGCTAATCCAAATTTAAACTTTGGCGTAGCTCCTGTTCCCCAAGCTTTGCCGGAAAAGCCGGCTACCTGGGCAACTTTTTGGATGTGGTCTGTTCCCTCTTCTAGCAAGAATCAGGCTTTAGCTTGGGACTTTGTAAATTTTATGACATCAGAAAAACAAGAACTTTCTTTGTTTAGCGATGCTTCTAAGGTAAGACCTTTTGGCGTTCCCTTTGCTAGGGTGTCTTTGGCTCAGCAATTAGCAAACAACCTGTATCTGTCACCGGCAGTGGCTACCGCACCTTATGCAAAATCTGCGGAACTTGCGGCAAGATCAGGAAATAATAAGGTTACCGATGCTCTAAGAGATGCGGTTAACGCTGTTTTGGAAGACAGGGTGGATGCACTGACTGCTCTTAAAAACTTTAGAAGTGGTACTCCCCAGCCTACGGACTGATATAATCCTTAAGTTATGAAAATATTTGCTATTGAATCATCGTGTGATGAAACAGCTGCGGCTCTTGTTGAGGACGGTACAAGGGATATTGCAGGTGTTGTAGCGTCCTCTAAAGAGTTGCATGAACAAACCGGAGGTATTGTGCCAGAGGTGGCCGCCAGAAAGCAGGTTGAGTTTATTGTGCCTGTGATTGAGCAAACATTGGTAAAAGCTCAAAAAGCTTTAGGTCTTGCCTGCCGTGAGGATGTTATAGCTTCAATCGATAGCCTTGCTGTTACCGTTGGTCCCGGGCTTATTGGCTCACTTGTTGTGGGAGTTGAGGCGGCAAAAGCTCTTGCAGTTG
>AMFJ01013794.1_pt1 | contig 11444 bp, 10 predicted proteins | sample 427208 | NCBI WGS metagenome assembly AMFJ01 (sample SAMN02954298, study PRJNA114691) | groundwater metagenome | biome: aquatic; feature: subsurface aquifer; material: sediment; isolation source: subsurface aquifer sediment | place: USA: Rifle, CO | collected 2008-08
AAGATGGAAAACGAGCTCAGGGTTAGATTCTTTAAAAACCCTGAAAACTTCGTTAATATCTCTGATATCTACCAGCTCAAACTTTGAGTTTTTATAAGATCCGTTGGATACATAATTTGAGAATCGAGAGATAACTATGTCAATTACCGTAACGCTTGCACCCTCCGATATCAAAGAATAAACCAAATGGCTTCCTATAAATCCTGCCCCGCCGGTTACCAAAATCCTTTTACCCTTCAATCCTGCCATACTCTCCATTCCGGATTATCTATCCAGAGCTTGTTTAAACTATCAACATCAGGATAAGTGTCCATAGAATGCCAGAATCCCTCATGTATGAAAATAGAAAGCTGGTCTTTTGAAATTAAACGCTTGAAGGCTTCATGTTCCATTTCTCCCTCTTTAATATAATCGAACACTTCACGCTTAAATACCATAAATCCGCCATTTACCCACTCCTTCAGAACCGGCTTTTCTGTAAATTTCGAAGCGAGAAACTTATCATTTGCAGTAATTAAACCATACTTGCTTCTAGGATGAACTCCTATAATAGTGCCTATTGTTTTTTGTTTCTTGTGAAATTTTACGATTTGATTTATATCAACATTTGAAACTCCATCGCCATAAGTAACCATAAAATTCTGATCTTCCTTAGGAATGTATCTCTTAATTCTTAAAATCCTTTCTCCGGGAAGAGTTTCCTCTCCCGTATCTACAAATGTGATTTTAAAGTTGTCACTATCTTTACCTGTCCTTTTATAAACCTTTGTATTTCCGGATTTTGTGTGAAGAGTAAAATTATAAGCGTAGAGCTGTTGATTAATAAAGTATTGCTTTATAAAGTCCCCTTTGTATCCAAGAGCTATTATAAAATCGTTATATCCGTAATGAGAATATATTTTCATTATGTGCCACAGGATTGGTTTTCCTCCAATTTGAACCATAGGCTTTGGCTTAAATTCAGTCTCTTCTTTAAGTCTGTAGCCAATCCCTCCGCAGAGTATTACTGTTTTCATATATTTAAAGAGCAGAAACGATGATGGGTTTTATTTAACAATTTCAGTGCTTATCAATTTGATCAAAGAAGATCGAATAAAGACCATGTTAGCAATTTGATAATTTCCTGTCAATAAGATTCGGTCGATTGACAGTCTAATCGGACAACCGTATAATATTTTTTATCTAAAATGCCTAATAAAGCAATCGTTATTACTTCTATTTATCCTCCCACAAAAGCTGTTTTATTATTTTCAAAGCTTAAGAGCTTTGCTATGTTTGTTTCTGGAGATAATAAAACTCCAAAAGGGTGGAGCCATAAAAATGTTCACTATCTATCCATTAGCGATCAGCACAAGAAATTTCCCAAACTTTCAAAACTAGTTTCCCAAAATCATTATGCTAGGAAAAACTTTGCTTACTTAAGCGCAATTTTATCAGGAATAGAATTCTTATACGAAACAGACGATGATAACCTTCCTTATAATTTTTTCCCAAATTTTATAGATTCAGAAAAAAACATGGAAGAAATCAATGCTCCATTAAGTTTTAATATATATTCTGAATTTACAAAAAAGAGAGTATGGCCTCGTGGTATACCCCTCAATCTTATTGATAATAAGATCTCTAAAAGGAAAAAAAATAAAGTTATACCATTAATTCAGCAATCGCTTGCAGACCTAGATCCTGATGTTGACGCGATATATCGCTTAACCAACGGCGATGTGATAACCTTCGCAAAAGGAAAGATACTTTGCTTAGCAACAGGTACCTTTGCACCATTTAATTCTCAAAATACTTATTGGAGTAAAAAAGTTTTCCCACTACTCTATCTCCCTTCAACGGTGGATAGCAGAGTATGCGATATTTGGAGGGGATATATCGCTCAAAGAATTCTGTGGGAGCTCAACTCAAGACTTATCTTTCTATCTCCTTCAGTTTATCAAAAGAGAAATGTTCATGATTACATGAAAGACTTCGTACAAGAACTTGAACTCTACACTAAAACCGAAGATTTATTAATTACCCTTAACAAAATCAAGCTTAAGGGAAATATTGATGTTATGTTAATCGATATTTATTCACTACTAATTGAAAAGGGATTCTTTAAAAAAAAGGAATTATCAATACTTAGAGAATGGCTGAGATTAGCCTCGCAGTAGCATTTTTATTATTTTATTTTTTGATCGGTATACCAATCAATAGTTCTTTTTATTCCTTCTTGAAAATCGACTTTAGCAACAAACCCGAACTCTCGCTTGGCTCTTGACACATCAAGGGACCTTCTTGGTTGTCCATCCGGCTTTGTCCTATCCCATCTTATTTCACCTTTATAATTCATTAATTTACATATTAGTTTTATTAAATCTTTAATAGATATCTCCATTCCTGATCCCAAATTAACAGGTTCTGAACTTTCATATTTCTGAGTCGCTAGAACAATCCCCCTAGCTGCGTCTTCTACGTATAAAAATTCTCTGGTCGCTCTTCCGCTCCCCCATATCTCAACATAGGGATTTTTCTTAAGCTTCGCCTCATATACTTTTTTAATCAGTGCTGGTATAACATGCGAAGATTTAGGGTCAAAATTATCACCAGGACCATATAGATTAACAGGCAGAAGATAAATACTTTTAAAGCCGTATTGCTGTCTATATGCTTGGGATTGTACAAGGAGCATTTTTTTAGCCAGTCCGTAAGGAGCATTTGTTTCTTCGGGATAGCCTTCCCATATATCCTCTTCTTTAAACGGAATTGGAGCAAACTTAGGATAAGCACATACTGTACCAATTGCAATGAATTTCTTGACCTCAGCAAGCCTAGATGCCTCAATAAGCTGTACGCCCATCATTAAGTTATCATAAAAAAAGCTTCCGGGATTTTCTCTATTTGCTCCGATTCCTCCTACGACAGCTGCAAGATGGATAATAATATCTTTTCCTTTAACAGCTTTTTTACAATCTTCCAACTTTCTGAGATCAATTTCTTTTGAAGATGGGGTGAATATTTGTTTTCTAGCAATCCCTTTACTTAATAACTCATTAATTACATACGATCCCAAAAATCCATTTCCTCCTGTAACCAAAATTTTCTTATTTTTTAGCTGCATAATACTTAGTAATTTTATTGCTCCATAAATTTAAGTAGCGAATTATAGAATTTATGATACTCATAACGATTAAGTATAACACTTACACCTTCTTTGTATTTTAAGTAATTGGATTTAATTTCATCGATAGCTCTACCTAAATCATCTATCGTTTCATCGATTGCCACCCCCGCCTGTTCTTTCTCAAGCTCTTTATGGAAATATGTAGTTTTTGTAGTAATAACAGGAAGATTAAATTCGAGATAATTTTTAATCTTAGTCGGCTCACAATAAATAGAAACGTTCATTGTGTCATTCTCATAGAGCGCAATCCCTATGTCCCATTTTTCCGCTATCCTATCCATGTCATCTACATAGCCATAAAACTTCACTTTATTTTTGAGATTCATTTCTTTTGCTAAATCCTTATACTGTTTTAATTTGTACCCATCTCCCACAATATCTAAAATAGCATTATTAAATTTTTGTAAATAATTGAATATTAGATCTAGTCCTTGCTGTTCACGTATAACGCCCACAAAACCTAAGCGTATTGGCGAATGAGGAGTTGTTGTAATTTTGTATTTTTTGCGTTTTGTACCAAGGGGAACAAGCATTCTTATTTTTCCATAATCTAAACTGCTTGTGCTAGAATAAACTTTTTTGAGAGGAGGACTTACATACCAAACTATTCCAAGGGACTTATTATAATAATTTGCCAACGAGTTATATATTCTCATAAATCCCTTATTGCTCGGATAAAAATCGCCTATCCAATAAATAAATCTAACTTTTTTTATAAAACTCGGCACCCTGCTTAATATGCAAAAAATAGGAGTATCTACCACCACAAAGCTTTTTCTTGGAACAAATCTTATTAGAATATAATAAAAATAAATATAGTAGACTAGAAGTTTTACAATATTGCTTTTCCCCTTATACATGGGAAACTTATTTGTTCTTTTCATCCTGCCATTTTGATATATTTCCATATAACTTGGTGTTTTTGAATATCCATGCGGAAAGTGAAAACAAACGATAACCTCAGAATTATCAATTAAATATTGCTTGAAACTTCCTATATTTTTGAGATTATCGTAGATTGCGTAGTAGACGCTTTTATATTTTTTCATTAAAATAATTTTTGTACCATTCAAAAGTTTGCGATAAACCTTTATCTAGATTAGTTTTTGAATTCCAATTTAAAATTCTGTGTGCTTTTGCTGATGACACATATTGAATATCGATTTCATTTTCTCTTTCTTCTTTGTTTTTCTTTATAGAAAAGTCTTGTTCGGAAATACTTATTATCTTTCTTATCAACTCTTCGACAGAAATTGTATTTCCCGTTCCAAAGTTATATATCCTGTTCTTTTCCATCAACTTTTTGTTAAGCTCTCCAAGACTAATGTAAGCTTCTATTACATCAGCTATATAAATAAAATCTCTAACCGCACTTCCTCCCCACATCTTAGGACTATCGTTATTTAGAAGACTTTTCATTGTTTTTGGAATTAATCTCTGAAAATTAATATCCCCAGGCCCATATATATTAACAAAACGCGGAATAAGCACTGGCAAATCAAAGCTATCTGCATAAGACTGTGCAATTAAATCTGCACATGTTTTAGATGTTTCGTATGGACGAGATGGACGAGGAAAGTACTCCTCTAAGTAGGGCGTTTTATTGTCTCCGTACACATGAGACGATGACGCAATGACAATCTTTTCTAAGTTATTTTTTCTTGCGCTCTCCAATACATTAAGGGTTCCTTCAGTATTGGCTTTAAAAGTGTTATAAGGGTCTTCCTGTCCTTTTTCAACAAGAGACTCTCCTGCAAGATGAAAACAAATTTTTATTTTATTTTTTTTTATGAATGATTGAAGAGAACTAGGGTCAAGAACATCTAGTTTATAAATGTTTTTTTTAGGATGATTTCTGGTTACACCATAAACTCTAGCCCCTAAATTATTAAGCTTATTGAAAAGGTGATTTCCTACAAACCCGTTTACACCGGTGACAAGTACCGCTTTATTTTCCCAGAATAACATTTTTCATTCCTCCTTTAAATACGGGAATCGAATAAATTACTAAAAATGCTAAACACATAAACGGATGTAGAAACCAAGCTAAATCTCTAATTTTCACAAATCCTTTTATTGAATCTTTTAATGGGATAACTATCGTTATCGATAAAATAATATATTTAAGTAACCTTAACCTGTCTTTTTTTGGATCATAAATATAATATCTTCTTTTAAAGGCTTCCTCCAATTGATATTTTTCGATAAAATACTTTCTTCTCGATAAAAAAGGTAAAACCTTATTATCAGTAAGATGTATTATTGTGTCCTTAATAATACCATATTTATTGTGCCCTGCTTTAATTAAGTCTGCTACCACATCTGTATGAATAAAATTGTCAGGATCTGATTTAGCATATTTCAAAAGCAAACTTTTCTTAAGCGCCGCCCCATTACCACCCAATGCGGGAATATTTTTCTTAGAAAAAGTAATTTTATAATAAGATCCCATGTCTTTGCTTTTACCAAAAAGGTTATATTTTGAATTAGCATAAGATAAGTGAGAAGCCTTTCCTAGATAATAGACTACCGGATCTGAACCGCCGAAAAGTGCAAAATATCGATCGAGAGATGTCATTTTAGGATCATAATGGAATCTCAATGGCTCAACACCTATTATTTCCTTGTCTTTCATAAAAGGTTCGACGATATTATTAAGCCAATTAGAATGAGGTATTATATTATCATGATCAAGGAATAATACGATTTCATTCTTTGCATACTTTAATCCTATTCCCTTATTGTATTCCGCATTTTGTTTTTTTGGATTAACTTTAACTATTTTTGTATTATTATCCTTAGCAATTTTTAATGTAGAGTCCCTAGACCCACCATCTGCGATGATTGTCTCTATCTTTCTCTTATCATAATTTTGCTCATTAACTTTCTCGAGACAAAGCCCTAAAGTCCTCCCAGAATTAAAAGTTGCAATTACTATCGAAATAGAAGGAGCTGCTTTTTTTAAACTCATTTTGTTTTTTTTGCAAGAACTGCTATGCCTAGTCCTTCTTTATTTTTTACAAACAGATCTAAACGAGCCAATACATAAAGAGCTGGATAAATTGCTCCTGCAAAAATAAAACTTTTACTCAGAAGGAGATGATTCAGCTCCCACGCAAGTTTTCCAAAAAAACCAAATGTATGCTTAAACTCAATAATTCTCAAGCCATTACTTTCGAATTCCTTTTTTAGAATCATTCTAGTAAAACCTTCATGAACATGCTCTTCATGTTCCCAGTTATTTAAGCTTTTAAAAATTCTTCTCTGATCCGCTTGCGGAGTATGTAAATATAGATAACCACCTTTAACTAGGTACAGTGATAAATTCTTAATTACTTTCTTATAGTCTTTCACGTGCTCCAAAACATCAATGCTCACCACTAAATCATAGTCTCTCTTTTTTGGAACCAATGTTACGTCTCCATAATCTAATTTAATTTCTCCCACGTTTAATTCCCTTGCCAAAGATTTTGACATTTTAAGTTTTTGCCGATCAACGTCAATTCCGGTAACATCTGAGCCTTTGTAGAATTTTTTAAGCCAGAACGTATAGATTCCAATCCCGCTTCCCGCATCAAGTATTTTCTTCTCTTCGTTATTTGGCACATTTGAAAAAAGTATATCCTTAAAATAAAGACATCTTATTTGAAACCCAACCTCGGGTATTCCGAAGATAATGATATAGATTTTAAATAAATATCCTAGGACTTGCCCGAAATTTTTCTTACCGTCATACCCCTCGTTCATCTCCTTAAACGAGTTGAGAAGAATTTGCGGATATTTATAGTACTCTCTGCCAAACATATTATTTAGAACGTTTTCTATTATATGAGAAGAGGGGGACAGATTGGAATTTCTCAATAAAACCCAGTTCATTATTTCCCATTTCTTCTGTCATCAATCTGTTGACGTCCACCGCAGCTTTATTCCAATCAAAAGAATCTGCATGTTTTTTTGCATTATTTCCTAATTCCCGTCGCGTCTTAGAATCCTCTAGGATTTCTACAACTTTTTCTATAAAATCTCCGTCGTTTTTAGCAAGTAAGCCAGTTTTTTTATTTTTTATAGACTCTGATAATCCCGGCACATCAAATGCTACCGCTGGAACCCCATATTGATTAGCTTCTAGAACTGATATTCCCCATCCTTCTCCGATAGAAGGATTTACAAAAACCCACGCACGTGAGAGTAGTTTTCGTTTTTCTGAAACAGTAACAGGTCCTAATATTTTTACTTTCTTTCTAATTATGCTTCTCATAGACATATCCGTTACTATTGATGCCTCCGTTCCCCAGCCAGCTATTATTAGCTGTGCGTTAGGTATCTTTTTCAAGATCTCTGGCATCATTTTGACAAGAAAATCAACTCTTTTATACTTCTTTATCCTACCTAGGTAAAGGATAGTTGGAGCAGTAGATCTTTTTAATATTCTTCCGTTCTTTTTACTATTCATCCCACAGTAAACAATGTGAATGTTCTTTTCTAAAAAACCAATTTTAACAAGCGCCTCTTTAGTGGTGCGGGATATGGCAACTATTTTAGTATTAAAATAAAACAATGGGAAAACATATTTTTCAATTACGTATCCTACCAAACTTAAGGGGAATGGAAGTTCTATAAAAAATTGATTCCCATGAACATGATAAACAACGCTTAGCTTTGGCTTTCTTGAATACAGAACAGAGAAAAAGGGAATACCATTCTGCACATCTACTACGAAATCGCAATTCTTTCTAAACCTTCTGAGATAACTCAAAGCAGCCCAGAAATATAGTCCGTACCTTCCTCCCTTTCTGTATACATGGATTCCGTCAATTTTTTCATATTCCGGAAGATTTTTTTTGATATCCTGTCCGCAAAGAAGGGTAACCTCGTGTCCCATCTTAACCCATCTTTTTGCCAACTCAAAAACATACACCTCTCCACCCCCAGCCCATTCATTTTTTATATCTCTCCAGTTAAGGATTACGATGTTCATCTATTATTTTGAGATTTATCTTGCAGGATAAACTTTGCATAATATAACAAAAGCAAAATTATAAGTAAACCACAAACAATCATTGACATACCTATAACCTGGAAGAGGCTAGAGTGAAAGAAATAAATTAAGATTATTTGCGAAATGGCTCCAACCAAAAGAACATATGATATTTCTGTTTTTTTTATTGACAGGAAAAATGAGATTAAAAGATTGAGCACGCTGAAAAGCGATATATACAAACCAAATAACCCCAGATACCCTGAAACTTTAAGGTATTCTCTTCCTCCCAAAAAAAACTGGATTATGAAGTTGGGAAACAAGAAATATAATAATGTAATTCCCAATGATAGCGTAAGCACTCCTAAAAGAGCGAGGTAGAAAATATTATTAAAGCTTTCGCTCTTTACATGTCTTTTAACTAAAAGCGGAAACATTACGCTAGGAATGGGTGCCGTAAAAAAGAATATTACTTTGCCTACCACTGACAGGCCTCCATACAAGCCTGCTACGTCTGCTGGAAAGAAATGTTTAACCAAAATTACATCTGAGGAAATTAATGAAAAAATTGAAATCACAGCAATCGATGTTGGAAGTGCGTAAACAAACACTTCTTTATGAGGAAATTTTACTTTTTCGCTGTGCTTAACAATAATTCTTTTCAGAGGAAAGAAACCAAGAATGAGGGTTATAAAATACATAAAAAATATCGCCCACAACCCTCCAAATACCTTGTAACCCAGATAAACCAACCCGATACCACCGAATAGTTTTATTACTCCACTCGTGACTGAAATGAATGACATAAGCTTAAATCTAAGCAAACTCTGAAGAACTGAAGTATTAACAACGCTTATATAAGAAACTGCAACAATTAACCCTGTGAGAATAATAAGCCTAGTGTCGGAAATTTTAAGAAAATCTGATATAAAGCGGGACAGAAAGAAAAATAAAATAAAGACAGAAATACTTAAAATGCCTATATAGAAAAGTATTCTTTTATAAAAATAAGAAGCATGCTCGCTTTCGTTAAGTGCAAAATATTTACTAATAAATCTAAGTATTACAGTGTTAAAGGATAGGGTGGGTATTGTAAAAAGAGTAATAAGGGATAAAAGACTGGTAAAAATACCATAATCTGAATAAGTCAAACTTCTTGCTAAGAAAAGATTGAGTATGAAAGCAAGAAAGCTTGATGCGCTTGTTCCAAGAAAGATAAAAAAAGCTCCTCCGACAAGATCATGGCTAATGATTCTCTTTATTAAAGTTAGGGATTGTTTTAATTTAGATAAAAACATCTTCGTATACTTTTTCCATGCCGGTCACAAACTTTTCCCACGTAAATTGTTTTGCCTGTTTAAGTCCTTTTTCCGACATTTCTTCCAAAACCCTTTTATTATCTAAAAGCTCTTCTATTCCTTTGGCAATTGAGCCGGAGTCATTTGCATCAATATAACAGGGGGCGTCTCCACCGACTTCTTCAAGTGAAGAAACTTTAGAAGTGATGACAGGGCAACCGGCCTGCATTGCCTCAAGAACCCCTAAACCAAAGCCTTCATAAAGAGATGGCATTAGAAATATGCTCGCATGATTATATAAATCGTTTAGATCTTCATCCTCTACAAATCCAGGAAGAAAAAAATGGTTATCGTTTTTTATAATATCTTGGAAGCTTGCCAATTCCTTATTCCAAGCATTTTTTTTGTCATAATTTTCGTTCCTAAGAGCTTTTCCTACCATTACTATATTAGTATTTGTTTTTTTTACAGCTTCAGCAATTCTTACAAGATTTTTGTTCCACGTAGCATCTCCTACGTAAAGTATGAAATCCTCTGGGAAATTATATTTCTTTAAAACTCTTTTTTCTTTAGTTTTTTTTCTAAAAACTTTCGATGCTGCGAGAGGAACTACTCTTACTTTTTTAGGATTAACGCTTACTATTCTTAGTATATCTTTCCTCGACGATTCCGAATCTGTAACTATTAAATTTTTATTCTTAAGCGCCTGCTTTTGGATTTCCCATTTTAGTCTTCCTTTCACTCCGACAGGAAACATTTTTGGGAAAACTAGAGGAATAAGATCGTGCACTGTAACTATGGCCGGTATTTTTACTCTCAGAGGAAGAGATAGAAAAAAAGGTTCGAAGTATGGATAGTGAACTAAGTCAAAACCGCTTAGCGGTACGGATTTATTTTCTATAATTGTATATGAATTTTTCCTATCATAGATAGACATATTGTTTATTAATTCTCTGATATATGTTCCTGAGCCTCTTACTTCATGTTGAGCTAGGTTATCTCGATTCAAGGGTGATTTATCAATTGCTATCCTCATTTTTTAATTATAACAGGAGTTTTAATCAAGAGTGTTGTTAACGTTAACACTGAAATTAAAAAGATTATGTAAGACGTTTTTTGGACTTTAGTACTTTTCAGAAAAACCCTAATCTCATGTTTACCTTTAGGAATTTCTATTCCTATCTTGCCTTTTTTGTTTAATAAGTTACCTTTTTTTTCATCAATTTCAACACTCCATCCAGGAAAATAAGCAGTGTTAACTAATATTTCCGATTTTTCATTTAAGCTAGCTTTAAGTTTATATTCATTAGATTTCATTTCTAAAAACTGTATGTCTCCTAAATTTTTATCAATCTCGATTATTTGGGGGGTCTTCTGGGGAACTGCTGGCAACCAAGCAGTGTTAAAAGCATCTCCAGGACTATTTGTACCATCCGTAAAATTAGACCTGGATAAATAATAATTATCTGTCCTTAGATGATGGAAAGGTGCTTTAGCATAACCGTAGCCTAAACCAAAAGAAAGAAGGATTAAGATGAGTGCAACAAAAACCCTTGCTCTATAGCGATTCTTATAAAACTTTTCTTGTACTAACCCTCCTGCTAAGAAAGATGTAATCACTATTAATACGCTCAAAAGTCTCCAGGGAAACTGGACGAATGACGCTAACGGTACAATTTCCCAAAGCCAAGAGGAAAAAGGTGTAATAAGAAAAAGAAATAAAAAGAATAATCCGAGAAAGAAAATTATATTCTTTTTATTTTTTAGAAAAAATAATGATACTAGGGAAATCAAAACTACCGACACATTTGCTATTCCTATCTGAAAGGACATCTGGTCAGCTCCTCCTACGCCAGAAAAACCGTATCCCCAAGAAGAATAAATTAATTTATAAAGAACCGGATAATGATCGGCAGGTAAAGACGTTTGGAGCCCTACTACAAACATCTTCTCTATTAATGCTGGTAGCCAGAAAGGCGCTGCCAGGCCTAGACCAAGA
>AMFJ01026115.1_pt1 | contig 11437 bp, 11 predicted proteins | sample 427208 | NCBI WGS metagenome assembly AMFJ01 (sample SAMN02954298, study PRJNA114691) | groundwater metagenome | biome: aquatic; feature: subsurface aquifer; material: sediment; isolation source: subsurface aquifer sediment | place: USA: Rifle, CO | collected 2008-08
TTTTGTGTGATTTGTTCAACTGGACTGTATTTTCTATTTCCAATCATTCTGATAATTTCTTAGTTTACGGTATGTTGCTCAATGTATTGCAAAGTTGTTTCTAATTATTCAAATCTTGACAATCTACCCCTGTTTGCTATGAGCGAGTAAATTAATTACTCATAATGCAAATGTTAGACGCCATCATCACATCCAAGTCGCGTGTTAAGGTCTTGCTCAAGTTTTTTTTAAACCCAGGGGTAAAGGCCTATTTGCGCGAAATGTCCACCGAGTTTGGGGATTCCACAAACTCAGTTCGTGTGGAACTCAATCGTTTGGTCGAAGCCAAACTGCTCAAAATTCAAAAAGACGGACGCAATATTTATTACTCGGCCAATATGGAACACCCCTTGTATCCAGAAATCAACACGATCTTCAGAAAAGTCACGGGTGTCGACAAAATCTATGAATGGATTTCATCCATTGGAAATCTGGAACAGGCATACATTACTGGTGATTATGCCAAAGGGATCGATGGCGGCATTATCGATATCATTTTGGTGGGAGATATCGATAAAAAATCTGTTTTCGAAATGGTGGAGCGTACGGAACAATTCATTGGCAGAAAGATCAGACCGCTCTTACTGAGCCAGCAAGAATTCGTGAACATGAATGGCAAGCTTGCCAATCAGAGGCTTCTAAAATTATGGGGATAAAGCACACATGAAGAACTGGTATGTCATAAATACAAAACCTCAGAGAGAAAATGATGTTTCGCAAAGACTCTCAGGTGCCGGTTTTGAGGTGTGCAACCCCAAAGTGAAGGATTTCAACTGCCGTGTGAAATCCCTGTTTCCCAATTATATTTTTACATGTTGTGATTTTGATGAATCCGCGAATTATCAACTCATCAAGTACACCCGCGGGGTGAATAAAGTCTTGGGTACCAAGACAAATCCAGTACCGATTCCAACTGATGTTGTTTTGGCCATCAGAGTGCGGCTCGGCCCCGGTGAGGTTCTGGAACGTGATCGGCTGGTTGTTGGCAGTCAGGTCAAAATCAAAAAGGGTTTGCTCAAGGATTTGATTGCGATCATCGAAAAACCATCAACGCCCGATGGACGGGTGGCGGTATTGCTTAAGTTGTATGAGAGGGAACTGCGGACGAAGGTGAGTGTGAAGGAGTTGGTGGCGGCATAAGGCACAAGGCTAAAGGCACAAGGCTAAAGGCTAAAGGCGTAAGGATGCTACCTTAGATACTGTGCCTTGCGCCCTTTGCCCAGTTTGAATTTTTTGAAACGAAAAATACATAACCGCTTAAAATTGCAGGCGTTTGCAAAACGTCAATGGCGGTAGCGTGTCTGAAATAAGGCGTAAGGCGTAGGGCTCAAGGCGTAAGGCGAAAAACGAAAGGAAAAAGGTATGAAAAAAATTGCATTGGTTGGGTGTGGACGAATTTCCAAAAGACATATCGAAGCGATTGCTGAGTGTTCGGGACTCAAAATTACCAGCGTTTGCGATGTTGACGAAGCCAAGGTCAAGCAAACAGCACTGTCATTGGATGTTCCCGGCGTTTCTGATTATCGCAAAATTCAAAATGCCGATATTATTGCCGTGCTCACCCCCTCTGGCCTGCACCCCAAACACGCCATTGAGATTGCCGAAAACACTGAGGCAAAATACATTGTGGTAGAAAAGCCCATTTCACTCACCTTACGCGAAGCCTATGAATTGTACGATCGCGTGGATAGGGCCGGTAAAGTGTTGTTGCCAGTGTATCAAAACAGATACAACCCTTTGGTAGATTATATAAAAAAAATGATCGATGGCGGAAAGTTGGGACGTGTCTATCAATTCATCTCCGATGTCTTGTGGAATCGCAATGACGATTATTTCAAGATCGACTGGCATGGCACGGCCACGCTCGATGGTGGCGTGTTGTACACGCAGGCCAGTCACTATGTTGACATGACCCACTATTTATTTGGCGAAGTGGACGAGGCACATGGCATAGGGAGCAGTTTTAGAAAATTTGAGGTTTATGATTCAGTCTCGGCCATTGTTCGTTTCAAGAGTGGTGTCATAGGGAGCATCAACTGTAGCGTAAACGCACACCAGAAAAATTATTGTACCGAGTTCACTCTCATCGCCGAAAAGGGAACGATCAGACTTTCTGGCACAAACTTAAATGCCATTGCGTACTGGAATGTCAAAGACATGGAAAAACCCGATATGGAATTTGCCTTGGATCACGTGTATGGCAAAGGCCACAACACCATGTATCAATACATTGCAGATGAAAAATGGCACATGTTCCCCAGCAAGGAGGATGTGCTCTCAGGGATCAGGTTGATGGAAAAAATATCATATTAACAATAGGGGCATAAGGTTCAAGGCATAAGGCTTAAGGCAGAAGAATTTCACCTTACGCCCTACGCCTTGCGCCTTGAGCCTTGCGCTTATGCAATTCGTAGATCTTAAATCACAATACCTTGCTTACAAAACCGAAATTGATTCTGCCATTGCCGATGTGATTCAAACCACATCGTTCATCAATGGTCCGGCAGTGGAAAAATTGGAAAAAGAATTGTCGGATTACATTGGCGTCAAACACGCACTCACATGCAGTTCTGGCACGGACGCGCTCCTCATAGCCATGATGGCTCTGGGTGTTAAGCCCGCAGATGAAATTATCGTCCCTGCGTTTTCATTCATCGCCACGGCCAGTCAGATTCCTCTTTTGGGTGCCAGGCCCGTTTTTGTGGATGTCGATCCTGTTACATACAACATCGATCCTGTGGCAATCAGTGCAAAAATAACATCCAAAACAGTAGGCATTATCCCCGTATCACTTTACGGGCAGTGTGCGGATTACGATGCCATTCAGGTCATTGCAGACAAACATCATTTGTGGGTGATGGAAGACGGTGCGCAATCTTTTGGTGCCACATACAAAGGTAAAAAATCCTGTTTTCTCACCAAAATTTCTACAACCAGTTTTTTCCCGGCCAAACCATTGGGTTGTTATGGTGATGGTGGTGCTATTTTTACCAGTGATGACGCACTTGCCGACGCCATCAAAAAAATAAAAAATCATGGCCAGTCAAAAAGGTACCATCACGATGTCATTGGCGTTAATGGCCGTATGGATACTTTGCAGGCGGCGATCACGAGCGTGAAGCTCAAACATTTCGATCAAGAACTGGAACTGAGAAACAGGGTGGCCAATCTGTATTCTGAACATTTGCATCACACCGTGGATATTCCGCAGGTCTTGCCCCACAATAAATCTTCGTGGGCGCAGTACACGATCCGTACGGACCAACGCGAAGAACTGAGGACAAAATTACAGACCGCCGGTATTCCCACGGCGATTCATTATCCCATACCGCTCAATGAGCAGAAGGCTTTTACGTATTTGAACCAATCAGTGCCTTTGCCTGTATCGGGGCAACTAGCGCGAGAGGTCTTGAGTCTCCCCATGCATGCGTTTATCACGGAGGCGGAAATCAAGCTCGTCTGTGATGTGATTAAGGCTAAAGGCTAAAGGCTTAAGGCCAAAGGCGAAAGGCAAATTGATTCTCATGAGTAATTTTATTGATTTAAAAGTCTGGCAGAGGGCAAAAGATTTGGCGGTGTATGTTTATCAGCAAACAAGTTGTGGATTTTTTGCTAAAGATTATGGTTTGCGTGATCAAATTCGTCGAGCAGCAGTTTCTATTGCAAGTAATATTGCTGAGGGTGATGAGCTAGATACAGATAAACAATCAATACGACATTTTTATATTGCAAAGGGTTCGTCTGCGGAGACCCTCACACAAGCGATTATTTCTTATGAGATTGGCTATTTGTCCGAAGATGTATTCAAGCATATTAAAGACGAATGCCAGTCTATATCATCAATGCTTGCAAAATTGATATTGGCTAGGTCCAAATTTTAGTTTTTAGCCTTTAGCCCAGAGGTTGATATTATGTCCAACTATTTTGTCCACGAATCTTCCTATGTCGACGAAGGTGCCGAGATTGGTGAAGGCACCAAGGTTTGGCATTTTTCGCACGTGATGGGTGGTGCCAAGATTGGCAAGAATTGTGTATTGGGTCAAAATGTGAATGTGGGTGGCAAAGTTACCATTGGCAACAACGTTAAAATCCAAAACAATGTATCGCTTTACGATGGTGTGATGATCGAAGATGGGGTGTTTTGCGGGCCCTCTTGTGTTTTTACAAATGTTTTTAATCCCCGAGCGACAGTTGAACGAAAAAATGAGTACAGACCCACGCTGGTCAAAGAAGGTGCCACGATCGGCGCCAATGCCACGATTGTTTGTGGAGTCACTCTTGGCCGATACTGTTTTGTGGGTGCAGGGTCCGTGGTGACAAAAGATGTGCCGGATTATGCGCTTGTTTACGGCAATCCGGCCAGACAGTGCGGTAAAGTTGACGATTTGGGAAATAAAATCACTTCTTAAAAAAAACATGAAAAAAATCGTGACTATTGTCGGTGCCAGGCCCCAATTCATAAAGGCGGCCGTGGTTTCGCGGGCGATCAAGGAGCAACCAGATCATTTCAGCGAAATCATCGTTCATACCGGTCAGCATTATGATCCCAACATGTCTCAGGTGTTTTTTGATGAGATGCAGATTCCGGTTCCCGATTATCATCTTGAGATAGCAGGCGGGAATCACGGGGAAATGACGGGCCGCATGTTAATCAAGATCGAAGAAGTTCTCCTCAAAGAAAAACCCGATGTGGTGCTTGTTTATGGCGATACGAATTCTACTTTGGCAGGGGCTCTGGCGGCGGTCAAGTTGCACATTCCTGTTGCCCATGTTGAAGCCGGTTTAAGAAGTTTTAATCGAAGAATGCCTGAAGAGCATAATCGCGTACTCAGCGATCATGTTTCTGATTATCTCTTCTGTCCCACAGAAACGGCAGTCAAAAATCTGAAAAAAGAAGGAATAGGTGATTATCGAACAAATGATTCTTGCCTTACGCCTTGCGCCTTACGCCCTACGCCTTATGTTGTAAACACCGGCGATGTCATGTACGACGCTTTTCTTTTTTACAAAAAACTTGCTGAAGAAAAAAGCACGATCATTCAAAATCTGGAGTTAAAAGATAAAGATTTTGTGCTGTGTACCATTCACCGTGCTGAGAACACTGATGATCCAAAACGATTAGAAAGCATCTTTTCTGCCTTGAATGAAATATCAAAAGAACTGACGGTGGTTTTACCTTTGCATCCCAGAACAAGAAAGATTTTGGATGAAACTAGCCTTACACCTTATGCCTTACGCCCTACGCCAAGCATTCAGATTATCGATCCCGTATCCTACTTCGACATGATCATGTTGCTCACTCATTGCCGCCTAGTGATGACCGATTCTGGCGGTGTGCAAAAAGAGGCAATGTGGGCTGGCGTTCCTTGTGTTACCCTGCGCGATGAGACGGAGTGGGTGGAGACGGTTGAGCAAGGTTATAATATTGTGGTTGGTAGCGAACAAAAAAATATTCTGGCAGGGTGTAAAAAGATGGTTAATCGGAAAGTTGGATTTGAAAGTGCTTTGTGTGGACGCAAAGATGCAGGGCGAAAAATTGTGAATGCGTTGTCAGAGTTGTCGCAGCACTAGTTGGGAGGAATTAATATGAAACGTGCATTAATTACGGGTATAACAGGTCAGGATGGTTCATATCTGGCGGAATTTTTGTTATCGAAAGGGTACGAAGTGCACGGTCTAATCAGGCGTTCAAGTAACTTTAATACACAGCGGATAGATCACATTTATCAAGATTGTCATGTAGAGAACGTGAAACTGTTCCTTCATCATGGGGATTTGTCAGATTCCGGACAGGTTACAAATTTGATCTACAACATTCAACCTGACGAACTATATCATTTGGGCGCACAAAGTCATGTGAAAGTCAGTTTTGACATGCCTGAATATACTGGTGATGTGACAGGGCTCGGAACAACAAGAATCCTGGAAGCAGTGCGCAGATGTGGTTCTAAAACTCGCATATATCAGGCCTCATCCAGTGAAATGTTTGGAGCGTCACCACCACCACAAAATGAAAATACAATTTTCAGGCCGCAGAGTCCCTACGCTGCTGCAAAAGTGTATGCTTATTGGATAGCTGTGAATTATCGTGAGGGATATCATCTTCATGTAAGTAATGGTATCTTATTCAATCATGAATCGCCCAGAAGAGGTGAGACCTTTGTGACTCGCAAAATCACACGAGCGATAGCGCGTATTAAAAACAATGAACAGAAATACCTGTATTTGGGTAATCTGGATGCCGAACGTGACTGGGGTTTTGCCCCAGATTATGTGGAATGTCAGTGGAAAATTCTTCAGCAGGATAAACCAGACGATTATGTAATTGGAACAGGTGAGAGACACTCGGTGAGGGAATTTTTGGATGAAGCGTTTCAATATGCGGGTTTAGATGTCAAAGAGCATCTCAGAACTGATGAACGATACCTTAGGCCGAATGAGGTGAGGTCGTTACAAGCGGACATTTCAAAGGCCAGAAAAATTCTTAATTGGGAACCGCGGATCACATTCAAGGAACTTGTTCGAATTATGGTTGATTGTGATCTGGAACTTGCTGGCCTTGATCCCATTGGAGAGGGATGTCGCATTCTTCAAAAAAAGGATGTTGCTTGGACTAACAACAAACTTCGCTATGCACCTATCGATGCACGTTAATTGATTTATGAAAAAAGATAGTCGAATCTATGTTGCCGGTCATACAGGGCTTGTTGGTTCTGCTTTGGTTCGAATTCTTTCTGACCATGGTTATCATAATTTGATTCTTTGTTCCCATGCGGAATTGGATTTGTGTGATCAGCAAAAGACGGGAGCTTTCTTTAATAGGGAAAAGCCTGAATATGTATTTCTTGCTGCTGCTAAAGTGGGTGGTATCATGGCAAACAATACATATCGTGCACAGTTTATTTATGACAATATCGCTACTCAGACTAATGTGCTTCATGCGGCGTACCTGAATGGTGTCAAGAAACTCCTGTTTTTGGGTAGTTCCTGTATCTATCCACGCAATTGTGCACAACCTATCAAGGAAGAATATTTGTTAACGGGGTCCTTGGAACCTACGAACGAACCCTATGCCATTGCCAAGATTGCGGGTTTAAAGATGTGTGAGGCATACAATCATCAATATGGCACACAATTCATAGCGGTGATGCCAACGAATCTTTATGGGCCAAACGATCATTATGATCTTGAGGCAGCACATGTGTTGCCGTCGCTCATTCGTAAGTTTGTTGAAGCAAAGGAGCAAAACCTTTCCAACGTGACTGTCTGGGGGACTGGAAATCCAAGGCGTGAATTTTTACATGTAGATGATGCCGCAGAGGCCTGTTTGTTGTTAATGAACCTTGATGATAATAACTATCGGGTTTTGGGCATTTCACATATCAACATTGGTGCTGGCGAAGATATGACAATAGCGGAGCTCGTGGCACTCATCAGGACTATTGTTGGTTATCAAGGTGACGTTATTTATGACACAACGAAGCCTGATGGTATGTTTCAAAAATTATTGGATGTATCTCGTTTAAAGAGCTTTGGCTGGCATCCGAAAATTACTTTTGAACAGGGCTTGGCAAACACGATTGAGTGGTATCGAGATCATGCTGAAGCAAAAAAGAATAGGTGATTTTATTTGATGGTTAATAATGTTTAAAGTCATTTATAAAATATATCAGCTCATGTCTTTGCAGGAACGCAAACAGATGTGGTGGGTATTTGTTGCCGTGCTGGCTATGGCTGTGATGGAGGTTGTGGGTGTGGCTTCAATCATGCCTTTTATTGCGGTCATTGCAAGGCCAGAACTGATTAATGAGAGCAGGGTGTTGCATTGGCTGTATATTTCGTTTGGATTTGCAAGCGAGAATAGTTTTTTGGTATTTTTGGGTGTTTTCGTTCTTTTCGCTTTGGTGACAAGTAACGCTCTTGGTGCCGTGACACTGTGGGTGCTGGTTCGGTTTGGCTGTGAACGCAATTACACCTTTGCGCGACGGTTGTTGGTGAATTATATTTATATGCCTTATTCGTTTTATCTCAATCGAAACAGTTCGGAATTGGGAAAAAACATTCTGTCTGAGGTGGGGAATGTTGTGAGTGGATTGCTGGTGCCGGGGATTCAGACATTTGCTAAAGGCATCATTGTGATTTTTCTGGAAATATTTTTATTGATAATAAATCCCTTGTTAACACTGGCTATGACGGTAATTTTGGGGGGGTGTTATTTTCTCACTTATGTACTTGTGCAAAGAAAAATGTCGCTGATTGGCGAGGCAAATGTCATATCAAACGAGAAACAGTATCTTACTGTCGCTGAAATATTTGGAGGCATTCGGGAAATAAAAATATTTGGCAGAGAAAAACATGCGATCACCAAATTTTCAAATTATTCACAGCAATATGCCCGTTATCAGGCATCGGGTCAGGTTATTTCGCAACTTCCCCGGTTTGTCATGGAGTCGATTGTTTTTGGTGCCGTTGTGCTTGTCGTGCTTTATTATCTCGTCATGAATGAACGCTTAACGGGGGCGCTTCCAATAATTGCTGCTTTTACTTTGGCAGGATATCGCATGATGCCAGCCCTGCAACAGATATTTCGAACGATTACGAGTCTGGACTATTACCGTGCTTCGGTAGATATTCTTTACAGGGAAATGAAGTTATTTCCCGACGGTGAGTGCGCAGAGAAAAGAAGAATGCTACTTTCAGACGATGTGAAGTGGTCTTTGGATCGTTGCTTGGAAATTCGCGGTGTGTCGTTTTGCTATCCAGGAACTCAAGAACAAGCGCTTACGGACATTACCTTCGCCATCCAAAAAAATACCACAGTTGGTTTGGTTGGTGCGACTGGCTCTGGCAAAACAACGTTGGTGGATATCATTTTGGGGTTGCTGGTACCTCAAAAGGGCATGTTGTGCCTTGATGACGTTCCGATAGATCCTATGAGACAACGTTCCTGGCAGCGGTTGGTTGGCTATGTCCCCCAACAGATATTTCTGTCTGATGACACAATAGCACATAACATTGCTTTTGGTTTACTTGATGCTGAGATCGATGGAAAAGCTGTTGAACAAGCGGCAAGAATTGCAAATATTCATGATTTCGTGATGGGGCTACCACAGGGATACGCAACCATAGTTGGTGAGCGCGGCATTCGTTTGAGTGGGGGGGAAAGACAACGAATAGGGATTGCGAGAGCACTATATAACGATCCCGAAGTGTTGGTGATGGATGAGGCTACCAGCGCGCTGGATGGCATTACCGAAAATGCCATTATAAGCGCGCTTGACAATCTGTCACACAAAAAAACGATGATTATTGTCGCGCACAGACTCACGACTGTTCAGCATAGTGATGTGATCTATTTCTTGGAAGCTGGGAAAATATTAGAGAGTGGTGCTTATCATGAATTGATAGCAAGGAATACAAAATTTGAGCTGATGACGAAGATGAACCAACTGTCCCGTACTAAGGAGGCAATCAATGGATAATAAAGTTGTTCTGATAACAGGTGGGACAGGATCCTTTGGAAAAAAATTCGTTGAAAGAATATTACAAAAGTACAATCCTAGCAAAGTTATTATTTATTCTCGGGATGAGCATAAACAGTATTTGATGCATAAGCAATTTATACAACACGAAGATAAATTAAGGTTTTTTATAGGTGATGTAAGAGATAGAGAAAGACTTTATCGGGCTTTTGATGGCGTAGATATTATTATACATGCCGCGGCCCTAAAACACGTACCGATTATTGAATATAACCCCCTCGAAGCAATAAAGACTAATGTGATTGGCGCAGCGAATATCATTGATGCGGCGATCGATTGTGGGGTGGAGAAGGTCTTTGCCCTGTCAACCGACAAGGCTGTGAATCCCATTAATCTGTATGGAGCATCCAAACTCTGTTCTGACAAACTGTTCGTTGCAGGAAATGCCTATTCCGGCAAAAGGCAAACCCAATTCAGTGTCGTGAGGTATGGCAATGTAGCTGGAAGCAGAGGCTCGGTCATTCCTTATTTTTCCTCCCTTATCAAACAAGAAAAAGGCAGTTTGCCCATCACAGATTCTCGGATGACTCGTTTTTGGATCACTCTTGATGAAGGTGTTGATTTGGTGTTCAAAGCCATGGCTACAGCAAGGGGTGGGGAAGTGTATGTGGCCAAAATTCCTTCATTCCGCGTTGTTGATCTGGCAACGGCGATGAGTCCGCAATCCAAACAGGAACAGATAGGCATCAGAGAGGGAGAAAAATTGCATGAATTGATGATCACTAAAGAGGATGCTAGAACAACCTATGAATATGACAAACATTACGTCATTTATCCAAATTTTGATTGGTGGGACATTGAAAAGCATTTGATTCCTGGTGGCAAAAAAGTGGCCGACCATTTTGAATATTCATCTGATACCAATCCCCAGTTTCTTACAGTACAAGAATTGCAGAGTTATCTGAACAAGATCGATATCATTTATTGAGACAGCGTGAGGCCCTCTTCTAAAATAGCATTGGGAACAGTCCAGTTTGGAATGAACTATGGTGTGAACAACAAACGCGGGCAGATCCCTGCCATTGAGGTATCTCAAATATTGTGTGAAGCATCCCAACACGGAATCACATGTCTTGATACTGCCCAAGGTTATGGGAACAGCGAGGAGGTCATTGGTCGCGCTGCTCGTGAGTTCTCCCTGGATTTTGATGTGGTCACCAAATTGCCAACGCACATGGTTACACCTGTTGAGGCCTGTGTCGCGGAATCGCAAAAAAGATTGGGTTTGCATAAGCTATATGGTTGTTTGGTTCATCGTTTTGATTTGATCACACAGGGTCGAGATGTTTGGGATGGCCTGCGACGCGTTCGGCGAGAGGGGCTTGTCGCCAAAATAGGATGTTCGCTTTATTATCTTCATGAGCTCGACTATCTGTTTAGCCACGTCACGGATTGTGATTTGATTCAGGTCCCCTATAATGTATTTGACCAACGCTTTGAACCCTATTTTGCAGAGGCAAAAAAACGGGGGATGGAAATTCATGTGAGATCAGTTTTTTTGCAGGGCATGGTTTTTAAAAAGCCTGAGGAATTGGCCCCACAATTTGCGCCTATGAAAAAGCACCTCTTGGCATTACAACACATAGCGTCTGACTCCGGTCTTTCTTTGACAGCATTATGTTTGAATTTTGTTTGTCTGAATCCTGATGTTGATCGTGTGATAGTGGGTGTGGATGGCTTGGATCATTTGCGAGCAAATATGGCTGCACTTTTGTGTTCGTCTGCAGTCAATGGATTCTCGGCGCAATTGGGAGAATTGGCCATTTCTGATGAAAACATGGTGGTTCCCTCATTATGGAATAAGGGCACCTCTAATAACCATGTTCGTTACGAAAAATTACAATCTGAGTCGAAAC
>AMFJ01000038.1_pt1 | contig 11430 bp, 13 predicted proteins | sample 427208 | NCBI WGS metagenome assembly AMFJ01 (sample SAMN02954298, study PRJNA114691) | groundwater metagenome | biome: aquatic; feature: subsurface aquifer; material: sediment; isolation source: subsurface aquifer sediment | place: USA: Rifle, CO | collected 2008-08
TATTTACTTTTTTTGCATTATTAAAAATTGTATGATATTATGCAAGTAGGTAATTTTATTAAAACAAAAATATATGGAGGAAATATTATCAATTCCTGATAATGAAAATAAGGGAACAAATACTCTAGATATATCACAAAGCGAAAGCATAACTCTGGATTTGAATCCGTCTGATGATGGAATGCTTGATTTAATCTGATCGGAAGCCCTTAAGCCAAAAAAGTCTTTTTCATTGTTCGGTTTTTTCAAAAAGAAAGAAAAGGTGATACAGGAATCAGTTCAGTCAGACGATACTGCAGCTTCAGAGGCAGTTAACGATATCATAACCGATCAAACTATACCATCAAATAGTCCCGCATCCTTACAGGCAGATGACAATATATTGACCGATCAGACCATGTATCCAGATGAACCGATGACAAATGCCACCACTGTAATTGAGGAAATATTATCAGTTCCTGAAAATGAAAACTATGAAACCGTTGCCGTAGATATGCCACAAAATGAAAACTATGAAACCGTTGCCGTAGATATGCCACAAAGCGAAGTCTCAACTCTTGATTTGAATCAGTCTGATGATATTCTTGATTTAAACTGATCCGAAACCATAAATCCAAAAAAATCTCTTTGATTATTCGGTTTTTTCAAAAAGAAAGAAAAGGTGATACAGGAATCTGCTCCGGCCGATTCTACACCTGTACAATCAGACAATAATAGCATAACTGATCAAAGCATATCACTGGATAATTCAATGACAAATGCCGACATCTTCCAAGAGCTTGAATTGGGCGGGCTTGATTTTTGAGGACAACCTTCAAATCATGTTGAAAAAGCACCTTTTGAGCCATTAGTTTTTACTCTCCAGCTTACTTGAATCCTTTTCTGGATTACATTGTTCTGATTGATGTGATTTTACATGGTTGTATTTGCGAGAGGCACCAATTCTGATTTCATTGCAAAGATGCCTTTAGTTTGCGATTATATATGATCTACCGTCGATTGATATGAAAATAGTGAATGTAAGACGCTCAATCAAATGGTTGAGTCATTCAAGAAAGAAAAGTCGAATATTGAAACCACTCTTATCCAAGAACTTTCAATTCTGATTCCAGAGAAGATTAAGACAAACTACATATTGTCTTCACCGAAAGTCAAATTCATACAAGAGACTACATGAAATTCAAGAATCTCGATAGCTAAAGTATTAGAAGATTTTGAAAATATCAGAAAGTCCAGCTGATGATACCAATGAAAGAATATAGAATGCAATCAGTATAATATCAATGAAAAATGAGAGCTTTCTGTAAATTGCGATTTTTATGGGGCGTCCATAAATGAGTCAGAAGACACAGCTCTTTCAATGTCTTCCAGATGAGTTGCCCTAGACTTCTTAAAGAATCTCCAATCAAAAAATAGCAGCTTCTCCATTTCAGACTATCCGAAAAATATTGAAATATCAAAGTTCAATTGATGAGAGGATATCAAAGTCATTTTCTCAACAAAAACATCTTTGATGCTAAAATTGAAATATTATCCTTTATCAGCTAAATCATAATTTATGGAAAAGAAAGAACAAAAGAAAATCATAAGTTCAATTTGATTCAATTTATCAATGATCTTTGTTATGGGTGCTGTCATATGATTTTATCTTATGCCTGAATATGAAATCCTGCATACGCAAATGACAGAAGCTAACGATATTTATACGAACTTGAATAAGCTAAAGAGCGATTGACTCAAGGCGGATTGATTTGAGAAAATATTGATCGAGGAGAATAAGATGACTCAGTGAATGGCGGAAATCCTTAAAGATAAGCCTAAGGTCAATAAGGTGATTCAAAAAGTTTGAAATAAAGACTACATGACCTGGATCAAAGAAGAAGTATTGAAATGAAATGAATACTCTAAGGAGGCTGAAGATAACGATAGGATAATATGAAGCATATTGCCTGTATTCTATAAGTATTCAGATTCAAATAAGGGGCAGGGCATAGGAGCGAATATCAAAGAACAGATAACTCTTGGCTCGTTCACAAAATATGTCGAAGATGAAATTTTGAAGAAACATGACATAGAAAGTTTTTCTCCCGTATGAATAGAAAATATAACTTTTGATGCAGACGATAAGCCTGCTGTAGCCAAAGCCCAGAAACTCAATGAGACAATATGAAGCTTTGCTTTCAATCTTGATTTTGAAGCAAAGAATAAAAACATCATAACACTGGTTGATTCAATTCAAAAATCATGAAGATTAGACATACAAAATTGAAAGCTGATGAATAAGGTTTCGTCTGATAAAGACAATTCAAACATTTCAAGCCTGGATAATCTTCTCATTACTATTGATTCCTTATCGGTGCAAGATCCTATGAGCGCACTTGATAAGACTAACAAAGGTACAATGAAGCTCAGATTTTATGTAAGCTGAATCTGATATGAGCAATTGATTACGATCAAAAAAAGCATCAACGATAAATTCACAAAACTCTATGCCGACATGCTTATGAAATCAAAGATGTGCGATAATTGAGATATCCCGCTTTGCAAGGATAATATCGGTTCACAGTCAGTCTGAAGCATCAGATCCCTTCTTAAGGAGGCTACGCAAGTAAAGACAAGGCTTGATGCCTTGGTTAAGGATGCGAATATGACCTGACTGGATATCAACCAAGCTTTGACATCCTGGCTGAATCTGGGATCGGCAGTGGATACTATCGATACCGCATACAAGAAATCTGCATCGTATATAGATAATTTTAGCGCAGCATGAAACAATTAGACATTTTAAATGATGAGATATATAAGGGAGATAATGCACAAAGGATCTGTGATCTTATAATTGCGTCTGCCGTCGAATCCTGAAGTTCCGATATACATATCGAACCTCTTTCTAATGTCGTGCGCGTAAGATTCAGGGTCGATTGAATATTGAAAGTCATAGTTGAATACCAGACTTTCATACATCCTCAAATCGTAGCCAGATACAAGATTCTCTCCAACCTTAAGATAGATGAATCGAGAATGCCCCAAGACGGACGTATCTCAACAGTCATAAATGATAAATGACTTGATCTTCGTGTCTCGACCTTACCGACAGTCCACTGAGAAAAGATCGTAATGCGTATCGTGGATAAGAGCAAGAAAGTTCCGCCTCTAGAGGTTCTATGAATCGAATGACATAATTGAGATGTTCTTGAAAAAGCCATTTCTCAGCCAAACTGAATTGTTCTCACTTCCGGTCCGACATGATCAGGTAAATCTACCACACTGTATTCTTGTCTTATGAATCTCAATACTCCGGATGTGAATATAATGACGCTGGAAGATCCAGTCGAAAATACTCTTGATTGAGTGAATCAGAGCCAAGTGTTTCCGGATATCGGATATTCATTCGCATCTGGCTTGCGTACAGCCTTACGCCAGGATCCTGACATAATAATGGTGTGAGAAATCCGTGATAAGGAAACTATAAATATTGCAATTGAAGCATCCTTGACGTGACATCTGGTACTTTCTACAATACATACGAATTCTGCAGCCGAAACACTGACCCGTATCTTGAATATGTGAATCCCTGCTTTCTTGCTACCGGCTTCCATAAATGCGATAATGGCTCAGAGGCTTATCAGAAGGCTATGCAAACATTGTAAGAAAGCCATTACAGTTGAAGAGCTTGATCCGAAATTGAAAAATCAAGTCAAAAAAACAATCTGAAAAATCTCAAAAGAGGAACTGACAAGAAGAGTGCCTGCTGAAACCCTCAAAAATCCTCTGTTCTATGTTCCTGTCTGATGCGAGCATTGTGACGATACATGATATAGCTGAAGAGTTTGAATATATGAAGTAATGGAAATAACCCCGATATTGAAAGAATATATCATAAAAGGGGAGAGTTCAGTGGCAATGAACGATGCAGCTATAGAATGATGAATGATTTCCCTAGAGATGGACTGAATCATGAAGGCTCTTAATTGAATGACTTCACTCGAAGAATCCTATTGAGCAGTAAAAGAAAATTAAATAATTAATCACTCCATATGTCAGATAATGATTTTATAATAACCTGAGTCTCGGAACACGTAGAAAAAAAATCTTCGCATTTCAGCTTGTCTCTCGATTGAGTGAATGAGTGGCTACTCTCTAAGCAGAATATCAGCATAAAATGAAAAGTGATATTCTTCAGGCTTTTGGCTACCATGGTAAATGCTTGAATACCCGTGCTTAAATCTATCTGAATATTAGAAAAGCAGGAGAAAGATCCGATAACCCAGAAATTATTCCAGAGCATCATTTCATGAATCAGGCAATGAAAAAACTTGAGTTCATGCCTTAAGGATTATGGGGAAAATTTTTCCGATTCTGAATGTTCGATAATTGAATCTTGAGAAAAAACCTGAAAACTCAATGCTTCGCTCATACAGCTTGCTGATCAGACCGAGAAGGTTTCAAACATTTCGAAGAAATTCAAATGAGCCCTTATTTATCCGGCGGTCATCGTGGTTATAATGTTCTGATCCGTATCAGTGCTGATGACATTGGTCGTGCCAAAGATAGTTGAAATATTTTGAGATAAATCAAAGCTTCCTCCTATGACGCTTTTCCTCATAGGAGTCAGTGATTTCTTTGTAAATTACCTCTGGCTGATGGTTGTGTGCATATCCTGATTTATAGCATTCCTAAAACTCTGGTATAAGACCCCTATCTGAAAATATAAGCTTGATTGAGTAATTCTGATGCTGCCGATTTTCTGAAACATCAGCAAAAAAGTGATTCTATCAAAGTTCGCAAGAGTGTTTTCAAATCTTCTTTCTAGCGGTATATCCATAGTCGAGTCGATGAGAATAGTTTCGGATGTCGTCTGAAATGAGGTTTATAAGCAGAGAATCCTCCTTTTGAGAGAGGATATCAAAAAATGAGTCAAAATATGAGAGAGCCTAGAAGATGACCCGCTTTTCCCTGAGATGCTGGTGCAGATGATAAAAGTCTGAGAAGAGACAGCAAAACTGGATACTATCATTCTGAAAATCGCAGATTTTTATGATGATGAGGTCGAACAGTCAATCAATAACATCCAGAAACTTCTGGAGCCGATAATAATTGTAACAATGGCGATAGTTATCTGATTCATCGCAGTCGGTATAATGACGCCTATCATGAACCTCGCGGACACGATTAGCGAGAAATAATAATTATACAAATTAAATTATCTCTTGATTTTTTCAAGAGATTTTTTATCCTTGAGTTCTAATCGTATAAAAATCACATTTTGCCTGAATCGCTCAAGAAGCTCATAGACATAATCGCATATCTGCCTGGAATCTGAGAAAAAACAGCCATGAGGCTAGGATTTTTTTTATTGAAGGCGAATCCGACTTACGTCCATAATTTTTCAAAACAATTGAATAAAGTTAAGGATGAAATCAGGGAATGCTCGAGCTGCTTCTGATACACAGATAGTGATTCATGAGTCTGCAACATATGCAACGACGATTCCAGAGACAATTCTAGCCTTTGCGTGGTTGAAGATTATATGGATCTCGTTAGCATCGAGAAGCTGAAAATTTTCAAATGATATTACCATGTTCTGGGGTGAGTCATATCTCCCGTCAATGGCATCCTGCCAAAGGACTTGAAATTCGAAGAACTATTCATCAAAATCAGAAATTGAATGTTTAAAGAGCTGATATTAGCCATTAATCCCAATATCGAGTGAGAAGCGACATCAATGTACATAAAGGAGCATCTCTCAAAATATCCGATTGAAATCACTAAACTATCAAAATGATTGCCGAATGCATGATACATAGAGTATGCCGATGAGATTACCCTTATCAATGCCTTCAAATGAAGAAATTAAAAAACATCCCGGAGAGAATCTCCAGGATGTTTTTTAAGATTATTTGTTAATGATGCTGTATTTCAATGCTTCAAAGTATCTATTCTTGTTTTCCTCGAACAAGACATTCTGCTTGAAATTTCCGATTCTTGAAGAGGCGATAATGCTTGTCTTCGGGGTAGAGAATCATTCCATACTCTCAATCGTGTAAGATAGTTCATTTTTGGTAGGGTTGTATAGGATCAGATAATTATGATCATATGCATCTATGAAATCCTTTATCTTAATTTGTTCAAAGGTTATTTTCTTTGCTCATGCTATACCTTCATCATCTTCTACTTTCTTTATTTTTCAATTCTCAGACGAAACCGTGTATCATCCTCAGATGCTGACTCAAGTAGTTCAGGTTCAGGTTATTCAAAAAGTTTCTCATGTTGGATCATTTCAGATGATATTCCATACGAAAGCTCAGCTTCAAACCAGTTTGAAGTTCGATGACTTCATTATGGCACCTGTCAATGTGGGATTTTTCGAATTATGCTGCATCATGATCCCTTTATCATAGAAAAGCGGAATTATATCGAATTCTCATGACGGAACCATTCATGAATAGTTTTTTGAATTCGTAGACATAGTATACTCTATGTGCTGATCTTTAGGTTTAACATCATCAGGGTCCGCTGCTAGAAGCATTGAATCATCATCCTGCCCATCTACGATACTGTCCTGGAATCATTCATCATGATTCTTGATTTTCAGAAGAGCATACTCCTGAGCTCATTCTGCTCATGCATATGTTGAAATGGAATTGTATACTAATCTGGTATTTTTTGATTCTTGCAACACTATCGAAAGGACTCCTGCCGAAACGACAACCAAGAAGGCAGTCAAGAGAATTGCGACTATTGTCGAGAATCATGAATTATGCTTGGTTTTCATAGATCTATTTCATATTTTTATAAACTTTTTCGCTTATCGTGGTCTGAATGTGAAGCTCATTCTCTTTTGCCATTGCCGAGGATATTCACTTTCAAGGAGCGAGCCTCAAGTCAAATACTATATTCACTTTTCATTCCTTATCTTCATTTGTTATGCTTTTGGATGGCTTTCATGAAATATAGAATCGGAGGTTATTGATTTCAACCTTGTTATTGCTGAGCTTGATATCAGAGCCGAGTTCTCATAGATAGCATCATCGGGGATCTGTGTAACAAGACGCGTCGCAAGAAGTCATCACTTTCTGCATGCAATAAACTTTAGGCTTTGTCGGATCGGAGATGTTATTGATGGCAACCATGGTGTTTCAATTTCAAGAATAATCAAGTGGCTGAGTGCCTACGGCTCAATAAAATCAATAATCGATTCATTTATTCCTTATCTCGGATGCCAATCACTCGATCATGGTTCTCGTATTCTCCTGAAGAATCCTATTAAGCTCTAATTTTTTGTTTATCTGAAGAATATTTGAATAGATCTCAAATACCGAGAGCATGACGAAAGCCAGTATTGTAACTGCCACAATCATCTCTATCAGGGTAAATCAATTTTGTCGTAATCTTGGATTCATAATTTTTTATTTAGGTATTATCTTTTCCAATCAGTAATTATTGTGGATACTACGTATTTATTGAAGCTCCTGTCATAATTATATATGATTGCATCCAATCTGAAGGCATTATCAACCGCAACTGTGCTCACTAGTGGGCTTACTTTCAATAGGGCATAGAATTTTGTCGGCTTCTCTCAAGGTGAACAGGTATAATTGTATCTTCATTTATCATCAAGGCAAAGCATGGTCCTGTCCTGAATCGTAGCGGGATTGAGTATATTGTTTTTGGTTTCAGTGAACGAAGGGCTCATTTTAATAATCTTAATGGATGGTCTTGAAGCATCGTCTAGCTGAAAACTGTTCTCTATCTTATAATACCCTCACGTAAGATAGGGGACTGATCAGGGATTTTCGACTACTCAATTATCTAGCCTGTTCCAATCGAGCGACCTGACCCAATTCGTATCTCTGATATTTTTAACAAGCTCGATCTTTTCTCTTGCAAGATTTCAGGCAATCATCTCATTTTTTGCTTTCACAGAAGAACTCATGGCAGAGTATACTAGCAAGTAGGCGCTCAATCATCATAGCGTAAAAATCAGAATGGCAACCAATAGCTCCACCATCGTGAATCATCATTTGTTATTTTTGAATCCTGTTTTCATTTTTATTATTTAGTAGCTAAGGGTTTTGCTTAAAATTCATTTTTTAGCTTCTTTGAATCAGATTATGATCTCTTTTATGCTTCATGTGAATGTAGCATCTTTGTATACTTCCATTTTTCATTCCGGAGCCTTGAATAGGAAAATCACATCATTCTTTTCTTGGTCAGCGTTGTCTTTTATAAGGCTTATTTTCACTCAAGATTCAAGAGTGATGTCTTTTATCTTATTTCATGCGGAAGCCTCTAATGATCCGCTGTAATCGAATGGAAATGAGTACATTCAGATTTTCTCTTCTCATTTATTGATGAATAGGACAATATTCTGATTTTTTTGAGTTCACACATCCACGAGTCAAGCGGCCGAATTCCTTGATTCGCTCATGCTCTGAGTGATTATCTCTTCGCTCAGCCTTACTTTTGCAATATTTGAATACAGATTATAAGGCACGAACACTCAAATAGAAAGGATTCAGATAATGGTGATCACTATAAGCAGCTCTACCAGTGTAAATCATCATTTGATATTGTGTTTTTTCATTGAAATGGAGTTTATTCTACTGAAAGGCATTTTAATGTTCTTTTAAAAAAATCAAATAAAAAATGACCCTGTGTCAGAGGGCCCTTTTTCTTTAGCTTACTGTTTCTGTGATTTTGAGCACGGCAGCGAAAATCGCAAATGCAAACCATAGTACGAATATTCATGCAATCAGTACAGCAAGGGGCTCAATCCATTTTATCATAACTGTTATTGAGTATTCCACTTCTCTTGTATATTGCTTATGGATTTTCTCACATACTTTGTTGACGGTAGAAGTTTTTTCTCAAGCTCAAATTATCTGTATGAAATCATTAGGAAAGCATATATGATTAGGATCGGTTTCCTCGATACTGTGTGTAAGTTTTTTTCATCCTGCCACCTTTTCGCTTATGATTCTAAGCGCTTGATCATATATGACATTATTGCTGGCTTCTCAGGTCAATCTAAGTGTTTTTATGATCGGGATTCAGGCTCAGATCAATAATCAAAGATTCGATGCTATCTGTGCGATTATATAGTTCTTGTATACGCTTCATAATAGAGGCATCTTCAGGAATAATTCATCAAAATATCTCCTTCATTCATCGGTTTTCGAATACGTCTTTATTCAAACGGCCACAAGTATGGCTCAGATCAGTAGGAGAATGAAATTCGAAGATAAGAAATGACTCACCGCTATGAGGGATTTTGTCGCAAATGGAAGCTCAACTTGAGTCGTCTCGAATAATGGCTCCAATTTTGGTATTACAAGGGTCATTATGACAAATACCGCCACAATGAGGAATGCAACTATTATTATCGGATAGGTAAGAGCGGCTTTTGCTTTCATCTTCAGATCTTCCTGTTCTCTAAGCTGTGAGCCAAGGCTCTCAAATGATTTTTGCATTGTTCCAGAGCTTTCTCAAGCCTCGATGATCGCAATCTCTTTTTTATTGAACACTAGAGGCAGCTTCTTCATGGCAATGCTGAAACTATCTCAAGAATCTATGAAAATCAGAAGATTCGATACTTCTCTGGCTAACTTTGGATTCAGGGTTTTTTCTAAAAATGCATTAAGCGCACTAATGACGGTAACTCATCAATCTATCATGTTGGCAAGATGCTCGTACAGAAGAGCTTTATCTCTCGGTGTTATGGTTTGCCAGAAATAAACTGGCTCCTCACGGAATTCTTGAATATTTTCCATTTTTCTATTGTTCGAAATAATACATTCAAAGGCTTAAGCCCGCTGACACATTAGTATTTACGTTATCGGTGCTGAGCGGAAGATTCAGACTCTTTACCACGAACCTTATATTGCTCGTTTCTTCCGTAAGGAAATTCAGATATTTATTAAGTTCAGCAATATTCTTTGCATCGACATTAATGCTTATGCTTGCCATGCTTAATCCATTCGGCAGTTTCTGTCATTTATCCATGCTTATGTCATGAACAAGGATTCAGTCGAATTTTGAATAGATTTGATTCAAAATAAGGTCCTCGCGATATACGGATGCGAATTGTGCAATAGCATCCTTGGTCGCCTTATCATTACTGACTTGATTTTTTTTCTTGTTGAGCGAATCGAGCTCTGCCTTTAGCGAATCGATTCTGCCATTCAGGCTTACTTTCTCTTCATTTGAAGAGGTGTAATCTGCATATAGGCCAGATGTCAAGAAAAATGTTATTGCTAATGTCAGAAGCAAGACTAATGTAGCATACATGTTTTGCTTGTCTGCTTTCCTATAAAGAGGATTGTTTTGTGAATCTGAGGTCATATTTTTTTTGTTAGGTGATAATTATTTTTTTAATTCAAATGTAATTCCGAAAGATCTCTTAAGAGAATCTCAAGCGACTGATGCAATCGGGCTTAAGCTGAAAATGCTCTCAGTTCAGGTTCTGAAATCTTTGATGAAGCTCGATACTCAAGCGATCGCGTCATCTTTTGCATCCTTGTTATTATAGACTGCATTAGTATTGACGGCATTTCAGTCAAAAGTGAATCAACTGAACACCATCTTATATTTCTTGCTCAGGCTCATCACTTCCGTAAGATAAATTTGAGCTTTTGATTTTTCTATGCTCTTTAGGATATCCTGCTTATTTGCAAAGATGATGTCATATGCTGCAATCTCATTATTCGATTTCAATTCTTCAACCTGTTTCGAATATTCTGAGATTTTTAAGTTTGATTCGCTGATTTGCTTTTGTGTGCTGGAATTTATAAACCATAGTATTGCAGAAATAGCGATAACTATTATGAGCAAGACTATAGAAATGATAAAATAGGTATTTTTACCTGAGGGGATGGCCATATTATCTTGGCTGGTCGTTTCCATTTTGATGGTAGTTAAATAATAATACTTTTTAATTTTATCACAATATGAATATAATTGCAAAAATATTAATAGTTTAAGCTAAAACACTCATATGAAGTATTCATTATCTGATTTGCAAGCTCTGAAATTAGACATTAAGCCTTGATTTAAAGTTTTCCTGTATTGAGATTTGGGGGCAGGGAAGACTTCTTTTGTCAGGAATGTCCTGAAAAATCAATTCGGCATTCAAGAAAACATTACCAGTCCGACATATATCCATTATAGGAAATATGATTCAATCTACCATTTTGACCTATATCGGCTGGAATCTTATGATGATTTTGTGAATATCGGATGAGAGGAGATACTTGAATCGGAAAAGAACATATGCTTCATAGAATGGCCGGAGATTCTGGAGGCAGCCTATAAGCCTGATATAATAGTTACTTTCGATAAGGTGGAATGAAATGAAGAGGTCAGGGATATCGATATAAGGATAATGTAGAAGAAAAAAATCGCCATATGATGGCGATTTTTCTTATAAAT
>AMFJ01024436.1_pt1 | contig 11418 bp, 12 predicted proteins | sample 427208 | NCBI WGS metagenome assembly AMFJ01 (sample SAMN02954298, study PRJNA114691) | groundwater metagenome | biome: aquatic; feature: subsurface aquifer; material: sediment; isolation source: subsurface aquifer sediment | place: USA: Rifle, CO | collected 2008-08
GCCGGGCGCACAGAATGAAAACTCAGCGTTAGCTGAGTTTTTTTGTGCAACCAAGGGACTCGAACCGACAGAAGCGAGATATGAGAGAAGGCGAATAATCGAGCGTAGATGAATTCGAGTAAGCGAGAATTCAGCTCTGTCGCGTGCAAGGAGTTTTCAGCAGAAAACGACGCGGAAGTCCTGCCGGGCGCACAAATCAAAAAATCTCAGCTCCTGCTGGGATTTTATTTTTCAAAAAAAACAAAGAAACACTAATAAGCATCGAAAATGTCTTTCATTGGTTGATATTCTTTCAAGCTCTCATTTCTTCTTGCCTCATGCCCCTCGATCACTTTCTCAAAATCAGACTCCTTCAATTCAACACCATTATTTTGAGCATCCAAAAATTCCTGTTTTCTTTCCTGACTCCAGCCAGTCCCCCAGAAACTTTGCTGCCAAATTCTAAATCCCATGAAAATAGATGCTGCCAAAAGCACGAAGAAAAATGCCATGCGATTTTTTTCCCAAAATTTCACAGCCCTGATTGCAACTAGTTTTATATTAAATTTTGATCCTTCCTGCTTCAGATTAAAATCCATATTGAATCATTAAGATTATTTAGTATAAAATGTTGCACCAAATGAAGCTTCCAATTTGTTTCCAGTAATCGCCGACAAATTTGTTGATTGATTTTTCTTGTCATCAAAAGGATTCGTGGTGCCACTTTTTGAAGCCGAAGCCTCCTTCATGTTTTTGATCTGCATATCCATCACATCGCAATAATATTCAAAACTTTCCAGCATCTTGATGAATCTTCCGATTGTATTGAGATCACCATTTAAGACTATTTTCAGCGAAAGATAGTTGGCACTCGGCAATTCAATGATTGGAGCGCTTTCCGCTCCTTTTTTCGCTTTTGTATTGGTGGTTTTCTGGTTAGTCTGCTCCTGAACAGTTATTGAAATATCATTTCCACTCTGAGAAGCTAATTGCTCCAACTTTTCAATCAATATCACAGCATCATCCTTATCGAGCAAGATGCCATCAATATTGGAATTTTGAAGAGTCGCGTATTGTTCTTGAATTTTTGGCAAGTCATTCAGCTGTTTCCTGCTGCTCTCTTGTTTTATCTGTTCTTCCTGTATCCTATCCCTCACTCCGTCAATCCCTCCTATCAATGGAAAAATTACGACGTAAAAAAGCAAGGCAACCAATCCTATATAGCAAAATATTGCCAAAGCTTCGCGTTGATTTTTTAGAAAATTCTTCATCCGGTAGTAGAAATTCAAATGAGCTTCGCTCTATGAGAATTGTAATCTTATAAAAATCTTATTTTGTATGTAAAACTTACTTAATTGTCTCCGATATTATTTTTTTTGAATTCTCACTACCGGATTCATCAATATTTCATTAGACAATCTTTAGTTACAGAAAAACTCATTTGGAAATCAACATTTTCTTTCACAACCAAATTGGACAGCGGCACATCAACATCCTGGAAACAATTATTTCCCTCTATATTACTTTTGAAACTTAGCAAATCATCTCTGGATCTTGCCTTGCCCAGCAAAAATATCTGATAATTCTTAGTTGAAAAATCGGTCATGTAGACATTGCCTGGCACAGTGCTGCCTAGTTCAGTCAGGACATTAGACCAGTGCAGATGATTTTTTTGTATCTTACCTACCACACCCACCAAATCATTAACTTTTTTGAATTCTTCTTCGTAATTGCTTAGTTCTTTGTATTTATCCTGCGATTTATTGGCAGAGCCGGCTATCACGGAAGCATCGTATTGGAAATTCAGTACATAATATATGTTAAACAATATGATTATGAAAATAATTATGGGCACCAAAAACAACATTTCTTCACGCAAAATCCGACGAAATAATTTTATTCGCTTCAATTCATTTTTTTTCTCTTGTGGCAGCAGGTCAAGATAAATCTTCATAGTGTAATCCTTTCAGTGCCAATCCTATGGCAGTTGAATATTGAACTGATTGACTTTTTTCAATGGTCGGCAGATCTTTTCCAAGCCTCATATTTACCCAGGGATTGCCGAACTCAATAACTCTTCCCAATTTTTTGGACAGATATGGCACAAGACCCTTAGTGTTGGCGCCACCACCGCAAATAATAACTTTGTCTATACTCTTTGAATATTTAAGTCCAGTCAGATAAAAATCTATTGATTGCTCAATCTCTTGAACAAAATTTTCCAAAATAGGCTTAGACAACTTGAAAAGAGCATCATTCTTGAAGTCACTTCCGATTCCGTAGGAAATCTTCATCTTCTCAGCTTCCTCAAATGGCACCCCTATCCCCTTGGAGATTGCGTCTGTCAAAGATTGACCACAAAGCGGAATACTGGAAGTGAAACATGGAACACCACCCTTGTTCACGGAAAAACTTGTTCGCCTATCTCCAATATCCACGATTAAAACCGTTTGTTCATCATCCTTTTCTGACAATAAGCTGCGAGCCTGCGCAATTGATTCAATTTCAAATCCGACAGGGGAGAGTCCAGCCATTTCAAGAGTTTCCATGGCTTGGTCCACAACATTTTTAGAAATTGCAACCACCAGAAGACTGATCTTATTTTTTTCAGGAAACAAATTCTCAGGGATGAGCTGCCAATCATAATAAACCTGCTCCAACGGAAGTGGAATGTTAGCCTCCATTTCCCATTTCACAGCTTCTTTTATCTCTGATTCATCCATCTTGGGAACTGAAATTATGCGCAGGAAAGCCTTCGTTTCAGGCAGCGAGCAAATGACTCTTTTTGATTTTATCTTATTCGGAGAAGCTGCTTCAACGGCTTTTTTTATTGCGGCAACCACTTGATCTTTTTTTTGAATCTCTCCGTCATTGATGCATGATGAAGGCAAAGAAACAGAGGCGTAGCTGGAAATGTTATCTGTCGATCCATTGTTCTCAATCTGAACAACCTTAATAGAAAGATCACTCAGATCCAGACCAAAAACACTCGAGCTATCATTAAAAATTTTTTTATTTAAAAAAGACATCTTACCTTAAACGATGAATCAAGAATCATGAATTACACAAAAAGAAGAGTGCGATTCTTGTTCACTTTTTTTATTTTTGTTCTTATTTTTTATTATAACTTACTTTAACTTTTTATTCCATAAAAATTTCTAAAGCTCATTCCAAAGATCAGCTGTATAATAAACGTCAGTAGGGAAAAACGGAGGCGGATTCAAATACAGATTGTTATCATACTCAATCTTCTTAATATCAAATCCCACATCCTTTATTCCTTTGCCAGGACAATCCTTGGAATCTGCAAATTGAATGAAAGCATTGGAAACGATTGAGCCATATATATCAATCCTGTTCTTCTTAAGCGCGCATCCTCCACCACAACAATTTTCATTAAAACCCGGTCTGCCAATTTCACCATCTTTGGCAATCATAGCCGCATCAATTTCAAGATTTAAATCCGATACACACGTACCATTGCATATTTTCTTATCTAAAGTATATGCAATACTTCCATTAGCGATCAAACCTAAGACATCTCTTCCATCCTTATTAGTGTATTTCAAATCTCCCATACCGACGTATATGTTTCCTTCTGATGTGCCATTTCCACCAGCCACAATTGTTATGCGCCTGTCATTCAAGGTGCCTGCAATCCAGACATTATCATCGACAAATATGATTCCATCATCTGGGATATTAAAATTAGAAGCTGTCCCCATTGTGTTTTTTATAGCAAAAGAGGTTGAGTTGTAATCTTTAACGGTAATTATATCAAAAGTATTATCATTTTTAAGTGTTATATATTTTCCAACTTTTCCAGAATTTGAAAAGTAGCAATTATTTGTTCCGCCATAATTGCATCCGTCAATAGTGTTGCCATCTGGCTTCTTGGCAGCTGTTCGCATAGCACTCAAATCAACAACTATGCCTTCAAAATCTTTTTTGGGAACAGGAAATCTTTTTCCGCCCAGGAAAACACAGCTGCCTTCCGTTAGATTAAATTCACATGGTGGATTAGGCGAAATGCCCAAATCTTGCGAGCTCCACACTCCAAGATGACTTACGCCATCAGAATCTTCATAAGATTCAGATCCAGCATATACCCTGCCATAAGCAACCCCATCAAATTTGACGCCAGTATTGCTCATGATCCTGCCTTTAATTTTCCATTTGGAATCAAAACTGGCATATTCATTGCTTAATACCACGTAATCACTCCAGGATGTCCTCCTGAATCTAACTTGGATCTGCTTCTTAATGCTTGGGTTCCTTAAAGTATTTCCTTCAAAATTAACGATTACTGGCTTTGAAGTCGTAATAGGAGCATTCATTATTTTCGCTTTACATTCACCAAATGGAACCTCCATGGAATTTTTGATTTGCCATTGACGACCGTCAGCCTCCAGTCCCCACGGCAAAGGATCCAATCTCTCCCAAAAATCAGCCACTTCTTCAATCGTATAACCATCAGTATTATGAGCCAGATACCAGCGATATTCTTGAGAGCATGATTCGACTACCTGAAAAGCCTTCTCTCTTTCAACAGCATCATATCCAAATTTAGCCTGCGATGCGATCATTTGAACCAATCCTAGCAACAAAATTGACACGAATGAAACGACGCCAAGAGCATAAACCAATATTGATCCCTTGTAAAATGTTTTTTTCATATATTTCTATCAAATCTCATTTAAGTTGCGAAGCTCCACAAATGATTCGAGATTAACGTTTTCCGGTGCGACAATCGGTTTAATATTTAACCAGAGATGAATCCTTATCAGTCTTACATCATATGCATTAGGAGTATCCATGTGAGTTCCAGTGCCCACTGGATAATTGTTTCCATAATAATAAAACAATGGCTCTGGCTTTCCACCATTCGTTACATAATTTAAAATTGTTTTAATCTCTCCATCTTCGCTCGCATAGGATCCGGAAATATATTTCGTTACACCCTTTTTTAATTCCTCACCCACCAAAAAATAATGAACTCTTTCCGTGAATCCATCATTGTCATCATCCAAATATACAGTCAAGGAGTAATCAGAGACTTCAGCGACAGGATAAGAACCATCTTGAGCTTGACTAACTGTTCTAATTTCATGAACCATTTGAGTGATTACTCTTGTTGCAGATGTGGTTGCAGTCGCCTGTTCCAAGGCGTAGCCTTTAAAACTCCATGCTTTTATAGATAGATAAGTAAAAACACCCATACCTAGGCTTAAAATAGCAATAGCGACAATCAATTCCACTAACGTCATTCCCTTCTTAAAAAAACTGTCTTTTATCATAATGATGGTGTTAATGAAAGTGTCTGCTCAGTAAGATTTGAAACCGTAATTGGAGATGACTCAATAGAATCATACCCATCTTCATTAATAGAAATTTGATATTCCTCCCCATTTAACAGCGGGGTGATGGCTCCGCCTTCTTCAATAGGAAAATATACATATCCAAATTGATCAGTTGTCTGAGTTTTCAGATAAGACAAGCTATCGCTTTTCAGTTCCACAATTACATCAGAAATAGGAGTTACTCCATCATCAACTTTTAGGAAAATAGCGGGAAAACTTTCGTCTAACAATTTAATTGTGAAGTTTGATGTTTGTCCAGGTGCAACATCGAAAATATTACGAGTGGCATTATAATAAGGTTCTATTTTCCAAAATAAATAATTATCATTGTTTGTCGTAGTTAGGTAATTGAAAATATATTTCCCAGGGCTCTCGCCTGACAGAGAAAATTCTCCAGAAACATTTGAAGCATGTTCCATTTTTTCATATGAATACGCCGTGAGTCCCGTATCTTTATATGTTCCAAGATTTCTTCCTCCCTCAATTTCAAAATCAATATTTCCAATAGCGTTTCCAAAAGGATCCATTGTTTTCAAGTTAAAACTTGCCAGCTTATCAAAAACAATGGTCTTATTCCAGCGACCTGTCCAGACGGTAGCATGGACGTCGTCAGAGGGTATAATACCGCTCGGATCATCAATTGGATGCATTGTTTTAACAGGATAATAATTTGATCGATCGACACTTACCTCATATATAGCGTCACCTGTGTCATAACCTATCAATTTTATCAAACCATTAGACATTGTTTGATCAGAAAAAAGAGATGTGCCATCAGATGCTTTTCTGACCACCACATTCGCATTATCAACAGGTTGGCCATCACTTTGATGAATGTCTATTTCAAGCACACCACCATCCAGCAATTCTTCGGATCCAGGTGGAGCCACAAAGGAAATAACCTCTATCACCTTATCCAATCCTTCACTTTTCCATTTTACATAAACCTTTATTTGCTTGTAATCGTTTGGCCGCTGGTCTTCAGCGTCATTATCGTAATCATCATCAACATATGTAATTTCGGTTTGCACATCGAAAACAATCTTGCTGCGAGTCAAGGTTTCAAATTCTTCAATATGCCAGCCATCATCAGGATCAGTTGTCAAATTCTCATATGGGACGTTCCTAACAACTTCCATTCTTTCATTTGCCACCTGAGAAGCAGCAATTCTGGCTCTTGAATCCCTTAGTACTTTGGCGCCATTAGCAAAAGTCTTATAGAACACGACGACGACAATCACAGCTATCAATGAAAAAATAAGGGCTTCAACTAATGAGAATCCTTTTTTATTTCTTATTTTTATTTTTTTCAATTCCATGATTCTAAACTTTTTTACTTCACGTTATCAAGCATGCTATACATAGGCATAAGCATGGCTACTGCGAAAAAACCTACAGCGGCGCCTATGATCACCATAAGCAAAGGCTCTATTACTGCTGACAAATTTTTTGTGATCTGATCTACTTCATCTTCATAGAACTCAGCCAATTGAAGGAGCACGACTTCGGTCTTTCCTGTTTCCTCTCCTACCTGAACAATCTGCGAAACCAAGACTGGAAAAATATCAGGATGATCGGAAAGTATCTTGCTGAGACTGACACCCTTTTGAATGTCCTCCACGCTTCCAAGCAGAACTTCTTGATAATAGTGATTGGTCAAAGTTCTTGAAATTATTTTCAGAGCATCCACTGCTCCCACGCCGCTCCTGAGCAAGGAACTGTAGATTCGAGCAAAACGTGCACAATTCATCTGCTTGACCAAAGGGCTGAATATTGGAAATTTAATCGAAATCCAACTTATTGCTTTCTTGCCTGCTGGTTTTCGCAGAAAATATTGCAGAAAAAGAGCAATGAAAACAAAGAACACAATCACCATCAAACTGTTGTTCTTCATGATATTACTGAGATCAACAATAAATTGCGTCATGGCTGGGAGCTTGGCATCCATATCCTTGAAAACACCCATCAATTTGGGGAGAACGAATGTTAGCATTATTATTCCAATGATGAACATGACCGTCAAAATAACAGCCGGATAGATCATGGCTCCTTTGACCTTGCTTTTGAGATCGTGTTCCTTTTCCAATTGCACAGCCACGATTTTCAAAACTTCATCCAGATTTCCAGCCGTTTCTCCCACTCTCACCATGTTAACAAAAAGTTCACCAAAAATATCCACATATTTTGCCAGACCCTCACTAAGTGCTTTTCCTCCCTGTATTTCCTCAAAAATGTCCAAAAGAATTTTTCTGAAAGCCTTGTTTTCAGTTTGCAAAGCCAGATTGTTGATCGCTTTTGAAACAGTCAAACCGGAAGCAACCATGATGCTCAAATTTCTGGCGAATACCATTTTTTCCTTCAATGGAACAGAGACGAAATAATTCATGAAGCCCTTTTTTCCATCAGCACCTTCAACTTCCTCCTTGACCATCGAAATAGAGGTGACCAAATAACCCTCTCCACGAAGTTGTTGAGCAACATTTTTTTCATCTTGAGCCACAATTTCTCCACCCTTAGTCTGTCCATTGTAACCCTTGGCTGTATAAATAAACTTAGGCATATGTAAATTTCTTAGCTTTTTAGATTCTTAGCTTCTTAGTTTTTTAGAAAATCCTGAAAAGCTAAGAAGCTAATGCATTGGAAGCTGTTATTTATTCCTTAGTAACCCTCATCACTTCTTCCAGTGATGTAATTCCCGAGGCGGCCTTCACAAATCCGTCCTCGCCCATTGTCTGCATACCTTTTTCCCTGGCTCTCTTCTCAAGCTCATCTGAAGAAGCATTTGATGTTATCATTTTTCCAATCTCCTCATCCATTTCAAGCACCTCATAGATTCCTTGTCGCCCTTTGTATCCTTCATTTGAACATTGTTCGCATCCTTTTGGTCGGTAGAACTTTATATTTTTCCAAGTACTCTTTTCATTAATTTCTCCTTTCAACAGAGGATTCCCTTTCAACATTTTCAAGATGTCATCCATATCGAAATTTGATTTCAAAACTGAAACATCTTTTTCATCCAAGGTGTACGAAACTTTGCATTCATTGCAAAGCTTTCGCACCAAGCGCTGACCGATAACAACATTAACGGTCGAGGCTACCAAAAAGGCTTCCGCACCCATATCCAAAAGACGAGGCAATGTCCCTGCGGCACTGTTAGTGTGAAGCGTCGAAAGCACAAGATGTCCAGTCATCGCAGCTTCAACAGCTATTTGCATAGTCTCACTGTCTCGGATTTCTCCAACCATGATGATATCAGGGTCTTGTCGCAAAAGACTTCTCAGAGCCGCTGCAAAAGTCATCCCGATCTTTGCATTCACTTGGGTTTGATTGACCCTCATCATGCGATATTCAACCGGATCCTCCACGGTAGAGATGTTGACTTCAGTCGTGTTCAAAATATCCATGACCGTATACAGCGTGGTAGTCTTTCCTGATCCAGTAGGGCCAGTCACCAAAACCATGCCGTTAGGACGTTTGATGTGGCGATGCACAGCTTCCAAAGCATTGCCAGTGAGTCCCATTTTTTCAAGAGTAAGCCCCTTGGACGTCTCGTCAAGCAAACGCATGACTATTTTCTCTCCCTCAAAAACAGGCAGGATGCTGACACGAAAAGAAATCCTGTACCCATCTTTTTCAATCTTGAAGCGCCCATCCTGAGGAAGGCGATGCTCATCCAGCTTGAGAGATGAAAGGACCTTGATGCGAGCCACCAATCCTTCCATGACCTGTCTTGGAAGCGTCATGGCGTCATGCAAAACTCCGTCTATGCGATATCTCACGCGCACTTCTTTTTCATCAGGTTCGATATGGATATCACTGGCTGATTGCAAGATCGCATGCTTAAGGAGAGTGTCGACGATGCGAATGATCGGCAAATCTTGCGCAATTTTCTCCAAATCATCGGATTCTCCCGCCGTCACTTCGTCAGAATCTTTGTTTATAATATCTCCAAATTCAGCTTTGAGACTTTTTTCATATTGCTTCAAAATTGCCTTGATACTTTCATCACTGGTAAGGCATGGAATGATCTTTAGTCCTGTCTTTTTTCGGATAAAATCAATGGTCTGGATGTCTTCCGGATTTTTCATGGCGACTTTCAGATCATTGCCATCTTTTTCAAAAGCTATTATTCCATATTTCTTAGCGATCGGCTCAGGAATGATCTGCAAAATATCGGCCATGATGGTCTCCTTCTCGAGATTTACATATGGAATTCCCAAAATGTAGGAATACAATTTTCTCAATTCTGTTTCACTGATAAGCTTTTTTTCCATCAGCAAATCACCCAATTTTTGATTGGAGCTGTCGGCAACCTTAAAATTCTCATCGACAACCGTCGGATCCAGCAGGTTTGAGTCGAGCAAGAATTCCTTGAGCTGTTTATTCTCGATTCGCATTTATTTTTTCTTCAGTCAGATTTGCGCGATGCGCTTGTCCGAATGATTTTTTTGTTTCTATTTTTGTTATTCAACGTAGCCAAAACAATTTAAAAAACTTTTTTTATTTGATGTTCAAGATCTCTTTAATTTTTTCAGTGACCTCCTCCAATTTATAATCGGCTTTGACTAAATAGGTTGTTGCTCCCATTTCCAAAGCCTTTTCTACATCTGAAATGCTTCCCAGATTCGTCAGCAAAACAATTGGGATGTGCTTGGTGTCCTCATTAGCCTTAATTTCTTGAAGCACTTGGTATCCGTCTTTTTTAGGTAAAACTATATCCAACAAAATCAGGTCCGGCTTTTCAGCAAGAGCTATTTTCACACCTTCTTCGCCATCGACTGCGCACATGACTTCGAAACTCTCAGCTCTAAGATAGGAACTTAACGCATTTTGCAAAACAGTATCATCTTCCACAATCAACAGTCTTTTTTCCATATTGATATTATTTTATGTTAATTAATTTACTTCACCTTGCTTTCTCTCACTATAGGCAATGTGAAATAAAATTCGCTACCGACATTCTGCTGCGAATTGAACCAGAATCTTCCTCCTGATTGCTCAATGATGTTTTTCGTAATATAGAGCCCAAGCCCTGTACCATCTGTTTCATCCTTTATCGAGCTGCTGCGGAAAAACTTTTGAGCTATTTTCCCCTGCTCTGCACTCGGGATCCCAACACCATTATCACGTACGCAAATTTGCATCATACCGTCCTTCTCAACTGACAAAACTTCCACCAAACCACCTCTTTTGGTGTATTTGATAGCATTCGAAACCAAATTTTCAAAAGCAATAGCTATTCTTCTTTTATCCATAAATATTTCGGCACGGTTGACAGGGCATGAATCACGAAGCTCAATCCCATTCGTCTCAGCCGGAATTTCCTGCGCCTTCATCACATCAGCCACCAAGGAACAGAAGTCTATTTTCTCCTTGTTAAGTGCCAACTGCCCTTGATCGATGCGCGCCACATCCAAAAGATCATTGACAAGTCTGCCCATTTTCTCACTTGAGTGCGATATTCCCTTGATAAGTTCGGCTTGCTTTTCACTTAGGCCAGTCTGAAATTTGGAAAGTAGCAGTTCAATCTGCCAATTCATCTCTGCAATCGGCGTCTTGAGCTGATGAGAAGCGACTGAAACGAATTCTGTTTTCATCTTATTAGCTTTGGCGATTTCTTCAACCGTTTTGATGATCAGATTTCCAATCGTAAAAAGCAGAATCACAACAATCGATTCCGCGATCACAACGACTTCCGGCGAATCATAATTTTTGCTGACAAAATATATACCTGTCATCGCTGCAATAATAACGATGCCCATCACGATGAACAAAAAACTCGGACTTTGCCAAACCTTAACGCCCAATTCATCGGCCTGCTTGACCAGATTGAACTCGTCCAATATCCTTTGTTTGAATTTTTGAAATTTCATTTGGAAGTTTTTTTGTGATTAGCTTTCAAGATAATTATAGCACAAAAACAAGCAAACATGTAGCGACGCGTACTGCAATGCACACAGCGCGCAGGATTATTCAATGAACCCTACACCACTTCATCCAAAAATGATTTCGCAAGCTCATGATTTTCTTCAAGAGGCTTGGAAATTTTCCAGAGCACATCAAATTGTGTTTTCAGCAG
>AMFJ01002618.1_pt1 | contig 11415 bp, 10 predicted proteins | sample 427208 | NCBI WGS metagenome assembly AMFJ01 (sample SAMN02954298, study PRJNA114691) | groundwater metagenome | biome: aquatic; feature: subsurface aquifer; material: sediment; isolation source: subsurface aquifer sediment | place: USA: Rifle, CO | collected 2008-08
GCCTCGTCTCTACGTTTAAAATGCAAAATAGACGCGATGAATCGCGTCTCTACGTTTTATATGTGAATTTTAATTTTCTACAAATTCTTTTTTCTTCCAAACCTTCGATTGCCGGCAAAGAACTTTGCTGGCATTTTCTGTTTCAGGAATTATTTTCTCAATCACTTTTTCCATCCTCATCCCTTGCGAACCTTTTACTAGAATCAGATCTCCTTCTTTAATAATACTTTTTATAATCTTCCCCGCTTGATTGGGATTGTCAAAAAATAAAACACTTTTGATATGGCTATTACTTCCCAATAAATTCTGCGCAGCTTTTTTCATCCTGCTACCCACCAAAATTAATTTATCAAATTTTCCCTCCAAGACACTTTTTACCACTTCCATATGCCCGCTTTCAGAGTCCTCCCCAAGCTCAAACATATCTCCCAAAATAAGTATCTTTCTCTTGGCATTTATTTGGTCCATCGTATCAATGGCTGCCAGAGTAGACGCAGGCGAAGCATTATAAGTATCATCAATTATTAAACTCTCATTAATACCAAAAATTAAATTCATTCTTCCTAGTGGAGACTGGAAATCTTCCAAATCCGCCAAGGCTTCAATCATGTTAACCTTGAAATACTCACCTACTCCTACTGCTACTAGCGCTGCGTAAAGCTGATGTTTGGCAATTATATGAGGAAGTCTCAATGGAATAATTTTTTTATCATAATTTAATTTAAAACTCAAACCTTTGGAGTTGCCATTCTCGTCATAATTAAAACGGACATCCGTTACTTTTATCTCTGCATTCTCATTGAATCCATAAGAAACGATTTTTGCTTTTATCCCTGCCATCTCTTCTCTGATAAAAGGATTATCAGTATTTAAAATAGCTACTCCATTTGCAGGAACTGCTTTTACTAAAATACTTTTTTCTTTAGCGATGGCTTTTATATTTTTAAAAAATTCCAAATGACTCGAAGATATATTGGTAAGTATTCCCACCTCCAAAGGAATAAAGCTCATAAAATATTTCATATCCCCAGCTCTATCAATCGCCATTTCCAAAATTAGAATTTTCGGATAACCCCACGGGCTAATCAGCCAAAAAATCCATTTCAAAAAAACCAACATCCATTTAAATGGATTTCTTCCTCCGGTTTTGGCGCCGATTATCGTAAGCGGGATGCCAATTTCATTGTTATAGTTCTCTTCGTTTTTTCTGACTTTAAAATTATTTTTTAAAACCAAAAAAATCGCTTCTTTAGCAGAACTTTTTCCAACTGAGCCTGTTATCCCCACAATTTTCGGCCGATGCCTCTTCAAAATAGCCTCCGCCATAAATCGCAGGATTTTTTCCAGATAAATTATTTTTCTTGGTTTCATAAAATTAAGCAGCTTCGCCTCAAAAAGCATTATTTAATATCTCCTTCTTTAATTTGTAATTTTACCGAATTGGCAAATTTAAGCAAGTCAGACCTAAACGTAGAAATTATCTTATTTTTTTCTCGATGTCGTTCTATGGCTAAATCCATAAGCTTTTCTATAAGAACTCCCACCTCTATCCCACTCGCCTTCCAGAGATGATGATAGAGCGTTCCTGGCATAGTATTTATTTCGTTAGCATATAATTCTCCGCTCACTCTATCATAAAGAAAATCAATCCTGGACGTCCCAGCACAATTAAATAATTTATAAATTTCCACTGCCATATTTTGGACTTCAATCGTAGTTTTTTCATCAATTTTAGCAGGAATTATAATATTATTTTGCGCATTTCCCAATTGGGCACCACCGCCTTCGATATATTTATCCTCATAACTAAAATGTTCCCCTTTGAAATTTGATTCTTGGACGAGCGAAGCTACTGGATCTGAATTCCCTAAAACTGCGCAAGTAATATCGGCTAAATTTTCAACGCTTTTCTCTACAATAATCCGATTGTCATAATGGAGGGCTACCTCACAAGCATTTATCAATTCCTCTTGATTGCTCGCCTTACTAATTCCAATAGAAGAGCCCAATCTGGATGGCTTCACAAATACTGGCCAATTTAATTTTTTAGTCTTTTCCAATACCGCGCTTCTGTCGCTATTCCAATCAATATCTGAAAAATATATAAATTCAGTCGTGGGAATATTTGAACTTTTATAAATTTGCTTAGTAATAATTTTATCCATAGTCATAGCCGAAGAAGCCACCTCGCAGCCCGCATAGGGAACATTGCTAAGTTCAAATATCCCTTGGACTGTGCCATCCTCTCCATTTATCCCATGAAAAGCCGGAAATGCTAAATCAATGCATATTTCTTTGGCTAATAATCCTTTATTTTTTATAACCAACTTATTTTTTGAAGCCTCCAGATTTATTCCACAAGGATTCAGTTTATCCAAATTATCCTCTAAATTTTTGTCAGTAAAGAATTTTAAGAAGCCTAAGTTTTCATTAGAAAACCAACATCCCTTCTTATTAATATAAACAGGGACAACTTTGTAGCCCATTTTTTTTAATTCGGAAATAATCATTTGTCCCGTTATAATCGAAACTTCGTGTTCTGGATTTCTACTCCCAAAAAACACTCCAATTGTCATTTCATCCTTATTTATATTCATATAATTATTTACTTAAAAATAGTTGTCAGTTAAATCATTTTGAAAAATAATGGTATCCCCTTTTCTTAGGATATTACTCAAATCATTATGGGCCTCCTGGGTGCTTTTGTAAACCTTATAGTTAGTAAAGTTGCTGTTTTTTAGCCCTTCAATGATAAAATCTGTCATCTTACTCTTTATAAGTAGCACTAAATCCACATTTTCCGCATAAATCTGCCCTATCTCTTGATGCACTCTTTCCGTTTGCAATCCTAATTCAACAAGTCCGGGAGTAAGCACTACTTTTCGTCCCAAAGCTTGATTTAAAATCCCGATGCCACTTCTGATGCCATCTAAATTTCCATTATAACTGTCATCAATAACCATAATATCCGTTTGCGAATTATAGATTGGCTCCAGGCGATGTTTCACGGGGAACAAATTTTCTACACTTTGGGCAATATCTTTTAATGAAATAGATAATTCTCGAGCAATTTCTGCGCTAAGAATAATTAAAGTAATATTATGCTCAGCTAACAAATGCGTTTCAAATTTTTCTCCCGCCCAGTAAAACTCCAAGCCTTTAAAATTTTCTTTAATCTGGACATTCTCAACATTCTGCCTGGAAATTCCTTTACTTTTTTTGAAAGTAAATCGTGAATGATTTTCTCTGATATTTTTATCATCAAAATTAAGCACCGCCAAATCTTGAGTATTTTGAGGAAGTTCAAATTTTGCCTCAATTATATTTTCCAGACTGCCAAAGCGTTCCAGATGGGATTCATTGATGCCAGTTAAAATTGAATACAATGGCTGCACCATTTGGCAGATTTCCTTGATTTCTCCTTTTCGATAAGCTCCCATTTCTACGACAAAAATGTGCCCTTCTCTAAATTTATTTTTATTTTGAATTATAAAATCCGCAATACCGATGTCCGTATTGATATTATCGGGCGTTTTTATCACCTCATATTTTTGAGCCAAGATAGTAGCTAAAATTTCTTTGGTGCTAGTCTTACCATAACTACCCGCGATACCGATAACTTTAATTTTACTAGCGAGAATAATTTTTGTCGCAATACCAATCTTCCTCCGCTTTAAAATCGTATCCAAAGGCATTATGATAAGCAAAGAACTACCAATAGCAAAAGGAAGCGCTAGAATCAAAATAGGAATTAAAAAAATTCCATTTAATCCTAACTGAAGAAAAATCAATCCAACGCTAATCCAAAAAATTAAACCGGTCATTGTCCACAAAAGGCGAGCCTTTGCAGTCCAAACTATTTTTTGGCGATTTTCCAGTCTCCACCACGCCAAATGCGTATAAACAAATTTCAAAAAACGACTAAAATAATAGTCTTCACTCTGTAAAATATAAATAAGATTTCTGAGTATCATTAAATTTGAGCTAAAAATATTTCGTTAAATTCTTTTTCGTTATCTAAAAAAACATAATGACCGGCATCAGAAATAATATGCAATTGAGAATCTTTAATCAGTTGATGCATTAATTTTCCATTATTAACAGGTGTGTCCATATCATTTTCTCCCCAAATTAAAACAGTTGGAAAATTAATTTTTTTTAAATCGTTAGTTAAATCTTCGCTAATAACATTTAAATATATATCTTTCAAAGCACCAGCATCAATATAGTCTTCGCAGTCAATAGCTTTATAAAACATTTTTCTGGTAATATTTCTTAACTTTTGCATCCCCGGCAAGGAAAATAATAATTTAAAAACCTTAGCCATAACAAAGTAAATATATTTTTTAATATTTTTTTTGCGGATTCCAGCGCTCCCGATTAGAATCAGTTTTTGAATTTCATTACCCTGGGCACAATATTTAATTGCGACAGCGCCTCCGAAAGAATGCCCCGCTAGAATAGGATTTTTAATATCTAATTTTTGTAAAAAATTTTTAACAAAATCAGCGTAGTCATCAAGCGACCATGCTTTCTCTGGAATTTCACTACCACCAAAGCCGGGCAGGTCAATGGCAATAAAATTACTGCACTTTTCTAAAGTTTTTTGAAAGTGCGCAGCTTGTGAACCCCAGCCATGCAAAAAAACTAAAACATTATCATTATTAACAACATCACTCTGATAATATTTGATGCGAAGATCTTTAACAATGACGTCCTTTCCTTGAAACATATTTACTTAACATTAAGACTTACTTATTTGGATATTAAGCAGAATTAGCTTCTAAAAAATATCCTGCTCCATAAAAATTTAAGGTTTTGAAACTTGGGTTTCTTTTATTATCGGCTCGGTCGGCTCAACATTATAATAATTCAACAAAAACTTCAATACTTCTCCACAAGTAGGCGCCGCGCTTGATTCGGCCCATTGCACATCCTTGGGATTATCTATTTTTACTATAACAGCAAATCTAGGGTTATCCAAGGGAGCTATGCCCGTAAAAGATCCTATAGTTATACTTTCTTCATACCCTCCTCCGCCTTGTTTGGCCACCTGTGCTGTCCCAGTTTTTCCTCCCACGCGATATCCACTTACTGCCGCGCGCTTACCATGTCCATTTACCACTACGCTTTCAAGCATTTCTTTCATTTGCTTGGCTGTTTCTTCTTTAATGACTCTTCGAATAATTTTTGGCTCGACTGATTCTTCCCGTCCATCAGAATAAATTTTCTTTTCCACTACCTGGGGACGCATCAAATTTCCTCCATTGGCAATAACTGAGTAAGCATTTAAAATTTGTAGTGGCGTAGTGGTGATTCCTTGTCCGAAAGAAGCCGTGAAAAACTGAATGTCGCTTTTTAAATTATTTAAATTACGAACATCTCCAGCCGCTTCATTGGGTAGTGTAATTCCAGTCTTTTCACCAAATCCAAAATTTCTAACATACTCAGCAAATTTCTTGTTGCCCATTAATTTTTCTGTAAAAATAACACCGGTATTTAGAGATTTTTCCAAAACTTGCGTCATAGTTTGCGTCCCATTGCTTTTGCCATCTGAATTTTTAATATTATAGCCCGCCTCGCTAATTACTCCGTTGTCGACATATGTGGTATTGGGAGATATCACCCCAGCGTCAATACCACTAGCCAAAGTTACTGTTTTGAAAACAGATCCAGATTCATAAGCATTCGTTATGGCTGGATTGGTAAAAACGCTCATATTTTCAACTTTACCAAATTCATTGGGATTAAAATTTGGATAACTAGCCATCGCTAAAAGTTTCCCCGTACTCGGCTCTTGAACCAAGATACTTCCCCCATCCGCTTTATATTTTTCCATAGTCAATTTAAGAATTTTTTCTATCTCATACTGCACCGCCTGATCAATAGTTAAGACCAAATCCGCCCCGTCTTGGGCAGGAACTTTCTTTCGGTCAGTTATCGATATCCATCTTCCCGCGCTGTCTCTTTCTTGAAAAATACTTCCATTCTTACCCTGTAGTTCCTCTTCCCAAAAAGATTCCAACCCATAGCGACCTATCTCTTGTTCTCCATTTGAACCGACAAAGCCCACTATCTGCGAAGCTAATTCTTTGCCTGGATAGTACCGATAATTTTCTCCTAATAATTTCACTCCTTTAAGTTTTAATTCTGTAATTTTATCCGCCTCTTCTTGAGAAATTTTTTTCTTTACTATTTCAAACATGTCCTCTGGATTAGATAATTTTTTCTCAATTTCAATTCTCTCCATTCCCAAAATATAACTCAATTCACTGACAACTCTATCTTTTTCAGCAACCATTTTCGGCTCCAAAAAAACCATCATATATTCCTTATTCACCGCCAACGGATATTTTTCATCTCTGTTTTTCAAATAAATTTCTCCCCTTTTGGCGGAAAGTTCGCTAAAAGCGCCATGCTGATCATCAGCCATGGTTCGAAACCTCGCGTGATCGCGTATCTGCAAGATATAAAGCCGGGCAATAATAATCACCCCCATAAAAAAAACAGCAACAGCCAAAAAATAAATTCTCTGGCTGCTTACCAATTTATCGCTTCTATTTTTTCCGATAGATAAAATCGTTTTCTGCATAGGTTCATTTTTCTTAAAAATATCCCGTCTATCCGCATATTAACTTAATTTTTTAAGAAATCCAACTTCCAAGAAGTAGCTATCATTTTTATATCCCGATATTTATTTCTTTAAAGCTACTGCGCCTTCGTTATCATCAATATAAACCACATCTTTCACTTCTACCATATTCAAATTTCCAATATTGTCTTTTATATTATAAAAAGAATTTAATTCCGCTTCTTGAATTTGTAATTGTTTGTTTTCTTTCTTAAGCTCTTCTATTTTTTGCTCAACTTTTTTAATTTCATATCCTTTTACCGCGCTAGCATTAATAATCCCCAAATAAACCATAGCTACCACTAAACACAAAAACGCTACTGACATTTTTACCTTAGTAAAACCGGAATGATTTTCATTTTTGATTTCTTTATTATTCATTTTTTTATTTTTATTTTTGTCCAGTAGATACACATCTCCCGATATTGATTTAATTAAGCGATAAATAATTGTTTTTAGTTATAATCCAGAAATTACCGCAAATCTACAAATCTGTTACAAATCTACAAATATTCTAGGAAGTAAGTTATTTTCACATTTGTAAATTTGTAGTTGATTTGTGGATTCGTGGGAGAAAAAACAGAATTATAATCAAAAACTTAATTAATGCTTAAAATAAGTTAAAATATCAAAGTGCGTAATACCTGTTTTATTTTAAATTTTTTCCACTATTCTCAATTTAGCGCTCCGGGCTCTCGGGTTTTCTTTCAACTCTATTTCTGAAGCTACTTTCGGTTTTTTGGTGATATTTTTTATCTTGGCCCTTGTCGTACAGCGGCAAACAGGAAATTCTACGGGGCAAACACAATTCACTTGAGCTTCTTTGAAAATATTCTTAACTATCCTATCTTCTCCAGAGTGAAAAGAAATTACCGCTAGTCTCCCTTCTGAATTTAACTTTTCAATTGCTACTCGGATAAATTCTTTGATGCTTTCCAATTCTTGATTAACCTCCATTCTGATAGCCTGAAACGTCTTAGTAGCCCAGTGGATTTTTTTGTGTTTATATTTTTCGGGAATAGCCTGGGAGATAATTTCCAGTAGCTCTGAGGTACTTTCTATCTCTTTAATTTCTCTAGCCTCCGCTATTTTTTTAGCAATCCTACCGGCAAATTTTTCTTCGCCCAAATCTCTAATAATTTTATTTAAATCTTCTCTGGAATATTTATTAACTACATCTTTAGCGGTTAATTCCTGACTTTTATCCATCCGCATATCGAGCGGAGTCTGGGAATTAAAACTAAATCCCCTTTCTTTATCGTCCAACTGATCTGAAGATAAACCGAAATCTGCCATTATCGCATCTACTCCTTCTATCTCCAAACTTTCCAAAATATTTTCCAGATTAGCAAAATTGTCATTAACTAAATATACATTTTCCTCTTTTATGTTTAAATTTTCTTTCTTAATTTTATTTTTAAATCTTTCCAACGCTTCTGCATCTCTATCAATTGCAATTAATATTCCATCGTCTCCAATTGCCTCTAATATTTTGCGACTATGACCAGCACCACCGAGCGTTGCATCTACGACCACCATCCCGTTTTTCAAATTTAATCCCGCTATCGTTTCATCTAGCAATACTGATTTATGAATTGTCATATTTTAGGTGTTAGGTTTTAGGTGTTAGGTGTTAGGTATTTTAAATAGTTATTTTAAAGCTACAAACTATAACTTAAAACCTATCAACTTTTTTAATACACTCCCAACTTCCCCAACTGCTCTGCTATCTCATCACTATTTTTCTCAGCTTTATTTTTATATACACTCCATTTAGATTTATCCCAAATTTCCAATCTATCAAAAAGTCCTGCTACCGTTACATCTTTTTTTAATCCCGCGTATTCTTTTAGATAATCAGGAATTAGCACTCTTCCTTGTTTGTCCAAATCCACATCCACTGCTCCCGCTAACATCAAACGAATAAAACTTCTGGTGCCTGATTCTCCAACTGGCAAGCTACCCAATTTCTCCGCTAATTTCTCCCAAGTTTTCATCGGATAAATAAATAAACATTTGTCCATTCCGCGAGTTATCACTACTTTTTTCCCAAGTTCAACCCGGCATTTCGATGGCATCGCCACCCTTTTTTTAGGATCAATTGTATGTTGATATTCTCCGATAAACATGCGTTTTTCTTTACTAATTACAAATTGATACAAATATACTAATAAACTCTATAAAACATTTTTTAAAATTGGTTACGGGGGTATTCTCATTCGTATATTCGTACAGTTTAGTAATTCGTAAAGAAAAACCCACTCTTCCCCACTCAACTGCATTACACTACCATTTTACCCCACTTGCCCATATCTTGTCAACACTTTTAATAAGTTTGTAAGGTTTTTAAAGTTCATAAAGTTTATAAAGCAAAAACATCCCAAAAATATGTCATTCCGACTAAATAAATCTTTAAAGTTTAATTAAACCAAGGTTTACATCTATTGCGCGTATGTCATCTCGACCGAATATTTTTCTGTACTCAAAAAAATAGGAGTGGAGAGATCTATTAAATTCAACATCTATAATTAATTACCTTTTAAAAAACCAAATTTAAAAAGCCGAACTGCAGTTTTCCGCAATCGGCTTTTCGTTTTTCCTCTTTTTTTCCTGCTTATTTTTTCGGGGATATGGTTTTATTTACAAGAACCACGTCCACCAGCCCACTATAGCGATTTTTTTGGCGGTTCAGTTATTGGCTATGAGCAAAAAAATAATAAGAGTAATGACAAAACCCTCGGTTTTGGTTATTTCTCTCTTTAGAGGAACTACTTCATTGATAAATTCTCTAACGCCACTTGCTGCAGCCTTTAATGCAAAATAGAATATTGCCAAAGCTGCAATAATAATAACAACAACACCGATAATTTTGAAATATTCCATTGCTTTTTCTCCCCTGCCTAGGTTAAACTACCTTAAAAAATCTCGCTCCATCACTCAATATTTATCCCAAATTAGACGACTAACTAAGGATAAAGGTTGGGTGATGGAAATTTACACTAAATTGTTAAGAAACGAGCTAACTTAAAAGTATAGCATAAAAATGCCCGAAAGTCAATAGCAGAAACAAAAACCCCGATGTTAAATCGGGGTTTGTTTTTTGTGGACCGAACAGGACTCGAACCCGCCACCTCCTCAGTGCAAATGAGGCGCTCTACCAGATGAGCTATCGGCCCATTTTATTCAAAATGGTAAACTATTAAATTGTATGGCACATTCTCTGTGCAAGAGATTGAGAACGTGTGAGCAATCTCCGCGACCAGATGTCACCCAGAGGGTGATCAGCCTCTGGCTGAAGTTATCGGCCCAAAATATTTATTATTTTCAATAGTTCAAAACTAAAATAAATTATATAGTATAAAAAAATATTTGTCCAGAAAAAATATAGAAAAAATATAGAGACGCAAATTATACTCGAATTAGATATAAAATTACGGGTAAAGTTATAATTATTAAATTGTGATAAATAAAAAAAGTCATCAGTCATTAGGTCAAAAATCATCATGACGACTACTTGATTACTAATGACTCAATGACTTGTGACCTGTTATTGTTTTTATGCTTTTATGTTAATTTGTTTTTATGCTATTATGTTAACATGCTAATCTGCCTCCGACCAGTTGGCGGATGGCGGAGCTAATATGATTTACTTAAACGCTCTAAATAAAATAAGCGGAGTCGGTCCTCAAAAAATAAAAATATTAATGAGTCATTTTGGCAGTGGAGAAAAAATCTGGAATAGTTCACCAAGCGAACTAATCTCCAGCGGCCTAAGCGAAAAGTTATCTCAAATCATCGTTACCGAAAGAATTAAAATTAATCCCCAAGAAGAATGGGCTAAATTGGAAAAAGAAAATATTCAAGCCATTTCTTTTTTTGACAAAAATTATCCCGCCTCTTTGAAAGAAATTCCTTCCGCTCCCCAAATACTTTATGTCAAAGGTGATTTTGACTTCAATTCCTCTCCAATGATCGCTATCGTGGGCTCACGAAAATATTCTTCTTACGGTCAACAAGTAGCTACTTCGCTTGCGCAAGATCTAGCTAAAGCTGGGCTAACAGTGGTTTCCGGACTCGCTATCGGGATTGATGCTTTTGCGCACCGGGGAGCACTAGATGGGGGCGGAAAAACTTTGGCCGTTTTGGGCAGTAGCTTAGAGGATAGAAATATCGGACCGCGGGTTAATTACAATCTCGCTCGCCACATCATTGACAATGGCGCGCTTATAAGTGATTATCCGTTAGGAGTTCAGGCGACACCCCAAACTTTTCCAGCCCGCAATCGCCTAATGGCTGGACTCACCTTGGGTACAGTGGTAATTGAAGCGGCACCTGCCAGTGGCACATTGATTACAGCCAGCATGGCTTTGGATTTTAACCGGGAAGTTTTTGCTGTGCCGGGAAGCATTTTTTCTCCCAGCTCTCAAGGAACCAACCAGCTCATCAAATCCGGAGCTAAAATTGTTAGTGGCGTAACAGATATTTTAGAAGAATTAAATTTAGCAAAATTCCAAGAGAAAAAAACTGCTCGCGAGTTCATCCCCGCCTCTGAAGAAGAAAAAATTATTATAAAAATGCTATCCCATGAACCAACCCACATTGACAGAATTATTAAACTCTCTAAAATGAACACCAGTAGTGCCTCCTCAACTTTGATTATGTTAGAAATGCAAGGAATAGTTAAAGACATTGGAGGACAGAACTATATATCGTTGTAATTTCAAAGCTTAAAATTCATTCCTTCCCCTCCTCCCCTTTGAAGGGGAGGTGCCTGAAAGGCGGAG
>AMFJ01036096.1_pt1 | contig 11411 bp, 14 predicted proteins | sample 427208 | NCBI WGS metagenome assembly AMFJ01 (sample SAMN02954298, study PRJNA114691) | groundwater metagenome | biome: aquatic; feature: subsurface aquifer; material: sediment; isolation source: subsurface aquifer sediment | place: USA: Rifle, CO | collected 2008-08
CTATCTCGTGGCATGCATCTGGGGGTGATAAAGTTTTTTTCTCTTTTTGAAAAAGAGTTATTTATAAATAGGGCGAACGGGAAGAGCGTGAATTCTCTTATCACAAGAGAGTCCACCGTTATCTTTATCGAACTCTAAGTACCACGCATAACTACAATCGCCCTCTGAAGACGACCAAACATAGCCATATAAACTTTTAAGACGTAATAGACCATCTCTGGCACAAAACCCAGACATTCATAAATCTAATATATTTCATAAAATATTCGCTCATACATATCGCTTACTGAGTTCACTTTCTGAAAAATTTCATGGTAACGCTTTTAATGTTTTTTCAAAATCATCTCCTCATGGGATTTTCATTCCTTGCTTATCAAGGAGTTTTTTTTGTTTTTTCAATGCATCGAATGTAAAATATACCTCATCTTCATGTTTGAAAATATCTTTTCCATTTTCTTCTGTTTGGAGATTTTTTCTTGCTCGTTTCACTCCTCCGATTTCTATGTAATCTTTTGTATAAATAATGGCGTCTAGTTTTTGTAAATTTTCTAATGTATTCATTTTGTAGTCTGCGAGAAATTTTATTGATTTCTCCATATTTTCTTTGTCTTTGGGAGTCATATTTGGTTTATTGAGGAGATATACATCTCCATAGGTGTGGAGTTCCTGAAAAATCTCTTTTTCCCCTTTTTGAGAAATATCAGCTGTTTTTTTGTTGCTTTTTTGAGGTTTTCTGGGTTGATGATGATTTTCTGCAGGTCTGTGTACCATTGTACTCTGTAAGTGATAAAATTGATCTTTAAAATATTATAATCATTTTTTCCCATTTGTCAAATATATTACATTTTTTGGCTTATAGAGAAAAGCCCCTCATTTTCATTTGAAATTGGTATGGGAATTCGTATATATTTTTCACGTGATTTTTTTGTTTACTACGAAATTATCAATTATTGTCTTTTAATTATTTAGTTATATACAATGCCAAAGAGAAAATTAGAGAACAAAACAATTGAAGTAATCCTTTTACAAAGCGATAAACATCTTGGAGAAAAGTATGAAATCGTGAGAGTAAAACCCATTTTTGCTAGAAACGTATTGTTACCAAAACAAATAGCTGTATTGGCTGATGCTGGCAGCAAAAACAAATTTGCTCAAAAGATGGCAGCTGCAGAAGTTGAAAGAAAGAAGAAAGCTTCTGGATTAGACGATCTTTTCGCAAAACTTCACAATGTAGGAGGTATCACTATCGTTAGAAAAGCTAACGCTGAAGGTACACTTTACGCAAAAGTGGATGAAAACGATATCGCAACTGTAATCAACGAAACATATGGTACAGCAGTTGAACCTCATTACTTAAAACTCAAGAAAAAGATAACAACCCTTGGAAGCTTCAGCGTTCCATTCCTCTATAAAGAGCTTAAAAAAGATGTAGCAGTAAAAGTCGATCAAGATCCTGAAGAAGCTGAAAAGATAGCTAAACATAAAGCATCTAAAAATGCTAAGAAGAACGAAGAAGTAGTAGTAGAAGGTCAAGTCAAAAAGACGAGAGAAGAAGTGATGGCAGAAAAAGAAGAAGCTAAACAAGCTAAAAGAGCTGAAACTATCAAGAGACTTAAAGAAAAGTTTAAAGATTAAACTTTTCGATGAACATCCCGACAAAAGTCGGGACGATAAATATCCGCCTAGGCGGATGACAAATGTTCGTTACACTCACGATAAAATAATATAATAAAGCCTGTCCGCCTAGGCGGATAGGTTTTTTTGTTTTAAAAAAAACTGAAGTACATACCTTCAGCTTATCCTTTTCTATACCACCATATTTGCAAAAGCATAAATGATGATACTATTGTTCCTATAGCATCTGATATCATAATATACCAAATTATGCCATCAGTATTTGTAAGAGCAAATAAAGCCCTTGAGAGATATACAATCCATGATAATATAAGTAAACTTGGATGTAATCCAATTTTTTTTTCTCTGTAATGCTTTATTGCTTGCAATGGTAGTGCTATCAGCGCCATTGTAGTCGCTGAAATCAATGTAATAAGTCCGAATGTATTCATAATTTTTTTGGTTTTGTTATTTATTTTTATATTTATATACATAAATGTCAATACATTATTTACTCCATGCCTACACCATATCAAAAAAATACGATTCAATTTTTTATTATTTTAATTCTTCGTATCGCATCTTGTAATTGGATTCATCACTATCTTCTCTTCTTTGCGGACTTTCCAATATCGTGTAGAGCACATCCGAAATCTTCTTGAGATTAAGATTTCCTATAGGTCATGAAGTCTTACGATTAACATCTATAAATCATTGTAGAAAGAGATTTATCAGATCCTTGTCTATAAAAAATCTATTGTTTATTGATGTATTACAAAAATAGTTTGTGAACTGTAAAATCGCTTCATCTCATGTAATACCAAATCCATCCTCTGTTCGTTCCTCATTATTTTCTAATGGAGGCATCATGCGATGGATTCATGTCTTATCTTGCTGAAAGAATTCATGGTGATACAGATACCCATAAATGTTAAAATATGAATTCGTCATCTCATTCATCAATGCCACACCGTGCTCCCTAATTTGTTCATTCCATCATTCTTTGTCCGTATTTGGGAAATTGAGTATCGGTCTTTTTTTGAAAATTTCATAATGTGCACAGAGCAAATGTGCATATACATCATATCAGGGGTTGGAATATGGGCTATAAATCTGCTTTTTATTGGTTAATTTATTGTGTTGCCAGATATGAAAATCTAATCCATTGTGTGTCGTCATATTGGTGATGTATTTTTCCGTCTCTATGTTGTATTGTTCGATTGACTGCTTAGGGAAATTGTTTTCATAGATAGGAATCCTTATGGAGAGCAGGTTTTTTAAGGCTTCTTTGTTTTCTGGGATGATGCCATTGAGCGATTCTAGTTGTTTATATTTTTCATTGTGAAAAATCTCTGATCATGCAGATATTTCGGTTTCTCTTCTTTTCATGTGCTTTTTTGTGGGAGGTAAACGGGTTTCTTTATATATATTTATGGATAAATGTCAATTTCATATTTTTTATTTTTTTATTTCTAAAAACGCTTCGCTGGACATACTTTTGCAGAGTTCGTTTCGGTTGGTTGTTTCATTTACGAATTGCTCACTATCCCGTGGCATGCATCTGGGGGTAATAAAGTCTTTTTCTTCATTTACGATTCCCTTTCATTTTTTAAAAAGAGATACTTACAATTTTTTCGATTATAAAAAAAATCCGAGGTTATACCCCCGGAAGTTTATTGGTTAAATACTGTTACGAATACATTGGTAAACGCATTCCGAATGTGCTAAACATCCCGGTAATGTAGCCTTTGATTGGATCACCTGTCTTTTTAATGGCTTCCAATTTTTTTACTTTTCCTTTTTTTACCATTGATGAACTCATAACAAGCTCACGTTGTTTAAGTCTTGTTCTTTTACTGCATGCTGTTTCTAACATATTTTTTTGTTTTTTTGTTTAGGGCACATGTATATATATTTGGCATAAAAAATCAACCAAAAATGGATTATATATGTATAAACAGATACAAGAATCAAGATACAAGACACAAGATATATGCATCATTTATTTTATCAATAATTGGTGTACAAGATAAGCCATCTGACCACGAGTCATGTTATTGTCAGGATGGAGGGAGCGAGAAGGGAAAATTGCGTTAGCATAGACATAATCAAGGTATGGCGTATATCGGTTGCTACCGCTTCATTCAACGATACCAAGACTAAATGCGTTGAGTCATATCTTGAGTCACTGAGCTACCGTGGCCATAGACTGAGGCCTGAATAATCCATCAGAAAATCATTTAATGATATTATTTGTCTTCGCATAACAGACATAGGGAGCAAACCATTCTGTACGAACATCAGGAAAACAATTCGTCTTATTGGCTATTGTCGTGCCGAGTGTGCGTGCTGCGACGACTATCTTTGTCATCTCTGCGCGACTGATAGGAAGATCAGGTCTGAACGTTTTGTCTGGATATCATTGAATAATACCCCTATTATATAAATATTCGATACTCTCACGATACTGATGCCCTGCTGTATCAGAGAAAATAAGCGAAGGATCATTCACCGTGATATGATCAGCGACCTGCATCGTCAGATAATACTTTCCATTACCGGCTGCGATACCGACGCCCATGATTTTGTATTGCTTCCCTATCACGCTCAATCGGTGGGGTTGATATGATTTTCCAGCCTCTCCGACAAAAAAGTCATAGGTATAACGTATCTTTTCTATCATTGTTTGTGTACAATCGGTACTACATCTATATACATTCCGACCATTACTCTCGGTAAAAAGTCATGGTGTCACTCCTTGCGCCTCAAACCATCTACGAATTGCGGCACTATCTCGAAAAGCTTCATCTTCTCTTATATGAGTTCATTGGGTGATATCATTATCTCTGAGATGATTTGCTCGAGTCTGAGCAGTATTGGTGAGATAAGGATCGAGGATATAGGGGTTGCTTCACCGATCAAATCTCGCATCATTGATCCATTGAAGCCATATCTCTCTGACCGCATCGCTATCTACAGCATCAGCACTGATAGGAAGAACAGTCACAGTACTAGCAAAGACAAACGATAACAAAGCAAAAGTCGTAATCATAGTTCATATGATTTTTTTGGAAAGAAAAGACATGAAAATAATAAAGTCATGATATAAAAAATATCTCTTTATTAGCCTAATATATCAAACATATATATTAATTCTAGAATATCAACTCTTAAGAAATTTTGCATTGGAATTTTCCTTCATTTTCTTACATTTACCATTAAGCATTTACTATTAAACCAAGATATGTCGTTCCAACTCAAGTCATCCTACCAACCAGCAGGAGATCAGATAAAAGCGATTGAGGAGATCAAGGCGCTTTTTGAAAACGGGAAAAATAAGGTCACCCTGCTCTGAGCTACAGGAACGGGAAAGACCTTTACGATGGCAAATATGATCCAACATATCCAGAAACCTACGCTCATCATTTCACATAATAAAACATTGGCTGCGCAGCTGGCGACGGAGTTCAAATATTTTTTCCCGAACAATGCCGTGCATTATTTTGTATCGTACTTTGACTATTATCAGCCAGAAAGTTATCTCCCTGCTCAAGGGGTCTATATAGAAAAAGAAGCGACCATCAACCAAGAGATTGAGATGTACAGACTTGCAACCATGGCTTCCCTCCTCAGTAGAAATGATGTGATTGTTGTCGCATCTGCATCGTCATTGTATGGTCTATGACAAAAAAGATTGTTTAAAGAGAACTGTCTGCAATTTGAAATCGGGAAACAATATAATTTCAAAGACCTCAAAAAACAGCTCCTCCATATGCAATATAAGCCTATCCTTTCCAAGATAGAGCATGGAATGTTTGAATTCAAAGGAGATATCCTGGATATTTTCGCGAGTACAGAGAAATTCGTGTATAGATTACATTTCAACGAAGAAGTGCTTGAAATGATAGAATTGAAAGACTCACTGACATTTGAACATAAAGAGAATAAGACTAAGGTGATACTTTGGCCGGCAACGCAATTTTTGCAGGATGTGACGGACTTGGACACTATCCTAGAGCAGATGGATGCTGAGAAAGAGCTCAGAGTCAAAGAATTTGAAAAACAATGAATGCTGGTAGAAGCAGAAAGGATCAAAAAAAGAGTAGAATACGATATCAGGATGATCAGAGAGACATGATTTGTAAACGGTATTGAGAACTACTCTCTCTACTTTGATAACAGATTGCCGGGAGAACCGCCAAACACGATCTTCGATTATTTTCCCGATGATTTCCTACTCATCATCGATGAATCACATATGACGTTACCTCAGTTGAGAGCTATGCCAGGAGGTGATAGATCAAGAAAAGCGAATCTGATCAAATACGGATTCAGACTTCCTTCGGCGGTGGATCATAGACCATTGAGATTTGAAGAATTGGAGGGAATCTTGGGATGGAAAGATCTCAAGGATATCGTCCTGGATCAAGCGTTTGATATCAGTGCCAATGTCTCCAATACGCACGTGGAGATTTTCAATAGATACCAAAAAACCAAGACAGCACGTGGAGAAAATCAGTTGATGACTTTGGTCAAAAAACATAAAAAAGATACGAAATCCATTTTCTTGTCTGCTACGCCTTCTGAGTATGAACTGAAATTGTCAGATAAAATCGTAGAACAGATCATCAGACCGACAGGGCTTTTGGATCCTATCACCTATGTATATCCAAAATCCGGAAACTATGATTCGCTCATCCTCAGCATAGAAACCTTGATGAAAAAAAAGCCGCATCTCAAAGAGTTTATGGACGGATATTCACTCAAAGATGGGATAGAAGAAGTATTTGCTGGCGGAGATGAAGCATAAAAAAAAACGAACCTAAGACAGGTTCGCGTATGTTATAAGATCAAATATCCCAGCAATAATCATACATCCAAAGACACACCAAAAAATCATCTGTATGTCTGAGATCACTCCTTGAATGTAGCAATCAATCAATTGTTTGATTGGTCCATAAGCGATAGCGCTTATACATACCAGCAGAATGACTTTACGAAAGTCCAAGATAGCTGTTAGTATGAGTATAAGATTTACTAGGCATAACCAGGTCAACATTTTTATCCTCACTTTATTTACACGTTTGTTTTCTTTTTGATACTCTTCCATAATTTTCTTTTTTTATAGGTTTTTTGTTTTTTATTTGTATCTTGTATACATAAATGGTTTCAAATGTCAATTTCTCTCTCATCAATCTTTGATGCACCAAAAATCTGGTGGATAGCCAATATTTTTTAGGAAGACTTTTGGACATCAGCATAAAAACTCCTGATTATCAGGTCAACTATTTTACAGATCCTTTTGATAAGGAAGCGAAGATTGTTTTCGTGAATAGCTGTGGATTCCTCTCTGCAGGAAGAAACGAAGCTGATACCACTGTCCGTAAACTTTTGAAAGCTGGGAAGACAGTATATCTCTTGTGATGTGCAGCCCAATACTACAAGAAATTAATCGAGGAGCAGGGAGCAAGGAGCAAGGCGCAGGAACCTGTAACCTGAAACTTTCAACCTGTTACCAAAATCCATTACCTTTCACGAGGAGACCTGAATAAGATAAGTTTAAAAAATATCATGCAAGGATACGATAGTACAACCTATGGAGATTTTGAATTCAGTACATGACCGAGGGTGTATACCAATCTCGAACAAAAATTTGAATATCTCAAAATCGCTGAATGATGTAATAATCATTGTACTTTCTGCATCATTCCACAGATCAGAGGAAAACAGAAATCATTGCCGATGGAAAAGGTCATCGCAGAAGCGGAACTCATGGTCAAATCAGGCATCAAAGAGATCATCCTCATAGCCCAAGATACCACCAGATACGGAACTGATCTCTATGGCAAGCCCCAGCTTTTGGAATTGTTGAAAAAATTGGATGCATTAAAATGAGATTTTACCTATAGACTCCTCTACCTCTACCCGGATATCGTCACCTTGACTCAGATCAATGAGTTGAAAAAATTGAAAAAATTCATTCCGTATTTTGATATCCCCTTACAGCATATTAGTTCACCGATACTGAAAAGAATGGGAAGATTTTACGACGAATGATATATCATACAATTTTTGGATCAGATAAAAAAAACTTTTCCGGTATATTATATGAGAACGAATTTCATCATCGGATTTCCTTGAGAGACGGAAGAAGATTTTGGAAAATTAATGGAATTTGTCGGAGAAGCGAGGTTCGATAATATCGCTTTATTTGAGTATCATGATGAACCTTTAGCTACTTCAAGCAAGCTAGATAAGAAAGTGGACTATGATACTATCAGAGCGAGATTCACCAAGATCAGACAGCTTGTAAATAGGCAGTTATTAGAGAATGAACACGCTAGAAAATGAAAAGAAGAAACAGGGTATATAATGGAAACATGGAAAGATGGAAAGATGGAAGGATTGGTTGTTAGACCCGTTTTGCATTGTCCAGAAATTGATAGCTATGATGAGATTTCTTTGAAACAAGTGATTGGTACGTTTGAGAAAAAAAGCGAGCTGGGGATTTGAGATAAGATTGTGTATACGGTGTAGCATTATTCCTTGAAAAAATAGGCATTTTTAGTACAATTTCAGTGTTTATCTAGTAAACAATTCATTATGGCTACGATTACATCAAAACAAGAACAACAAATACTCAAAGAACTGGTTGCCGAATGATATACTACCGATGAAAGTAGAAAAATTTTACAATGACATAAAGAAGCTCAAAACAAAAAATGAGATTCTGCAGAGGTAGTCTACAAGCGTTTACTAGCAAAGAAAAAAACATATGCATAATATTTTCTATACTCCTCAAGCTCAAAAGGATCTTGCTGATATTAGAGACTTTATTGAAAAAAATGATCCAGAAATAGCTATTAAGGTTATTGAAACCATATTTTTTTATATCAATAATTTGTCTCTTTTTCCACATATAGGAAAACAATCAAATTCTCAATTATGATGTAGAGAAATTATTGAACCGACATTCAGATATAGAATTATTTATGAGTATGATGGAACACATGTTCGGGTTGTAGCTATTTTTAAATATAAAAATATGTAATATGACTCCAGAACTAGAAACACTTCTGACTGCATTGCACGATGAAAAAATCATTGTGCTGCTTGCGCCGAGTTTCCCTGTGGATTTCGTGTATCCGGATATCGTTCTGAATCTCAAGATGCTCGGCATAGAAAAAGTCGTAGAGCTTACCTATGCAGCCAAGCTCATCAATATGGAATATGAGAAAATCCTTAAAGAGAATCCAGATAAAAGATATATCTGTCCCAACTGCCCTGCTATCGTTAAGATTGTAGAGATAAAATATCCAGAGCTCAAAGAAAATATCATCAACGTCTCTTCGCCTATGGTCGTCATGAATAGGTTTGTAAAAAAAGAATACGGAGAAGATTATAAAACCCTCTTTATCGGACCCTGTTTTGCGAAGAAGATGGAAGCGAAACAGTATGGGATAGATTATGCGATCACGTTCAAAGAACTTCAAGATATCTTTGATTATATCAAAGAAAATAATATCTCTCCGAAAGAATTCACGTATTCTGTGACTGAAGATGATATCCCGGATTTTGATGATGTATATAATAACTACACAAAAATATATCCGCTGGCATGAGGTGTTGCAGAGAGTCTGCATATCAAAGGCATCATCAACAAAGACGAAATACTTGTAGTCGATGGACCAAAAAATCTGGATGCAGGATTCCAAGCATTCAAAAACAATAAGAAGATTAGATTCCTAGATATCCTCGCGTGTGAATGATGATGTATCGGCGGTCCTGGCATCATGTCCAAAGATCCTTTGGATGTCAGAAAACAGAAGATATTGGCCTACCAAGAGCACTGTAAAACTCATAAGGATTGGTCTAAGCTTGGGCAGGTTAAAGATAGTGAAGGACTGGATATAGGAAGAAAATAATTATTTTTTTGTCATTGCGAGGAGTCCCTTTATGTGGACGACAAAGCAATCCATTTTCTTTTCTAGATTGCTTCGTCATTTCATTCCTCGCAATGACTATTTCAAATTTTATCCCGCCTTGCGGGACTTCGTTTTACTCGAATTCAAAATTACTTATGTTGTCCTTATACATCCATATCCCCTTCTGTACAAGCAGATGTACGTATTGTTCATTCAATACCATGTCGACAGATTCTTCTGATACGATCATTGATGAGTATATCGTAGCGTTGAAAAAAGAGATTGATCATTATGCAAATACGCTCACTGATAAAGAGCTTAAAACCTTATGTTTCTGAGGAGGGACTCCGGGCAAGATCTGAGCCGTAAGGATGATCGATCTTATTGAATACGTACACAGTAAGTTTGATCTAGAGAATCTCGCTGAATTGACTATCGAGCTTAACCCGTATCCTGAAGAGGAAGTATTGGATTTCGTAAAAACACTGAACAAAAAATATCCAAAAATCTCTAGAATGAGATATAGTTTCGGTATCCAGAGTTTCGATGATGAAGTCTTGAAAATCACGTGAAGAGCATACAACTTTGGAAGCATCGTTGCGTTTCTCAGGTCGCTTGTCAAGCTCAAACAAGACAACAATGTGCTCAATTTCGATTTTATCGCATTTGGTAAATTCCAAGTAAGCAAAAATGGATTCAAACAACTTCGGCATGAATTCAAGCGCGATTTTTTCAAAACATTTTTGGCAAGCGGATATGTTGATAGCGTCTCTATATATACCCTAGAAAATATTGCACATAAACCTGTTTCTAGAATCTACTATGGCACTGACGATGAGATCATGGAAGAGTTTCTGATCTTGAAAGAGATGGTTGAAGATGCAGGATTCGGCAGATACGAGATCTCCAATTTTGCTCATGCGAGCAAAGCTTCCATCCACAATATGGTCTATCGAACTATGGAACCGTATATCGGTTTATGAATTTCTGCTGCCTCGTTTTTTGAAGGCAAACGCTGGACGAATACGTGAGATATAAAGAAATATATTGGATGAAATCGGAGAGATGAAAAACAAGTTCAAATATTGACTGCATCAGATCTATTGATTGAAGAATTTTTCCTCAGAATCAGAACCCATGAAGGGATTGCTGATATCTCCAAATTCATCCCTCTTCTTGTACCCCATCATGCATGATTGTTAAAAAAATATACTGAGGAATGATTGATTCTTTTTGACTGAACTAAGCTTCAACTTACGGATAAAGGGATGAATGTGTCTAATACGATTATCACTGATCTTTTGCAAAAAATCTAGTCTTGACTTTTACTGTAAAATAATTATAAAATACAAAACAAAAAATAGAAATCATGAAAAATCCAATAACAAAATTATTTGTAGCAGCAATTACATTTATGGTAGTATCTCTACTATTAGGTTCTTACATCGTTAAGACAACAAAACCTGAGAAAATCAAAACCCTTCAGCAGGAAGTAGCTACCTTGCAACAGATCAAAGAAGCAGTCTTGGGAAAATATGTTCCTGATTCTCTCAAAGAAACATCAATGAAAGCTTCGCATGACTTGATGTATGCCACTTCCGGTAACGATGAGTATTGGGCTGCTAAAAGGGCATTATCCCAAACTGAAGATTATGTCAAAAAATGCGAACCTTGCAAGTATGTAGATAACCTACTGCAGGCAAAAATCAGTGAATTAGAAAAACTTGAAAAAAATTGACTTGGAGCGGTATTCGCTCCTTTTTTTTATAATAAAATAAAAGAATCACCCTAACCCTCTTATTGTATTGACGTCATTCCCGACATGATCGGGAATCCATACTATTATGCTTGGATTCCCGCTTTCGCGGGAAT
>AMFJ01000423.1_pt1 | contig 11406 bp, 9 predicted proteins | sample 427208 | NCBI WGS metagenome assembly AMFJ01 (sample SAMN02954298, study PRJNA114691) | groundwater metagenome | biome: aquatic; feature: subsurface aquifer; material: sediment; isolation source: subsurface aquifer sediment | place: USA: Rifle, CO | collected 2008-08
TCGCGCTTTTGAGAATTTCTAACTAATTGAAAAATCTGATTTTATCGGCACTAGGATGAGTTCTTAGCCTTTCTAATGTTTTAGCTTCGATTTGTCTTACACGCTCTCTTGTTACTCAGAATTCTTTACCTACTTCTTCAAGCGTATGGATATCTCATCCATCCAGTCAGAATCTCATAATGATTATCTTTCTTTCTCTTGGAGTAAGAAAATCAAGCATTTCATATAAATTTTCTTTCAATAACTGCAAGTTTGTCGCTTTATCTGGAGTCAGATATTTGTCATCTTCAACGAAATCTCATAGAGTCGTATCCTCTTCGCCTCAAACAGGGGAGTCAAGCGACAATATATCTTGGGATATTCTCATTATTTGCCTTACTTTTCTTATATCCATATCCAATTCCACTGCCAATTCTTCCATTAAAGGTTCACGAGCAAGTTCTTGAGTCAATCTTCTGAAAGTATGTGTAAATCTATTGATTGTTTCAACCATATGTACCGGAACCCTGATTGTACGGGCCTGATCTGCGATAGCACGTGTGACTCATTGCCTTATCCACCAAGTAGCATAAGTTGAGAACTTGAATCATTTCTCCGGATCGAATTTATCTACAGCACGGAAAAGTCATACATTTCATTCTTGAATCAGGTCAAGCAGTCATAATCAGCGACCCATATATTTTTTAGCGATACTTACAACCAATCTTAAATTGGCTTCAGCAAGACGTTTTCGGGCTTCTTGATCTCATTTTTTGATAAGTCTACCAAGCCTTACTTCTTCATCTGCATCAATTAAGGGGAACCTACCGATTTCATTTAGGTACATCCTTATCGAGTCGTCACTAATTTCTGATAATTCTATTTCTTGATCCTTACCTTCTGATCACTTGAACATCTCGTCTTTATCAAATGAATCGACTATTTCAATTCATAGCTTCATGAGACGCATATAAATATCATCCAATTTATCAAGATCTTCCTCAGCATTAGGAAAAGCAGTCATAAGCTCATCATGAGTGATTTTCCCTTCGGCTTTTCATTTTTTGAGAAGCAGCTGTTGATGTTCATTCAGTCATTCTAGGAATTCAGCAGGAATTGTATAGTCAATGAATTTTTGCAGTCATTTGCCCACACGTCTTTTGTCTTGATTTCTATCAATAGGCATTTTCTTAAGTCATTTCTCTTTTTTTCAATCTTTTCATTCTCATTCTTCTCATTCTTCAAATTCATCGAATTCTTCAAATTCATCGAATTCTTCGAATTCTTCAAATTCATCAAAATCTCAATCTGATCACTCAGTTTCATCTATTGCATCTTCACCTTTTGGGGTTTCAGGGCTATCTTTTTTAGAAGATTTCTTATTGTCTTTCTTATCATCTTTAAATTCTGGCTTTGGTGTTGAAGGAGTTATGTCTAAATCTGACAACTCAGCCAAATCGGCATCGTCAAAATCTAGACTGCTTAAATCTATTTCTTCAATATTATTATCATCTCTTTTTCTTGCCATAATTTTTGTTTAATTAATATAAATTATATATACGTATTTTATTTATTTTTTATTTTGATATTCACATTTTTTTTCATTTTTGCAGGAGTTCCATATAATCCTTAAGTATTTGAGGGTTTTTAGAATCATTTTTCATTATTTCCTCAAGCTTCCTTTTTTCACTTTCAAATAGATTTTTTTGAAGCTTAAAGACAAGATCTAGAAACTTTTTGGCTATAGTTTCCTTATTTAGTCAGGAATTTGATTCTTCAATATATAATTCGAGTGTTTTGAGCTTATCCACATCAATGGTATCATCCGCAAAAACCCCTTCTTTTTGAAGGAGAAACTTTTTAAGGATAATGACTGATTCGGAACCCTTTATGTTGTCTATATTATATGCAAAATTTTTTAAAAACAAATCAAAAAAATTGTAGAGATTCAAATAGGCTGTGATCTCTTGGTAAATATCTATTTTCTCTTTTTTATCTTCTGTCTTTTCCTCTCTATCATCAGGATGTTTTACTTTTGTATTTTTGAATTCTTCATAGAGGACATCCATGCTTATTCCAAGCATGCTTGATATTTCTTTAATATGTATATCCACCTCTATACGTGAAGACATCTTTTTGAGAAATTGAAAAACATCCTTTATTAAAGTTTTTTTACCTTGGATGGATTTCATGTCGTATTTTTTTCCTCATTCTCTGATGTAGAACGAAACGGGACTGAGCGCATTTTTTATAACATCGGCAAAATCTTTTCCGGATTTCAGATATTCATCGGGATCTTTTGCTTCTCAAAAACTGGCAATATTTACATCTATGTCTTCATTTATTGTATTTTCAAGACTTTGAAATGTTGCATTTATTCAGGCGTTATCATGATCCAGACATAGATATACTGTCTTTGTGAGCCTTTTGAGCAGCTTTATTTGCTCTTCAGTAAGCGCCGTTCAACTTATTGCTACTGTATTTGTGAATCATGCTTGATGAAGGGCAATCACATCCATCTGTCATTCTACGATTATGACGTATCCTTTTTTTGTGATTTCAGATTTGGCAAGGCTCAATCAGTATAATATTGAGCTTTTATCGAATATTTTTGTTGCAGGTGAATTAAGATATTTCGGAAGAGAGGTGTCGAGAACTCTTCAGGTAAAGGCAACAACATTGCCTGTATAATCGGAAATAGGGAAAACTATCCTTCAATAGAATTTGTCTTTGGATGCGGATATGAATATTCATGAATCTATTATATCTTTTTCTTGGAATCATTTCTCCTTCAATTTATTGAAAAGTCCCCTTGGATCTCATGAAAATCCAAGCTTGAATTTTTCGATTGTCTCTTGAGTAAGTCATCTCTCTCGCAAGTACTTTAATCTGCTCCTGTTATCTTCTTTTAATAATTCTTCATGATACCAAGCTGTAGTTACTTTATGCAGTTCATAAAAATCTCATTTATTGTCTTTATGTTCTTTATAATAATCGGTTTTTAATTCGATTCAAGCTTCGTGAGCCAATTTCTGCACCGCTTCTCAGAATGGTATCTTCTCTATTTCTGATAAGAATTTAACAGGTCCTCATCAGGTGTGGCATGAAAAACAATATGCGATATTCTTTGCGGGACTGATTACGAATGATGGTGTTTTTTCATTATGAAAAGGGCATAGGGCTTTATAGTTAGCTCATGCCTTTTTAACGTGCAAGTATCTGGAAGCCAAATCAACTATGCTTATTTTGCTATCTATTTCTTGGGAAAGCGACAAATTCCAATTGATTATTGACTAAAATATTTGTACAAGAACGGCACCTATTATATCCAAAAAAATAAAAATGAGAAGACGTACTTGACAGTTTATATTTTTTTGAATTATAGCTTGCAATTCACGCTTTTTTCATACAATGAAACTCGTTTAAAATAAACGATTTTTTGTGTATGTCCTTCCGTATTAGCAACATTCTGGATTACGATACTTTTTTGGCAATTGATATCTGAGCTTTCAAGATAAAAGTGCTTGTTTGTAAGATTGACTGACAAGAGCTCAAAATAATTTGATCCTCTACACTCAGACAAAGCAAAAAAGATATGTACAATGGTGAAATAACAGATATTTCATCAATTTCAAGATCGATTCAAAAAGCCATTACAAAAGCATGCCAAAATCTCGATTCCATACCAACCGATGCACTTGTCCTACTTAATTCAAGCGAGCTTATTTATGATTTCACTTCAATCAATTACGTTCGCAAATGAAATAGTTCACCAATAAGCATGAAGGAGATAGATGAGATGATAGAGGATGTGGAGATGAGGTCTCTCGACAAGATAAAAACAAAAACAGAAAGCAGGCTATGAATTATAGAAGCAGAGATGAAGCTCGTCACCACTTCAATAACTGGAATTTATGTAGACTGACAAAGAATCTCAAATCCTATTTGATTCACTTGAAAAAATATAAAATTCAATCTTATAAATGTTTTTTCTCCAGTTACAAGATTCATGATTCTCAAGAATATAATCCATGATCTTTGACTTAACCTGATATCGATAGTTCCTCTGCCTATAAGCTTGCCAAAGCTTACTGAAGATTCTCCTTATAATTACGATGCAAATATCTATATTGATTTCTGATATTCAAAAACAACTGTCATACTGCAGACAAATTCAGAGATACTATGATTCAATGTGCTTAATTTCTGATATTCTCTTTTGGAAGATGAGCTGAGAAGTCATCTGGATAAGGGTTATCTGGACATCGAGAATATCCTTAACTCTTTGGATGAAAAATATGAAGAATATAAAGTTATCATAGATTGAGCTTTGGATTTCATTTTTGATTCGCTCATAATAGCAATACAGGATATAGAAAAATCTTTTTTCGCAAAGAATGTATTTGTGAGCTGAGCTTGAATTTCAAAAGTGCTGAAAAAACAAATAGCCGAACACTTTGAAAAAAGCCATATCGGTAAAAATATCACTGTAATAGATGAATTCTTATCCGATGAATCCCTAAAAGAATATAATGCCAATTGAATGCTTTGAGTCCTCTCTCTTGCAAAAGCTTGAAAAGAGCTCATGGCAATAAAAAAAGATCCGCTTGTAAGGATATTAAGATATGTACTTTATAAATACGAATAGAAATGGAAGGTTACAAAAAAATAAAAATCGAAAATAGCGACTCTCTTTTTGATATCTGTAAAAAAGTCCAGAAATCTACCGCAGTAGACGGGTCTTTTTATTTGGAAGTTGAGGAGAATGAATCATTAAAGAACTATCTGAATCTAAAAATACTCTTATCAAAGTTTGCAGGAAAGAAATTTGCCATAGTAACCTGAAATAAGGAACTTAAGAAGGTTTGAGAAAAGCTCTGAATAAGATACTTCTTCAAGAGCGACGAGATAGAATTTGAAGAAAAATTCTCCAAAACTAATGTCTTAAGGCATAATTTCACATTCAATGAATACATGAAATATGAGCTTAAGAAGTATATGCTGAAGTATGTGTTCCTATTCAGAAAAAAGGCAAAAAAAACCTACAACAATAACTCATCTTGACCTGAATCACATGTATTCCTGCTTCTCATATGACTTATTCTTTCCTTTTCGTTATTATCATTTATCTTCTATTTTGCAGTTTCAAAGACCTATGTCTACATAACTCCGGAATTATGAGTTAAGACAGTATCAAGAAATATGATTTTCAGCGAAAAAGATAATGCCAACGTATTCGATAGCAAAAATATCATAAAGGTCAATACGATAACCCAGGATACGTCAATCGAATTTCCTTTCCATGTTTCTTCTATTGATATAAAATCAGCAAAGAATGCCTATGGTAAAGTTATGGTTTATAACGAAATGAATATAGAGCAGGTATTCAAGCCGAATACAAGATTTATGACGGAGGATTGATTGGTATTCAGAAGCAATGAATGGATAAAAGTGCCATGATCAAGAAAAGATGAGACTGGCAAAGTTGTAGTATGACAAGTTGAGTCCACTCTTGTCGCTGATATGTACGACAATTATTGAAAGATAACATGAGTCAGATGAAATATCGGAGAATGAATAATCCTTACCATTCCATGATTAAAATTCAACAGAGATAAGATTTATGCAAAAACCAGTGAAGCAATGCATGATTGACTTGATCCGAAGAATCACATCCTCACACAAGAGGAATTTGAAAAATTCGCATGAATCATAACTGAAAAGATAAAAACAAAATCCTTAGACGATCTTAAGGATAAGATAAAGCTCATGAATACCTCATGATGAAGCAATTTTCAGATAGCTCCGATAAATAACATACTGCAATATTCCATAAGCCCTCCAGTAACGCTTAAATGAATAAAAATATGAGATATAACAGATGAGGTAACTCTTACGGCAAGCTGAAGATTGTCCACATATGTTTATGATAAGAATGCCACTGTCTTTTTCTTGCGCACAGTCCTTAATGAGAATATCCTGCTTTGAACAGAAAAGCTTATTTGAATTAATGACGATTCTTTAAGAATAACGAATATACTTTCACAGAATGTAAACCCATTTTATATGAAAGCGACCACAGAACTTGATTCGACTATTTCATACAACTTTGAGGATTCTACAAATAATCTTACTCGCAAGCTCAAGAACCTTATTGCAAATACAGACAAGAAAGAAGCGACCTCGATCCTTCTCAATGATACCAATATCGCAAATGTAAAAATAGAGTTCTCACCATTCTGGCTTACCCATGTTTCAAATAATCCGGATAATATAGAATTCATTATCCAGAAATAAAAATAAGAAGCTAAAAGATAAATATCTTTCCAATCTTTAAATCTCTAACTCTTTCTAACTTTGTACATCCTTGCTTTTGAGACATCTTGTGACGATACATCAATCGCTATCTTCAGAGATAGCGAATTGTTGGCTATGGATACGAAATCTCAAATAAAAGAGCATCTTCCGACCTGTTGAGTTGTCCCGGAGGTCGCAGCCAGACTGCACGCTAATAATATTTTTTCAGTCTTGGAAACTGTTTTGCAGAAATCCTGAATCAGATTAGAAGAAATAGATTATATAGCTTGTACTGAGCAGCCATGACTTCAGCCTTCTTTATATGTAGGACTTACTGTTGCCCGAACATTATCGAAGCTTCTGGGTAAGCCTCTCCTGCCCATAAATCACATTCAAGCGCATATTTTTGCAAACCTGCTAGAGAGAAAAGTAGAAGAGGTGATTTTCCCTACGATATGCCTAACTGTATCAGGATGACATAATGAGATATATATTCTCAAGAGCCTTTTTGAGATGGAACTTATTGGACAGACTCAAGATGACAGTGCTTGAGAGGCTTTTGATAAAGTCGCTAAAATGATGTGACTATGATTCCCAGGCTGACCCGTAATTTCGAGATTCGCATCAGAGTACAGTTGATCATTCAAATGAATATTCCCAAGAGTGCTTCTAGAAAAATGAAGCCTTGATTTCTCATTTTCATGAATAAAGAGTGCTGTAAAAAGAGAAATCGACAGAAGAATCAAAGAGAATAAGAAATCGAATATTGAGTCTTCTTTCACAGAAATAAGTAATATTGAATCATGAGTATGAGATATTTTACCTGAAAAATTAAAATATTCTCAGGATATAGAAGAGGTGAATAAATATCTGAGCCATGATGATAAATTGGAAATCGCTTTTGAATTCCAAGAAACAGTGATCGATATACTTACTACGAAATTATTTCTAGCAGCTGAAAGATTCTCCATAAATTCTCTGGCCCTAGCAGGGTGAGTAAGTGCAAATGAAGCTCTAAAATCAAAAATATCAAAGTTGGCAAATGAAAAAGGATATACTTTCATACATCCTATAAAACCTGTTTATTCTCAAGATAATGCTGCAATGGTAGGTATTCTAGCCTATTACAAAATCATTAGCCAGATTTCATAACTTATTTTAATATTGTTCAGGTTGCTGCAGAAAACTCTGTAACAGTTGCAGTTTCTCAACTTCCGATGCTTACATCTTCAGGGACTTCAGTAGCCTCATTGCTTGTATCAGTGCTGACTGCAGATGAATTTTCAACATTGTTATTGGTTCATGTAGCCGAATATGATGAGCTATCCTTTGATGTATCTTCCGCATTATTTCAGCAAGAAAACAATAGGAAGCTAGATAAAATGATTAAGAATATCTTATTTTTCATAAAAAATAATAATTAGTATTTCTATGAGAGATTATATTTAAGACTCCATTAAATCAAATTTTTTTATTTTAAATATTTCCTCAGTTCATTTTTAGCTAAAAGCAGCAGATATTTTAATTTTGAATGAATAAGTATTTTGCTTTCTGGAAAAATATGAATCTCATTTGTAAGTTTCATTTTAAAATCTGTAACTCAGGCTAATTTTGAATCTTTGTCTTCGGGATCTGCAATTCATAGGAAATCAAATACTTCAAATCCCATTTTTTTTGATTCTTGAATAATATTCCATTGGAGCAGATAAGCTGGCATATATTTCCTTTTTTCATTATCAGAAGTTGACGCTCAATAATAGTAAATCGCTATTTTTCAAAAGAATACGAATATTCAAGCTGCCAACACTTCATCGTCTTTTTTTGCAAAATATAATCCTCATAATGAATTCTCCTCAAGATAAGAACAGAAATCAAAGAAATACTTGCTTGAATTCACTGCAAACTCTCATCTATCCTTTGTTTCCGTAAGAAGGTTATAGAATGTTTCCACATTTTCTTTATTTGACTCGACCTTTTCGACATTAATTCCGTTCTTTTGAGCTATCTTGATATTATATCTTCATTTTTGCTTCATATTGGATAATATCTTTTCCTCATCCTCCATAAGGTTGATTATTGCGGTGTGCCTTTCTATAAATTTCTTGAATCATCCTTTCTTGAATAAATGAAAACCCATTTTATCTAGGTTTTCTATTTGTGTGAACACTGCATTTTCTTCTTTTCAGATTTTTTTGAGTTCATTTTCCAGCTTGTTTATTCATATATCACTATGAGGTCATCATATTATGAAATTTCAGAACATTCAGAATCAGACTTTTCTCTTTTCAATGATTGCATAATTGACAAGCTCATCTTCGTCATAAATTCATAAGAATATTCATTTTTTCGAATATGAAGTTTTTTGGAGCATCATATTCCATCATATTGTCTGCCAGATAGGAGAAAATAATTTTCCTTTTGCTAATGCCTCTATTTCAGATGCGGTTTCTAAGGGGAATTGCGAATCAATATTTATTTTTTTTATTTCCATTGATTTTTTTAAATCTATAATTAAAATCTTTTTAGCTTTACATGAAATATAAATAAAAACAAATTTAAAGCAAAATATTTGCATTTTATTTTATTATGTGATACTATAAATAAAAGTTAAAAGTTTAATAATTTATAAGGCATATGAACACACCAATCGACATCAAGAAGAAATGATATAATAATGTTGATATTTTCGAATTCATCGGAGAACTTGATGAAACAAATGCGGATAAGACATTTACTGCAATCTATAACGCCATAGGTGATTTTACATGAAAAAGAATAATATTCAATCTTTCAGGCTTGAAATACCTTAATTCAAAGTCAATAGGTTATATCGCTGATATCTTCAGTAATATAGAAGATGGAAATGGCCAGATGTTTTTGACTAATCTTACGGATGAAGTTAGAGATACTCTTGAGCTGGTCGGTATAACTACCATTATCACAACTCTTAACACTGAAAATGAGGCATTGATGAAGTTAGGTATTACTCCGCCTCCACAAGCTCCAACTTCACCACAAGCTCCAACTGCATAATAATGAATCAAAAAACCAGCATGAAAAATGCTGGTTTTTTTGTTTTTTTCTGATTTATATGATAGGATAATAGAGATATTAATTATTAAATCATCATATGACATCAAAAGAATCCAATAATACTCGAGAGAAGGCTCGAATTTACGAAAAAATTGATATTTCTTCTTCAAAAAGGCTTGAAGAAGAAATCATGTCAAATCCACAGGCCATTGAACATTCGACGAAATTAAAAATATTGAATGAGAAGATATGAATGCTTCAAAATCAGATAAAAAATACACCGGATATAGTTATCGCAAAAAAAGAACTGAAATCACAATTAAGGGATTTGAATAGGGAAAAGAACAGAATAATAAAATTCTATATCGTCATCAAAAATCCTGAAGTTTATTGAGATCTAAGCAAGAACTCTAATATTGATGCCATCAGCGCTAAAGATCTTTTAAAGATTGATTTGAAATCTAAATGATTCCTATCTTCAGCTTTTGCATTCAGACAAAGTGTGGAAGCAAATGGAAATATTATCGAAGAGCCATTGGATTATGGTAAGCTTCAATTATGAGATGATATTATGATAGATTTCTGAAAAAATAATCAGGCAAATAGAAAAATATGAGTCTGAGATATACTCCCAAGCAAGGCAAGGATAGTTGAAGTTATAGACAATAATTGAAAATCAAGAATTTGAATGAGGGATATTTCCTGATCAAGAATTTGATATTATGATGAAAATGCAAGATATATACCAGTCTTCAATGGATACAAGCTGCATATACCAAAAAATGAAGAGTTGAAAGATCCGAAATATGCAAAAATTCTTTCTGGTAAAAATATAAAATCAGCTTTTATTGATGATAAAGAATTAGCAGAAGTTGAAAAAAGCGAAGATCAAGCAAAATTGCAATATATTTGAAAATTAGAACAGTTTGCTCAAGCAGAAAAATACAATCAGATTACAGAAGAGCTTTCTGTCTGAATAGCTTCAAGTTCTTATAAGGATAAATTAGAACAAGTCATCAAAAAAGCCAAAATCATGATGGAATCATGAGATTCCAAATATTCAAAAGAAGACCTTATGACTGTTGTTTCAAGATTGGAAAAAACTCTTGAAGTGGTAGGTGACAAGAATCTGCTTTGACTTGATATAGATAAATATAAGGCAGCAATTTGCTCGCATGAAAGCGGATGAGATTATTTTGCAAGAAATGATGAAATTTGAAGAAAAAAATGAATTGTTCCAGCAAACTGGGCCTTTTGAAAATATCAATTCATTTCAGGCACTGCTAATGATTATTTGAAAAAACTATGAGCTCCAACCATAGATCCGACCAATGAGGAATCAATCCAAGCTTTTTTAAATAATCCATCTCTTCAAGAGCAGGTAATGGATTTACATATTGTAAACACAGTGGAGAGAATCATTATTCCTAGGATCAGCGATAATTCGATTTCTATTTCTGAAAATAAAGATATGAATTATTATCTTGCATTGACTCATATTGGCTGACCATGAGCTTTAAAAAATGAGTCAGCAAAAGATTGGCTAGGTACAAGCGCATCAAAATATGCTATGAATGTTGCTGAAATGGCAAGAAACTGAATCGGATGAAGAATAAAAACAGACACTAAAATCGAATTTCTTGCAAAAACAACACCGGATGCATTTATTGCAGCTGCAGGAACACATTTATGAGATACGTATTCATGGTGAGGATGAAGATGAGATAATACTGAGAAAACAGATTGCAGCTGATTAATACTTATGAGTATGAAACAATGTAAAGTATTAAATGATTCATACGATAACACTGCTGAATGACTTGCTAGATTAACCGTACAGAAACCAGTAAGTGAAGTCCAAAGATGAGATCTTGTATTCCTTCGTGATAAAACATGAAAAAGAAAATGAGCCATAACTCATGTTGAAATTGCAACTGGCCCCCTTACGTCGGAATGAATCCCAAAGATAGATGCTTCTTCATGAGCATGAAAAGTAATAGATAACAAGTTTCAGGCAATTGATTCAAATAAATATGAAATCATAGTATGAACACCGACATTCTATTCATAACAAAAAAATCCCTTCCGAAATCGGAA
>AMFJ01026270.1_pt1 | contig 11404 bp, 4 predicted proteins | sample 427208 | NCBI WGS metagenome assembly AMFJ01 (sample SAMN02954298, study PRJNA114691) | groundwater metagenome | biome: aquatic; feature: subsurface aquifer; material: sediment; isolation source: subsurface aquifer sediment | place: USA: Rifle, CO | collected 2008-08
GGCAAGGACGGGATTCACGGGGCCACGTTTTCATCCGAAGCCCTGTCTCAAGGATCCCCTGCGAGTGCCGTGCAGATTGGTGATCCCATCACGCAAAAGAAAATGTCCGATGCCCTCATCAAGGAGGCGCGGGGTTTGGGGCTGTACCACAGCATCACTGATAATGGCGCTGGCGGGTTATCCTCGTCCGTAGGTGAGATGGCCAGAGAAGCGGGTGGGTGTGTGGTGCATCTGGACAAAGTGCCGCTCAAATACCCGGGACTGGCTCCGTGGGAGATTTGGGTGTCGGAGTCTCAGGAGCGCATGACTCTCGCTGTGCCCCCCGAATCGGTCGCGGCGTTTTATGAACTCATGAAGCGGCGCGGTGTGGAAGCGACTGTCATTGGTGAGTTTACCGAAACGGGGAAATGTCAGGTCTTTTACGAAGGTCGCCCAGCCGTCGATCTGGATCTGGAATTTTTGCACGAAGGGTTGCCCAAAAAAGTTTTTCTTTCCTGCGAGGACCCGTCGGGCAAGACAGAGCTTCTTTTTCCCGCTCCACAGGAGCAAACCAACAGTTTGCTGAATTTATTGAGTCGTTACAACCTCTGTGATCAATCTTTCATCACACACCAGTTCGATCACGAAGTGCAGGGGGGATCTGTTTTGAAACCCTTGCAGGGCAAGGGGCGTGTGTGCGCGCCTGCCACGATCACGCGTCCTGTGCTCTCCTCCAAAAAAGGGGTGGTCCTGTCTCAGGGAATCAATCCCCGTTACTCTGATGTTGATGCGTACCGCATGGCGGCCTGTGCTATCGATACGGCCATCCGTCATGTTGTGGCGGCAGGAGGGTCTCTGGAACACCTGGCCCTGCTCGATAATTTCTGCTGGTGTGACGCCAGGAACCCTGTCCGGCTCAGACAGCTCAAGGATGCGGCCCGGGCGTGTTATGATTATGCCACTGCTTTTGGCACACCGTTCATTTCGGGCAAGGACAGCATGTTCAACGATTTTCGCGGGTATGATGAGAACGGACAACCCGTGACTCTGTCGATTCCGCCGACCCTGCTGATCTCGTCGATTGGTGTCATGGAAGATGTGTCGTTGGCAGTGAGTCTCGATGTGAAGATGCCGGGGGATCTGGTGTACGTGATCGGGACAACGGGGAACGAAATGGCTGGGTCCGAATATCTGGCGTACGTCAACGAAGAATCACAAAGTCAGTTTGTGGGTAAAAATGTTCCCGAGGTCAATGCTGTCAGGGCGCGGCTCGATTATCAGTCACTCACCACAGCCATTCAAAAGCGTCTGGTGGCCTCGGCTTTGGGTGTGGGGCTGGGAGGTTTGGGTGTGGCACTGGCCAAGGCGGCCATTGCGGGGCAATTGGGGATGGATATTGATTTGTCGAGGGTGAAAATTGCCGAAGGTGTTGTCCGCAATGATTTTCTGCTATTTTCCGAGTCACAGTCGCGATTCGTGGTGACCGTTGATTCACGCAAATGTCAGGCGTTCGAAAAAATCATGACAGATGTTCCCCACGCCTGTGTGGGCAGTGTGCTCAGGGAGCCCGATTTTGAGATGAAAGGTCTGAACGGACAACGCATTGTGAACACCGATGTGGCTCAATTGACGAGCGCGTACCGCAAAACCTTTGCTGGGTGGTGACGTATGACAAAACCGAAGGCACTCATTTTAACCGGCTATGGGATCAACTGTGAAGAGGAGACCTCTTATGCTTTTGGGCTGGCCGGCGCTGAGGCGGTGATTCTGCACATGAACGACCTGATTGCCGAAAAAAACAGGATACTGGATTTTCAGATTCTGGCCCTTCCCGGAGGGTTTTCTTATGGTGATGACACCGGTTCGGGCAATGCCATTGCCAACCGTATCAAAAATAATCTCGTTGAATTCATTCAACGCTTTATCGAAAAGGACACGCTGACCATTGGCATTTGCAATGGGTGTCAGGTGCTGGCCAATATGGGGGTGATTCCGGGGTTCGAGTTTCACGAGAGCAAACGTGAGGTGATTTTTACGCACAACACCTCAGCCCGTTATGAGGATCGCTGGGTAACGCTCAAGGTGGAAAAAACCGATTGCGTGTTCACCAAGGGTCTGCAAAAACTCTATATCCCTGTGGCCCACGGCGAGGGGAATTTTTACGCCAAGACCACACTGATCAACAAACTTAAGGAAAAACGGCAGATCGTATTGCGTTACGCCAAGGAAGACGGCACTCCTGCCAAGGGGGAATTTCCCTACAATCCTAACGGCTCATGTGAAGATGTGGCCGCTATTTGCAATCCGACAGGCCGCGTGCTGGCTTTAATGCCTCATCCCGAACGGCACCTCTTTTTTTGCCAGCACCCGGATTATCCTCTTTTGAAAGAACAGCTCTTACGCCAGAATCGTTCCTTGCCTGAAAAAGGCGAAGGGATCAAACTCTTCGAAAACGCTGTGGGGTGGTTTGGGTGAGGGGTTTATGATGCAGGGGGTTGCGACACACGGTACCGCATGATGGCCTGTACGGCGAAGGGGGCAAAGGTGGTGCCGGGACGCATCTGTCTCATGGCCCCTTCCCATGAGATGACGGCCTTCAAAAATTGTGTGTACGGGCCATAAATGCTGCCACCCCGTCTGGCGACCAAGGCAAAGAAGGCCTGGATTTTTTGAGCAGTCCCTTCTTTTGATTTGAGAATCAGATCGATTCTTGCCTGATCATCGTGATGCCATGTGACTCCTGATAATGCCATGGTGTTCAACGCGTCCATGATGGCAGGGACATCGCCCCTCATCGTGTTGATCAAAAAACTGATGAGGCTGTTTCTTTGTTCTCGAGAGAGTCTGCCAATCCTGCCAAAATCCAGAATCACGGGTTTTTTTTGCTCAGCGTGCCATTTGACATTGCCCCCGTGATAGTCTTCGTAGAACAGACCATCGATAAAAATGGCCTCTGCCAACTGTGCGCCGGTTTTGTTGATGATGGTCGTTCTGTCACGAGCCTCAGTCACGTCACTTAGCGCCGTGAGGGGCATGAAATCCATTACCAACACGTTTTCGTGGACGAGTTCGGTCAAAAATGTGGGCGATATAATCCCGTGACGTTCCAGTGACGGACGGAGCCGTTCGTAGTTTTCTAACTCTCGGCGGTAATTCATTTCACGCAGCATCGTGTCACGGTATTGCCAATACAGGTCATTAAGGTTGATACCCCCGAAGAGCCTGTGTTGAAAGCGATTGAGTTCCTTTGTCAGTTGTTCCAACGCCCTGATTGAGGAGAGATTTTTTTGTCTCTTTTTTCGTGGCAAGACCTTGATGGCGACTTCACGACCATCCTTGAGGTGGCCCTTCCAAATCTCGCCCACTGTTCCCGCGTGCACAAACGCAAACTCTGTTGAAACAAATCCTTTGACATAGTCTTCGGAATAGGAGGTGCGCATGGTGTGTCGCACCTCTTCCAAGGTGCCCGGGCGCACATCTTCCTGAAAGTCTTCAAGCTGTCTGCGATAGTCTTCGGGCACCACACCATTTTGTTGACTCAGAAATTGCGCCAGTTTCTCCTGACCAGTGATCTCAAAAAATTTTCGTAAAACGGCAGAATCATCGTATGCTATCTCTGCATTTGCCAAGCTGGCGAGGATCAGCAGGCGGGTCTGGGGACTGGCCCCGGCAATGTAGTTCGCGATGACCAGTCTCAGGGTCGGATGTATACTACGCAAGGCGGTGGGGAGGCTAACCTGATTGGCTTGTACAAGCACACGGTTGCGGCCAATGATGGCTGAGATTAGATCGGGGAGATGTCGGCTTCGCAAAGAGGCTATGGCATGTCGACCGTGGTGCTCCTCGTATTTCTCAGCCAACGTGCAGGCGGTGTCCACGATTTCCTTGGCCAGCCATTCAGGGTCTTTTGTCTGGGCTGCGCTCATCATACCTTCATGTTCCGAAACAATAAACAGCAGGACATCGTAGGGGGAACGCGCATGATGCATAAAATCCACATCATCAGATGCGTCTAAGAACTCTCTTTTCGTTTGCCACGTATTCAGAGCCTCCAACAGGTGATTTTTTTCACGTTCCAAAACAGGTTCAAACAGGGCGCAGAGCGACCAATCGTGGGGAAGGAGGGACGTCGTCCTGTCGCGCTCATAGTCCTCTGGGTCGATCCAAGCCTCGGTAAGGTTGGCAAAGAATGCTTGTTGTGCCTGTTCTCCTGCATCGAGGACTTCCTCGTATTTCGAGATGATGTATTTGCTAATGAGCCCTGTCTGTATCAGGCTTTGCATGGTGGCAATCATCACGGGAAGGGGGTGCATTTCCCGTACAAGAAACAACAGGGAGCGGACGAGGCGAATGATATCCTGTCGACTCATGCGCGATAAGAATATTTCGCTGGCAAGCTTGGGACAGTGGTGGAAAACATCCTCACTAGCGGACCACCGGCCACCAATCCCGTAGTGATTGGCGATGGCCGACACATGACCGCAATCGAATAATCCACGCAAATATTCAGGATGGTTATCAAAACCATCACTAAAATTGTTATCCAGTGCCTCGAGGAACGAGGCGCGATACAGGTCGATCAGGTAGGGGTCTGTGTCGTCTGGGTTTGTGCTGAAGTGCCTGAGAATGAGTCGTAAGTCGTGTTCTTGATGGCTTTGAATCTGACGAAGAGTGGGGAGTTCCGCGTAGGCCAGTTTGGTGCTGGTCCCGAACGAGTCGAACACAGCGGCGAGGGTTGCGCTACGTGAGGCAACACCCGCGTGGTCCTCCAGGAGTGTTCGATTTGCGGGGTCAACGATTGCCGGATTGCGCAGGATGGCAATATTGGCCAACACGCCACACAATACGGGTTGCAGGGACGTCGGGGCATAGCGCAGTATGTGTTCCTGAAAGTCATCCAGCGCCTGCCAGAGGGATTCTTCGGTCATGAGATAACCCCTGTCTTCCACCATGTCCAGCAGAGCATGAAAGGGTTGCAGGAGTTGTTGCGCCCGTTCCCGGTGTTTCAAGGTTGTGTGATCATCAAAATCGATCCTGTCAAGCATTTCTTGGACGCTTGGCCCCACTGCCCTTTGCAGGGTCAATTTCAAATAGGTCGTCAGCAGACGATCCTTCTCCTTCAGAGTCAGCCCACACAGATCGATGGACTTAACCAGTCGCCAATCAAAATCCAGAATGCGTTCGTATTCTTCGCGTACCCTGCATTGAATGGCCCTTTCGTATAGCCTGATGACTAAATCGTCATGTTCCCCCCTCGCATCAAGCGTTTCCGCTGTCCGACGAAAGGCGCTTGATTCCAGTGCGTCGAAAATGGATTCATTTTCGGCAATCCGGGATATTTCCTGTGCCAGATGCAGACTTTCCCTGTGGGTGACCCTTTGATAACGCCTCGTCAGATAATCGAGGTTGGCCACTTCCCAACTGCTTTTGATTTCACGTAAACGGGTGCCCAGATCGAATTTTTGTTCTGTCAATGATGCTTTGCAATAAAAAAAGAGAGGTTGCAGGTCTTGCACTGTCAGGGATTCCAGGGCTTGCGATATTTCATGGGCCTGTTTGTACAAGGCATCAGCACGCCCAGGATGGTTCAGGTCCAAGGCCCTGAGAGAAAGTTGCAGGAACAAGGGGATGTAGGCTGACCGGAAGGCTGGAGGCAAAGAGGTGCAGGTATCAACGATTTGAGTGGTCAGGGCATTCACATCGGAAATGTCCCCGTGCTGTGCGACCCAGTCTACTTGTACCGAAAGGGGTATGAGCCTTGAATCGTGTACGAGCCGAAGTACAAGTTTTAAGTTTTGAGTGCGATCCAGAGGGGCCAGATTGGGGGCGAGGGAATCCAAACGCAATAACTGTAATTGTGGGTTGAAAACCAGGGTGCGGGATCCCTTCGCGACAGCCTGTGGGCGTTCAGACCTGTGGGGCATGAGAGTGAGCATGGCTACCCAGTGTGTCTGGAAGTAGTGGCAGGTTGAAGTATTTGCAGAACCCACAAATGGTCGTTGTATCGTTGGTGGTGTGATGCCACGCCTGTCATACTTGGCAAAAACCCCGTTTTCATCAGGCTCAAAAAAACCATTTTTTTCAACAAGGGGCAGGGTGGCGTCAAGTGATTGTTGCCAGAGGGCGACGAACTGGTCTCCCTCCTCATCGTTGGGTTTTGGCAGGATATCAGTTTCCGACGATAACCTCAAACACAAGGCTGTCTTGATGAGACTGTCTGGGAATTCCCGCAGATAACCGATCACACCCGACCAGCCACCACCCAATTCAACGGGCAGGTTCATGAGGGCCATGACTTCTTTGAGCAGTGCGGGAGTGGTGGGCAAAAGGGCTGATTCGGAACAACCCAGCTTTTGGACATGCTGCAGAAAGCTGTCTTTCTGGCGAAAGGGTGTGAGGCCATATTTTTCATGGATGCGTCGACGTAGCGATGTGTTTTGCAGTCGACGTTTTTTTTGAATCAACGTGGCGCAAAGTGACCTGAGGTTGCTGGCTGAGGTTTCATCACCAGCGTCGGCGATACGTTCGCTCAGGCGAAATAACCAGTTGATCTGCTCAAAAGAAGGGTGAATTCTTTGATAGTCGTCATACGCGGCATGGACATGACTGCTGCCAGACCAGATTTCCTGAACATCGAAAGCGTCATCGATGCTTTGATTGCGCGGTTTCTTCTTGGGGTTACGACTCAGGACACCGACAACACGACTCTCGATATCCTTTTTTTCTTCGGAAAGGAGTTGATATTGACCCGATTGAATCAGTACAAAAACAAGTTCGAAAACAGCCAAAGGCGACTGATCGACTGGCGACATGTCCCTGAGAGCGGCTTCGACACTGACTCTACCGCTTTTTGTCAAACGGCCATGATCGTTTATGATCATGTAAACTTCTGAGCGCCACGGATCGGCAAAATCTCTTTCTGCGGCTTGCGCAAGCAGGGCAGTGACTGTGGGCAGGGCGTGCCAAGCCCCAAGCCGGACCATTTGTTCCAGCATGTAAAATAAATGGACCACGATGGAGTTGCTTGTGGAATGGGGGCTTTGCGTCAAGCCGGAGATGAGCAAGGCCTCTTGTTTGTAACCTCGTGACAAGAGCGGTCCCATGAGAGGCATGGTCGCCTCGGCAATTCCCTGACTAGTGATACTAGAGAACAGCTCGTGATAATAATTTGCCAGATCAGGATCTGCAATGGTCTGGGCCAGCGTTGCCAGGGCCGCAAAATCACCATTTTGAATCAGATGATTGAACTGTCTCGATGTCAATGACGCAAAGTTTGCCAATATTTTGAGTTTGATTTGTGTGACTGCCGGATTTAGCGGCAGGTGCGCGGGGCACCCGGCGGGACGAGGTTGCGTGGGACATTGTAGACGCATTCTGGTTAAAGGGGTCGTCTTTTTTGTTGAGTGAAACCAGATGCTGATGAAAGGGTACAGTCTGGTGATCAGGGGTTTCAGAGGGTCGGTCGATTGGGGATTATTATGAATCGCCAGAAGGCGCGGTTTGAGTCTTATTAATCTCTTCTTGATCAAGTCAGCAATACTGGTTTCGCCCCCCACGGCAGTCAATAAACGCCTGAGGTCGGTTTCTGGAAGGTCTCCGGTAATGATGCGTTTGATGTTATCGGGATTTGCAGTGAAATTATCGGTCATGTCATGGATGGCATAAAGATTGTAGAGCAGGACATGGTTGTCTCCCAAATAGGCGCCACTGTTGACGTAGCTCTTTAACCCTTTTCCAAACAGCAGGTGTGACAAGAACGGGGCATGAGGAGATGATGAGGCGGGCAAACCGAGTCTTTGAGTCAGTTGGTACCAGATCGCCTCGGTAATGCCTGAATAGGCCTCGTCCCTGAAATAGCGACCGGCGAGTTTTGTGAACACTTCGGTTTGATTGTCGCTTCTGCCGGGCAAAGGAGGGAATGCCAGCAGGTCGCGATCGAAACCGGGGAACATCTCTTCGAGGAGGGGCAACACTTCCTGCGAGGGAATGGCGTGAGTCATCTCGTGTAATGCGGATGACAGGGATGCCCCGCGACAAAGAAAAATTCCGTGTTCTTTAGCGGGAGAGGTCTCACGTTGCCCGCCTTCCGAGTCATTTCTGCGGCAATAACAGGTTTCCCCTTCTGGTAAAAAATGCACCTTGATTTTATGTTTTGTAAAAAGTTCAGCCAGTTCTTTTAAATATCGGGTCAATGATTGAGTGTCTGGCGGTTGGTCTATATGTCTGCAATCCAAATCATCGAGTCTTTGAAGCATGGTCAAGAACAATTCAAAGACTGCATGTGATTGGATGCCCTGTGAGAAAAGCGGGCCAAATTGTTCCTGTATGACTGGCAATGTTGTGGTTGGTGACTGAGTCTGTATCAACTGATCCTCAGGGGCAAACACTTTTGAGGAACCTGTCAGCGCGATTGGTAAAGCCTGAACGAGTCTGGCCAACTTCCGGGCAGGGTCGTTTGTATCCGAGTGGGTTTGGGCAGGTGATTCTCTTTTGGAACAAGAACGTGGTGTTGCTTTTATGAGGTCATTCGCGCGGATTGGTGCGCAGGGGCCTCTTGCGCAGGGCCGGTAAGAGGATATTTGCGAGGGCAGTATTGTAGACACTCGTATCATGGGCTAATACAATAGACTTACTATTCCCTGAGTTTCATGCAACGTTCTCGGCGGGCAAAATGAAAAGTTGTGTTGGACGTGAAAATTCAGTCCACAGTTGTGGACACTTTGAACGGTGACTGTGTACACACATCTGTGGACACTAAGAGATCAATTCGTTTTACTTTTTTCATGAATTTCCCATAATAGGCCTTTCAACACAGCAACGGAGCATCATAGCCCGTAGCCAGTGTCATCCACTTGGAGCAATTATGAACAAAGTTTTTTTTGTTAGAATACGGGTTTTATTTTGTCTGTTATTTGTTTTTTCAACCATGCTTCTGTATTCGGGAACAGTCTGGGCAGTTACTTTTTTTGTAAATGATCTGAATGACACTGTTGACATAGTCCCGGGCAATGGGGTTTGCGCAGATGCCTCGGGTCATTGTACTTTGCGAGCCGCTGTGATTGAAACAAATGCGTTGGCCGGGGCGGACAAAATAAGTCTAATGGTCTCGGGAACCTATTTTCTAAACATCGCCGGTAGCGGTGTCGCCGATGAAGATTTGGCCCAAAATGGCGATCTGGACATTGCTGATGATCTGGAAATTCAGGAGCTCTTTTTTGTTTCAGCAACCATTGATGGGAATGGAACGGAACGCATTTTTGAACTCGTAAGCCCTGAATTAATTTTCAAAATCAAAAGTATTCAATTACAAAATGGTTCGGCCTCTTTTACAGGAACCAGTGGTGGCGGCATGCTATTGGATGAGGCTGGCAACAATAGCATCACCCTTCAATCCGTAACCGTCATTGATAACTACTCAAGAAATCGTGGTGGGGCTGTTTATACCACAATGCCTGATACCACGCTCAATATTATCAATTCGTCTTTTCAGAGAAACGAGGCCAACACTAGCGGCGGCGCACTCTACATGTATGATTCGAGTTTTTCACATTTATGTCGGGTGCTCGTTGACAGTTCCGAATTCCTCGAAAACACTTCGGGATACGATGGAGGAGCCATTTACATTAGTGGGTGTGCTCAGGTGACGTTGCAAAATTCAGTCACCATCAGTGCCAATCAAGCCACAAACGATGCTGGTGGCCTGCGTTTGTGTGACAATACCTCAGTTAATTTGTCAAACACCCTTATCGATTCGAACAGTAGCGGGAGTTATGCTGGCGGTCTGTATTCCATATGGAATACCAGCATCAGTGTTACGCGCTCCAACATCACCAACAATGAATCTGGAGTGAATACTGGGGGGGCCTTTTTCTTGTATGATACGAATGTCAGCCTGCAACACACAAGCATTGTCAACAATGTCGCGGCAAACAGGGGAGGAGGGCTTTATTTTTATGGAGTCACAGCCACTATAGACAGTGCCCTCATTGAACAAAACTCATCAGATGATGTTGCTGGTGTTTACATTGGTTACAGCAATGTTGCTATTGAGGATTCCAGTATTATCAATAACACCATAACAGACGCCCTTCTTTCTGACATCAGCGGGCTTAGCACAACAGAGTCAACGGTACAGATCGACAACACAACCTTTTCTGGCAACACGGGGCCCGTAACACTGGGTGTGCTCCCGTTTTCGTCTGGGGCCGATACCAGTCATGTCGTCTTGCATAGCGTGACTATCGCTCGAAATAATGGCTTGGGGATTGGCAACACCTATTCTTCAACCGCAACCATTGAGGCAACCAACTCATTGATAGCTCAAAACACAGGCTTTTTGGTGTCTGGCCTCGATTGTTATGGGGGGGTTGTTTCCAATGGTTATAATCTTGTGGGGGCAACTGATTCATCTTGTACCGGCTTTAGCGACCCCACTGATCTGGTGGGATCAACAACAGTCCCTATCAATCCGTATCTCAGGTCGCTTGGTCTGTATGGTGGCTCCACGCCCAGCCATGCCTTGGCTTCCACCAGCCCCGCAAACGGGGCAAGCAACGACTGCTTGGCAACTGATCAACGGGGTTTTGCAAGACCCTCCACGGGTTGTAGCATAGGATCTTTTGAATATTAAGCGGCCCGGTATCAAAACCACGAGGCTTATCTGTATGATTGGATTGCATTATCTGAAAGCAATCTATGACGAATCAGACGAGTCTGTTGTCGAGAAGTGGGTTGAGAATCCATATTGGCAATACTTTTGCGGGGAGCGGGATTTTCAACATCAGTTTCCGATTGAACCAACGCCGATGGTGAAGTGGCGCTGTCGCATTGAAAAACAGAATCTCGATGAACTGCTGGCGCCTTGATCTTCAACGATTTGTCTTTGGGAATTATACCATTGCCGTTGGTTGCGTTGTAATATGTAAGCACCAATTTCTTTTCGTGCTTTGTCCAGTTCTGGTCCCAAATGCAGGTGTTGCGCAAAACTTTTACCCTTCCGCGTCGTTGTCCAACGGTAATGTGGCCCATGGCCCGGATGATCTTTGGCGGCACAAGCACAATTTTCTTTGCCACATTTGCAGAAGGTAACTGAAATAGACCCCCTGCGGAAATCCCCGATTGATTGCATCCTTTGGTAGAACGGTACCACATACTCTGGGCAGTATCATGTCCTTTGTTCGTATGATGCGTCTGCACATTATTTTTTGTTATCAACCTTTCCGAGGCATAACTCGGAAAAACTGTTGATAATTATAATATATTGAATTATAATATCTATTATGCATAGAATACTTCCAAAATCTCTGAAAAAACACTGGCAAAACACTATGAATCTTATGCAGATCATTATTGGTCCAAGGCAGGTTGGCAAAACGACGGCCATCACAGCGTAACCCAGTCCTAAACCCTGTACTTCTCGGTTTCA
>AMFJ01026495.1_pt1 | contig 11399 bp, 8 predicted proteins | sample 427208 | NCBI WGS metagenome assembly AMFJ01 (sample SAMN02954298, study PRJNA114691) | groundwater metagenome | biome: aquatic; feature: subsurface aquifer; material: sediment; isolation source: subsurface aquifer sediment | place: USA: Rifle, CO | collected 2008-08
GCCTCAGGCCTCTTATTCGACAGATCATTCGCGATATCCTCGATCCTCTGAACAGCCGTACGGATGAGGATGCGTTCCTCCTCGGGCAGTTCCTTGAGACCAGATGACACCATGCTCAACGCTGCCAAGGGTGACCGAATATCATGCGCCACCTGGCGGGCGGTATTGGAGATGGCCTGCAATTTTGTCGCTTCTTGCTCCTTGGCAATCAGTTTTTGAATCCGTATTGATGCATCAAATAACTTTCTGGTGACAACACCATATTCTTTGATCATTGCACGATAATATTTCTTTGTCGTTGTCCCGCCTTCCAACACATTAAACTGAGAAATCAAGTGCTGAAAAAAACGATTCACAGATTTGGATAGGGCATAAAAAATGAGAAGGAGTAATAAAAGCAGAAAAAGAGTCAGGGCAATTACAATAATAAAATATTTCTCAAACAATTTCGATATTACCGAATAGGTATAAATAATTTTAAGGGTCCCAATGCTTTTTGTTGGGTTCATTTCATCCTGGTAGACAGGCACAGAAACGGTGTAGGAGTCTCGTCCCTTTTCCTGTTGCCCTTGCTGAGCAATGATTTGATCATACGAATTTTTTATTTCGATAAATTGAATTTCAGAATTATGCACCAGTCGCTCAGTAGCTTTTTGTATAGTTTGGTAATCAGAAAGCAGGATTGATTCTCTAATAAGCTCAATAACAATGTTGGTTTTTTCTTGAGTTGAATTTAAGAACTGTTTCTCCATTTGTGTGTTGAGCATTGTAAAACAGCAAACACAAACAACACAGGCAATGATAAATCCCAGTAAATACAAATTTAAAATATTGCCTATTTTCATAACAAGCCTATTTCTCGACAATCTTCATTGGTTTAAGCTCCTTGACTTGTATTACATCAACAGTGGATATCGGCGTTGGATATCCTGCGATATCATTTCTAACATAATAATGGGGAACATCTCCTTGGTACAGAGGCAATACTATGTATTGACTACACATGTCCTCATCAATTTTTGAATATATTTCTGACAGCAAACTTCGGTCACTGGTTTTTTGCGAGTTGTTCAGCAATTGTGAAATATTTTTCCTGATAATACCAGGCCAATATTTATCGGAATTCAAATTAATCATAAATGCGTACGTATCTAGATATGTCGCGCTTGAATTTGAGAGATAAATCGCATCGTAGTTCTGCGTAATAAAATTATGATACCACGGCACACGAGGTTCCTGTGACAACTTCACTTCGATAATACCTTTATATTTTTGGAGGGGATGAAACAATCGTTCTAATGATTTTGTATGTCTTTTTTCATATTTTAGCTCAATAGTGCATACATGGGGTTTGCCACACCCTGATTTGCTCAATAATTCCTTTTCGCTTTCGTTAACAAAATAAGTATCTGAATAAACCCTTTCTTTATAACCCAGCATTCCACGGGGAATATAAAAATTTGTTTTGTAATAATCCGGCAAACTCAGCTCATGGAGATACCCACTTACATCCAAATTAACAGCCAATAACTTTCTCAGTGAATCATTTTTTACCGCGGCACGTGTAACATTAAACTGGAGATATGTTATTTTTGGTGAGATGACATCGATTTTTCTGTATTTGTCAGCAAGCTCCTTGGGAACTGAAGGCACATAAATTGGGATGATATCATTGTAGTAGTCTTCGTAAAGGTACTTGTTAATGGCTCCTTCAACATCAGAAATGATGTCATAACTAATGGCATCATAATACACATCCATGTTTTTTCTATAATGTTTGTTCTTCACCAACACAATTTGTTCATTCCTAACATAGGACAATAACACATAAGGTCCTGATGAAACAAATGGTGCAATTTTGCTGGATTTTAGAACTAATAAGCTACTGTGCGGTAAAATAAAACACTGTTCGGAGGCTAGTAACTTCAAAAAAATCAAACTGGGTTTGATCAACTGAATTTTAATTTTCCACGGCGAAATGACAACAATTCCGCTTATTGATGAATCTCTTTTTTCCTTGAATTCTTTTGCTCCTTTTATGTTCATCAATTCACTATTGATCAAAGAATCATTCGACAAATGATATTTGAATAAATTCAACACATCTGCCGCTTGAATGTATGTCCCATCACTAAACATAGCCTGTGGATCAATGCTAAACGTGTATTCTGTCAAATCCTTCGAAACGGTCCAGTCAGTAGCAATGGCTGGAACAATGATTCCTGCCTTATAGGCAAGAAGCCCCTCTCCAAGTTGGAACATCAAATGGACATCAAAAACCCCCTCAAGCTGTGCCAGATCCATATTGAGAGGGTCATCGAGAGCTATCCTCCTATATATTTTTTGTGGTTGTTTGCTGTCAGTTGCCCAAACAATACTGGCGTAGACCTCGGCCCATGTAACAATGGCAACACATAAACACAAATACCGTGCAAAACGCATATTATTTCTCCATTGGAAAGGGTAACCAAAAATACCGCTTGTCAACTATCACCACCAGGTCATGTGCAACCAAATCAGCCAAGCACCGAATGACTGATGTGTTGCTAAGCTTTGCCAAGCTTGCAATTTCCTTACAAGTCAGAGACTCATATTCTATGATTTTAGCAATCTCATATTGTGCACCGTCAATCTCGCAAAGAACATCACACCCTTGCCTCCGATCAATGATATGACCCTGTTTCTGGGCTTTTTTGAGAAATAGTGTTGGTTTTTCTGACAGCCAATTTTTCTGCCATTTCGTCAACAATCTATCAAGCTGGGCAATAACGGCTTTAGGAATTCTGGTGTTTTTCTGAAAATTATAAAACACAGCCAATTTGTATATATCCCAATTGTCTGGATAAATTAACGGAAGGTTGCCGTCTGGTGAGGCTTGCATAAAATGTTTTACAAAAGATGGCATTTTTTTCTCAACAGTATTGATAAAATAAGGACTAAATCTGTCCAACCTGATATCCTGTCGACAAGCCGGTGGTTGCAAATGAGCGATCTTCGGAATAAGCTCCAGCATATCCTGATAATCCTGTAGTGTTTCACCAGGGATATACGTCAACAAGTTCCAAGCAACATCAATTTTGTAATAAGCACACCACTTTAACATCGTTAGATTGTGCAACAGCGTATTGCCCTTACCAAGTTTTCTTAACAAATTAGTACTAAGAGTTTCTATGCCTGGCTGTAACCACTGAACACCCGCTTCTCTGAGTAACTTAATTTGAGCTACTCTCAGGTTAGCCTTGATTTCATAAGAAAACCGATAGCCATAATCTAATTTTTTCAATTGCGGCAAGGCGGTATTAAAGAAATGCCATGGCATGATATTATCAACCATGTTAAAATCATAACAGCCATATTTTCTTGATAGTTGGTGTACTTGATTCAAAAAAACCTTTGCTGATTTTTGTCTGTATGTGATGCGCGTTCCTATTAGTCCACAAAAGTTACATCTCTTTTTTGCCCCCCACCAACAACCACGAGATGTCTCAAGAGGGACAACACCAAAGTCATTTGATACATCTTTTTGAAGTGATTTCAGAACATGGAAGTAATAGGCATCGTAATCTGGAAGTGGTAATTTATCCAAATCGACAGAGGTTGGGGACTGCAGGATTTTCGGAATACCTTTGTTGTTTTTCACCAAATCAACTATTTTTAAGATGCTATCTTCCCCTTCTCCCTGCACAACACAATCTACAACTGAATGGAACTGTTTTGAAACCTCTCTACCTGCATCTCCATCAAAAAAACTCCCCCCAAACACAATAACGATATTGGGATGACGTGATTTGATCAGTTTGGCAAGAGCTAAGGATGCAAGGAATTGGGAAAAGACACAAGTAAACCCAACAATCTGATAATTGTTCCACTCAATTGTTTCATTAACGTACTGCAACCACTTGTTTATCCTTGAACGTTTTATGTATAGCAATTTCTTAGATATTTGCTCCCAAGAATTTTTCCCAGGTTGCAATGAATTAAACTGCCCCATTATAAATTTTCTATTCATCCTCAAGTACTGTGTATTCTGCGCTTGTGATGAATAAGGTGAAAACAGCCAATCCCCAATATTGATGTTCAGACATTTTGTTAGTGCCCGATAAAAACCAACACCAACAATGTTGGCAAAATCAGCATTCAGATAATAGTCATCAGCAGTAACTTGATGTTGAAGTAATAAAGATTTGAGTGATCCAATCTGGATAGATGGTCGTATCACATCAAATAGAGGCATCGTAACGAGAGCAATTGAAGCATCATTCCGCATAGCACAAAGATCAACACATCATTTCTAAAGTAAAATACCTTCTCATTGCCTTTGAGGGACATTCAAAAACTGGCTGACTTACTAGAACTTATCGCAATGAATTTTTTTTCTAGAAATAATCTTTTTCTTATTTTTATTGCTGATTTTTTTTATCATATAAACTCCTGTTCTACGTAATTTAGTTAATCCCGCTCACCAAAGCGGACGGCATGGTGAACAAAGTATCTTTCTGATGCACCTCTAAATTCAACGCTAACGCTTCAACAACATCTTTTGACATTATTGTCGAGTCCACAGTATGAATAAGCCACGCGGTGCCAATAATCATGTCGAAAAAAGCCTCCTCAATCCCCTCGGATAAATTAGAGCATCCCAGGAGATCCATATTCACATGATGATAACCCGCTTGTCGAAAAAGCACTGGAAGTTGAGGAGCGACATGAATGTCTGAACCTATTTTTTCGTAGAAGGCTTCCAATCTTCTTAAAAAATCCGTATACGGACCTCTCCGTGGGTATTCATGGTTCAGCGCCTGATATCCCTCAATCACCAGCACTAGGGCCCCCTTCTTTAACAATGGTTTTATTTGGCCTAATAATGTCGGATCATTGATGTGCTGGTATGTGTATCTCATCAGGGCAATATCTGCGTTGGGCAAAAATTCCTCCCTTGTTTCTTTGTCTTGGATACTGGCTGAGTGCAAAGAAACATTTTCCATTCCGGGGTTTGATAGAGCCGCTGAAATCCTCTGTGCGTCATTATCAATTCCCACAAACCGAACACCAGGCGCTTTTTTCGCAAGCGCCCTGACAAAACCGCCGTAACCACAACCAATGTCCAGAACAGTTGTTGGTCGTCTTTCCGCGATAAGGCGATGAACATAGGCTTCTTCCGGCAGGCCAACAGCATCCTGTGCCCGTAACACCCTCGCCACAGTTGGTTCGAATCCGCAGGAAGAATATTGTTGATAGATTCCTGCGCAGTTGATCGTCATTGTTGCCATCTTTTCCTCCTCATCACAAAGATTACGCACGTAGTAACTTGCCCTAGACAGAATCTGTCAGACAATCATCATCAACCAAAGAAAACCTATGCTTTGCCAACATGATACCAATGCTGGCAAGCAAACCACACATAATCACTCCATACAAGCCAGTTGAAACTACATAGGCAGGATTGAGAAAAATGATTACAAAATATCCCATGAGTTGGCCACCATTTCTGAGTGCCGAAAACACACTGGCCAAATTATTGGAAAACTCCTTGCTGTATTTATCCAAATAAAGAGTTTCCGTATTGACATCAGCAAGGACCATAAAAAAATCGGCCATGAAAAAAGAGACCACGCACAGAATCATTGATGTGGATAAAATGAATGTCACGGCTAGGCCGATTTCAATAGCACTAAAAAAAAGACAGTTGTTATATGAGATGCTGATGCGCTTTGCCACCCGTGACGATAAAAGCGAAAACAGTACAGATGAGCTAAACAGCAGGGAAAATGTCGCGGTCGACAATCCAAACTTCTCTAGGAAAATAACCGCCGCAATGGGATTGATAAAACCATACGCCAACTTTTTGAAAAAAATCACAATGTTTAATGGCAAAACAGCCAACCGGGTAAATTCAGAAAAAGATGTTTTTTGTGTCCCCACTTTCAGGAAAAAACCGCCTAGGTCTTTGGCGACATAACTCCAAATCAAATACGCAATCACAAAAGTCAGCAGATCAACCAGAACAAATAATTCGATAGAGAAATAGTCATACATCACACCACCAATACCGATACCAAAAACAGCGGAACCAAAAATTATCGATTGCCAGTCAGCGATGTTCCGTTTCAATTCGTCCTGACCAACTGATACCAAATTTAAAAAAGAGGGATATAGTGTCCTCAAAGCCAGAGAAAAACTGCAAACCAGTACAAATCCAAAAATGGCAAGGTAGTTAAGACCAAAATACACTCCTATTAGTAATATTACCGAGGCGGAAACAGAACAAAGTTGCGCATATGTCAGTGTTTGAGCCAAACCGTATTTATTGGCCAAATTCGCATATAGGCGAGCAAAAAATACTGGCGGTGACCTCATGATAAAATAGACCAGCGCCCACGACACACCAATCCCAAAATATGTTGAAAAATTTTTGCTAATAGGAATGAAAACAAAAGCCGATCCGAAGAGAGTAATTAGATTAGCATACGTTAGTAATTTCAGTTTTCTTGATTCCTGCATTGTGAGCACCATCAAAAGTAAAATTTTTACCTAACTCGTAGCCTATTGCTCGACCCAAAGAACGACATGTGGACATGCTTTGCACATCCCATGCCAGAATTTCAATATTTCTTTCGTCAATAATCATAGGAAGTTGCGTGAAAATTACAAAATCATGAAAATAGCTGAGTGTTCTAAAATCTGAACACTTTTTCATTTTTTTTGATCAAACGGAAAATTGTACTGCGATCACAAGGTGTTATATGATATTTGGTCTGTTCTAAAATCTGAACAGTTGTACTAAATGTTGAACACCTGTTTTATCATACTGGTCAACAATATTTGCCAACAACCAATACTATCATTTCAATAATATCAGCTACGAAACTCCGTCATACACTTCCAGTCATACACTTCCGACAAACCGGAATCGGCCTGATGGGAAAATAAATCACAACCAAAACGCAACGCCTTCGAAAAGGTATCTGTGTGACAATCTATGATCGGATAACGCTGGCGCATGGACACATCCTTTCTAAAAAAAGGCTCCGCCTGCTTCCTCCTTTCAAGAATTAAATCCTAAAGTGGAAATCGCGCAGCGAGGTACAGGGCGTATCTGTGCACCTTGTTCTCTTCATCGACGTGTAACGGATTGGCACTCATGATCGTCCGAAACTTCGATTTGTATTTTTCCGCGAACACCTTCAAACTTTTTGCCTGCGTCACCCAACCAGACTTGACCTCAATCGGCAATATGTCTCCCGCAACCTCTCTGATAAATTCGACTTCTGACGTATTTTCCCTCCAGGCATACAACGCATTGACGCCAGAACAAAAGAATTCTTGTGCCACAAAATTTTCAGCAAAATACCCTTTGTATGTTCCATAATCATAGTCCAAAATCGTTTTTACAGGCAGGTCACTTAACGCCCCCAATATCCCCACATCAAAAAGATAAAGCTTAAAGATATTCTCTTTTACGAAAGCACTAAAAGGCAATTGTGCACAATACATCACCGGTATTTTGAAAATCAGTCCAGCACTTTCCAGCCAGTGAATTTTTCCTACCAAGCGTGAGTATTTTGAGATCCCCGGCAACACGTGTGAAAACGAATATCGGGAGGCAGACCCGTTTTGTTCTCTGGCAAGCTGTTGGGGAATATTTTTCAACACCTGTGCAATTTGCATGGCGTTCTCTTTACCGGCATGCTTGGCCATGTCCGCAAAATAGGAAGAAATAAGATCTTCCTGTTTTTGTCGAACCAAATTCAACGCGACAAATAAGTCCCTCTGGTTCTCATGATACATATTGACAACAGAAGGAAGCCCACCAACCACAAAATATATTTTTAACAATTCCCACAAACGATCATGCACGATCATTGGAGTTTGGATCAGTTTTTCTCTTTCACCTGTGAGATACTCAATGGCCTGATTTTCCCCAATACCCAACAAAAACTCCTCAAAAGACAGGGGGTACATTTTTAGAAAATCCACCTGACCCACAGGGAAAGACACATCGGCAAGATACACACCTATCAAGGAACCTGCAGAACAAATGGCAAGTTCAGGCATATCCTCGGCAAAATATTTGAGGCTCGTCAAAGCCTTGGGACAATGCTGAATTTCGTCAAAAATAACGAGATCGTTTTGAATATCTATGGAACATTGTATGGCAAAATTGAGTTCCTGAATAATTCTTTTCGGATTCAAATCAGCTAAAAAAACATCATGAATTTTGACATCTTTTTCAAAATTGAAATAATGATATTTTGGAAAATGATTTGCACCAAATTCTTTTAGGATGTAAGTTTTCCCCACCTGCCGTGCGCCCTTCATGATAAGGGGTTTGCGGTTTTTTTTCTGTTTCCACAGCATCAACTCATTGATAATATTTCTCTGCATACCAATATATTAGCATGTTTTGCCTAAAAGTGCTATGACTTTTAGGCATATATGTCTAGTATGGGCTGGCTGTCTTTGTAATCGCTAATTTTATTAGTGTTTTCTAAAGAATCTAGTTATCTCTCAGCCTACACACGCGTTGCCTATGCCATCGAAATCGGAATCGTCCTGTGACGGGTTGGAAACCGTCCGGCAGTTGTCATCACAATTCCATACCTCGAGCTCGTAATCATATCCAGAATACTGATCACAGTAATTATCGCCTACCGTCCCCGAACCATCGCCATCATCCGGCACGCCATCGCCATCGTCATCGGCGTCACACGCGTCACCCTCGCCATCGCCATCGGTGTTAAGCTGATCGGCATTGGCAACGGCTGGGCAGTTGTCTGACTCATCCAAAACACCATCACCATCACCATCATCGTCAGCTTCATCGTCCAGATCGCACGCATCGCCTGCGCCATCAGAATCAACATCTTCCTGCTCAGGGTTGGCAACGCTCACACAATTGTCTACAGCGTCCACCACACCATCATCATCCGCGTCATCGTCGGCAAGCGGCGCATTGGGATCGAGATCGTCGGGAATGCCATTACCATCGGAATCGGCCTCATCATCATCATCCACCCCATCGTTGTCATCGTCCTCATCGTCAAAATCGCAGACACCATCGCCATCCTGATCGTTCTGGCTGGCCGGCTGATTCTGCGGACTGGCCAAGGCCCCCGTAAAGGTGATGGTACCAAAATCAACGGGGGCATCACCGGCTGATACAACAAAGTAAGGTGTTAAAAGCGAGGTCGTGTTGTTATCGACCATGAGTGAAGCCACAACCACATCGTTGAGCAAAAATTCCAGACGATACACATAACCCGATTCGACCTCCAGTTCAAAAGAGCAATCATCGGCCAGAGTGGCCCTGAACACTACGCCCGTGAGATTGGTGAGCCGGACCATATCGGCGGGGCAAACTGTTTGCATGGCAAAACTCAAATGTTTTGCCTGACTGATGTTGATGTCGGGTGTGATTTCCTCGTCCGGCGTGACCGTGCCCAGCAACAGGCGGGGTTCGGTGATGGGGGGGTTACCAATCTCGGTGCCACCCAACAAATTCTCATTAGTGGAGCCCGCACAGAAAGTAAGGGCAAATAAGAAAACGAGGAGGGCTATGTTTCGAATCATTTTCATGAATCCATGATTATCTAACTGGATTGCCACACCCTGCCATAACATGGCAGGGCTCGCAATGACGTCTACCTTATCGGCCTTGCTCATCATTTGTTGCTAACTATTTGCTTGCGTCTTTGTGACACAGGTAGGAGCTGCAGGGCAAGCATTATCACATCGTCCGGCTCATGGTCTTCGGCGACCAGTTTGAGGATCTCCCCCCTGAACTCCTGAATCTTCTTTTTGATCTGCGCGAGCCTCCCTTTGGCAACCCCCAAGGTCAAAACACTCACGTCCCTCTCAAGTGGGTGTGTTCGGGGCAATTGGTGTTTGACCAGTTCGAGGACATTTTTGTGATAATTCATGGCGGTGAGCGAGATGGCCTCGGCCCCCGTCGTCACCACTGGTTCCGATTGCGCCCACTTGCCCTTGCCTACTTGTTTGATAAAACCCAGGCGCGCCAGAAGTTCGATCGATTTTCTGGCCAGATCGGCCGAAATGCAGGGACGAATATTTTTTGCCACCCAGTCCGGCGTGCCGTCAAACCCTTTGGCCACCACCATCTCCCGCACAATGGGGTGATACCAGGTGGAGCAGAATTCGTACTGGTCTTTCGCGAGCGGTTTGAGTTGCGCAAATTTCTGCGAGGTCACAATAGAATGGTAATGGACATTTTTTTCTTCGTGTGAGGTGCTCTGGTTAAACAATACCAGCCTTTCAAAAAAAGCACTCTCCTGTTTGTTGAGTTCCAGACATTTGATGACGGCCCGCGTACTGCTCTCGGTCAGATTACGCTCCCCTTCGATCACCCGTTTGAGAAAATTGGGAGAACCAAACCCTGCCTTTTGCGAAAACGATCTGAATGAGAATCCTGTGGTGTTTTGTTTGTGGTACTCGTACCAGTCCTTCAGGTATTTTCGGTAATCGAGATAGGTGAAAAGATTTATGCCAGTTTTTGAAATCATAATATTAGTGTGTACAGTGACTTGTCATTCCAGCGAAAGCTGGAATCCATGTTTCCCACAATCCTGGATCCCTGCCTTCGCAGGGATGACACAACCAACATCTGCCATCTACATCTACATCTACATCTGCCTCACCCGTATCCAAATCTCTTCCGTTCTGTCTATGATATTACAGTTATTTGATTTATTATCAATAGGTTCAGTATTTATTTGTATCCTAATGGATACGTGAAAATCACAGAGACAACCGATCCAGGAAGGTTTCGTAGTCCTCGTGGTAGCCGATGAACGCCACCACAATGCGACCTGTCTCGTGCGAATACACCATGCGCAGTTTGTGGGTTATCTTCAGAGACAAGTACTTGGTGGGAGCCTTGGAACGACGATGGTTCACTTTTTTGATCTGATGACGCAATAGACTCGGTGCGAATTTAAGTTTGGCCAAGGCCCCCAACAAGGCGTCATGATGAACTGTACCGCGAATCTTGTCCAGCCCACCCTCATCCAGGATTTCAATAGGAGTGTCCCTCGCCCTCAATAAGACTCGCAAGGAAGGTGTGTCCAACCACCGATACCGCTCCACATGAGAAGCAATCATGGTTGAGGGATCGACCTCAAGAGGTCGTGAAGCGTGTCGTGCGACCACCCCCACGATTTCTTCTTCACCAGTCTCATCATCTTCCAACGCCTCCTCTGGCCCATCATTCGCAGGCGCCATCATGGCCCTGAGTCTGGTGTATTCAGCGATTCGTTCCTCTCTGGTCATGCGTGGCGGTGGCGGCGTGGGCACCAGTGGTTCTTTTGGCATGACAACCAACGGTCGCCGTGTGGGAACAGGAGAGGCCACGACGGGAGGCGTCGCAACCTTTATTTTTGTTG
>AMFJ01029134.1_pt1 | contig 11394 bp, 5 predicted proteins | sample 427208 | NCBI WGS metagenome assembly AMFJ01 (sample SAMN02954298, study PRJNA114691) | groundwater metagenome | biome: aquatic; feature: subsurface aquifer; material: sediment; isolation source: subsurface aquifer sediment | place: USA: Rifle, CO | collected 2008-08
GAAATAAATGGTGTTGCAAACAAAAATTTTGCACAAGTAAATACCAAAGGTAATACGGTAAATGTGGGAGTTGCTAAAGATAGTGTCAATATTGTGGCAACGGCTACTCAATCTGGTATTAGTAAAGTTGGAACAAGCCCATTGACTATAGATTTGTCGAATCCAGAAATTGTGGATTACTGGCCAAATTGTTTGGAGGCATGTACAACCGCCGCGGTTGGTGCTCGTTTTAATATTACGATGTCAAAAAAGAATGTTGATGCCGGTTCTCCTACTATAAAATTAGTTCGTTGTAATGATGAAAATTGTCTTAGTACTAGTGCGCCTCTTGTTTTGGCCAGTTCGTTTGATGCAGTTTCAGGAAATACAATTTTAAAAATTGCCAACTATGGTGTTGATGCTGGGTTAGAACCAAACGCTCTCTATCAAGTTTCTTTATCAACCAGCAGTGTTCCTAATGCAAAATATAGCAACGACCAATTATGGTCAATATCAGATTCTTCAAATTTATCTAACATAACAAATTTTTCAAAACCATATAATAAAACATTTACTTGGAGATTCAGAACAAAAAAAGAAGCTTGTAAAGTAGATCGTGTCGAAATTTTGCCAAAAGTATTTACTGCATCCAAACTAAAAGATTTAGCAATTTTTGAAGCGCAACCATATGCCGCTCCTGATGCTTGTAGTAAAACTGGTCAGAAATTGAACCCTTGGACTTTAAATTGGAATTGGTCATCTTCGGTAACCGATGTAGCTGATGTTTACAAACCATTGTTCAAAACAAAAGGTTCTAGTGCATTTTGTACTGCCAGCTGTATTTTAAAAGGAAGTACTGTTCCTTCTGGAGTGGGAAGTAATGCTTATCCAATTTGTGGAAATGGCAAAGTTGAAGCTGGCGAAGATTGTGATGTCACTACCAAATCGGCAGGCTGTGGTTTGGATTGTCGTTTTGTTGGAAATTCCAACACAACTACTTGCGGAAATGGAATTGTTGAAAATAATTTGGGTGAAGCTTGCGATCCAAAAAATCCTCAAACTTCAGTAGGATGTAGTAATCTTTGTTTAAAAGCAGGATCAAGCATACAAACTTCGGCCAAAGATGTAAACGCATCAATTTGTGGTAACGGTATGGTGGGCAGTGGGGAAGATTGTGATTTGGGAGTTCCTGCCAATCAAAATTCACCATCATCGTCGATGTATTGCTCGGAAAAATGTTTGCACATTGGAACAAGACTTTCTTCCAAGTGGTGTTTTGAACATGATGCCGCCGCCAATCCAGCATTTGGAGAATTTGATCAAAAAGAATACAATTTTTTCTGTAACCAATCTTATAGTCAATGTGGTGATGGCATAACAAGTCCAGATGAGGATGCAAATTGTGATTTGGGTGGTGGTAAACATAATGTTTTCTGTAATGATCGATGTCTAAACATTTCTAAAGATGTCGTGGACTTAGGTTGTGCGGTGAACAAAGAGGGTTGTGATGAAAATGCTCAACATGTCGGTTCTTCTTTGCTGTATACCATCCCATCGTTGTGTGGTGATGGTGATGTTGGCACTGGTGAAGATGCTGATTGTGAGTCACCAAAATATTTAACAAATTTATGGCACGGCAATTTGTTTGATCCTTGGGTTTTGGTAATTGGAAAAGCTGGGGCAATCGGAAAAAGCGTCGGAGGAGTAGTGACTGCGCAAGAAACAATTATTACGGGTACTGGCACTCTGGATTCCAAATCTTCCGAAGGAAAAGGTAAATATCAAGTATTATGTGGATATAAAACTGATGCCGATTGTAAATCTGCATACGGTAATAATGCAAAAATTGGAGTAGGAAATGATTCTTGTTGTTATAATAAATCAAAACTTACCGGTGTATATCCAGGCAACACCAGTACAGTTGCTACTAATTTTGAAACCAATGTTTGTATAAATACTTTTGTAGAAGCGCGCTTTGACAGTGTTATTGACCAAACTACATTGCCTGGCAATTTTATTATTGCTCGTAGTATGAAATCCGCTTGTACGGGTGGTATGGAAGATGTTAGTAGCACCATTTCATTTTTAGCTTCAGTAGATTCATCTTTGCCTTGGTACAAGAATGTTTGGAAAAAAATTGTTGTAACCATTAAGAGTATATTTGGCAACGAAGTAAATGCCAACACTTGGTGTGCCGGTGCCGATGTCGGTGCCGCACAAGTGGTTGCCGATGGTAGTGGTGGTTCGAAAATCTTATTTAAATTAAATAGTCCTTTGGCTTCCTCGACCGATTATGTTGTAATTTTGAAAAAAGGAATAAAAAATATTCAAGGAGTCAGCATTGAGAGTCAAACAGACGACAAAGCACTCGCTTGGAGATTTAAAACAAATGATAAAATTTGTGAGATCGTAAAAGTTAAAGTTGACCCAGATCAGCATTATTTTAGTGCTCCAAGTAGTACAATCGATTTAGTCGCCACTGGTCTTACTGCTAGTGGACAATGGATTCAACCTGTAAATGGTTATAAATGGGAATATCAATGGGGTCCAAAAAATAGTCCGTTTGTTTCGATTGCCAATACCACATCCACTGTTAATAGTATTGTTTCACTAAATAATAACGGTGAAGTGGATGTTCATGCGGCCGCCAATATTACTGAAAATAAATTAATGCCAACTAAAATTGGCTTGGTAGGTACTGGCAAATCACACGTCATCGTATTTTTGTGTGAAAATCCATGGCCTCCAAAACAACTTCCACTTGCTTCTGGTCAAACAGCGATGGTCTTCCCTTATGAAGATAAAATTAAAAACAACGACGGTTTTGATCTGACCAAAAATCTGTTTAACAATACTCCAACTCTTGCCGCCAATGTCGGTTCTGGATATTTTAATTTTAGTACTTATTATTGTGCGGACAATGGAAATGATGGCACCGAGGATGATTTACCATATTTGCGACCAGCCGTTCAGGCAGACGTCAATGCCTTTGGAGTTGGTATTACTACGAGTACTTTTGTTACTATTTCTACTTCCACTATCGGTCACTGTGCAAATAATGCGACCAAGGCCTGCACTACGGATGCAAATTGTGAGTATCAAACCGTCAGTCTTGGACCAACCACTTTTGTAAAAAACAAATCTGGTATTTGTACCATTGTTGGCGCCAGCGGTAGCTTTAATTATTATTTTGAATTAAATGGTGTTTTCACTGGTGGTATGAACGGAACCCCACTACTTTGTGATGCACCTGCAGACTGTTTTGCTTCTACAAATTTTGCAAATCAGGTTAATGCTAGTGGTAGCACTGGCGGTTGCAATAGTTTGTCTTGGCTAGTACCAACAACGATAAAATCTACATGTTTAGGCACTACCACCACAACCAAAAAAGAAGTTGTCGCTCTATTGCCTGAATCACTCAAAGCGTTGAAAAGATTTATTCTTACAAACAACAAAAACAACGATGCTATCGGTATCCAAATTCTTTCCAATCCAAAACATTTGTCTCCACGGGAATGGTTTACTGCTTCAAAGAATGTTGGTGGACAATCTTTTTCTGCCAATCTTCAAGATACAACAGTGGATGGTTACGATGCGGTCAGTGATGGAAATAATTTTTATGTTAGCGCTTTAAATTTTGATCAATCAGCAGTGCCAAGTAATGGAAATTTATACACAAATATTTATTTATTCAGTATTAGTGAAAATTCATCACCAGAAACGAAAAAAGTTTTTGAAAGTTTAAAGAAAAATCTTAAATTTAATATCAATTTAACCAATTATGGTTATTGTGGAAAGGATGTAAATAATCCAGGTATTGTTACTCAATGTAAATCTGACTTTGATTGTTCTAATGGAGAGGTTTGTTCTGCTCAAAAAGATAAAATGAAAAGAAACTTTATTCGCCTACAAGACATGAGTAATATTCAAAAAGGTTTGTTGGATTTTAAGATGAGTAATGGTAATAATACTTTTCCATTGCTTGCGGCTGGAACTTATTTGTCTGGACAAACAATTAGTACTTGGCCGTCTTGGTCGTCGCTAGATGTGCCTGGTAGTGCCAAAACCCCTTCTGATCCAATCAATAAATTGGGAATGGCTGGTACCTGTTCTTCTTCCACTGGCAAATTTTGTTTAAATGATGACATTTGCAAAACAAAAAATGCTACGGAAACCTGTATTTTACATACTCCAGAAACTGGTTGGAGTACCGCTGATAAACGTTTCAGTTTTGCTTGTAATGTCAATTCTTTGGCTTATCGCTATTTTGCAACTTCATCAAATTATTCTGTTAAATTGCGCCTAGAGGACTCTGGTTTGGTAGTTGATAATCTGTCTAAATTAGTGGACGATTTTGGAATCGATAAAACGCGTTTCAATATTTTGGATAATAATTTAAATGGTATTTGTAATCAACCAAATGAAATTGTTACAATGAATCAAGGAAAGTGTGGAGATGGTCAAGTAAATTTAAATAAAAGTGAAGAGTGTGATCCTCCTGGTAGTGTCGTTTGGAATCAAGAGAATTGTGGTGCGGGCGCTACATCTACTTCAACAATGACTGGTAAAATTTGTGCCAATGATTGTAAATGGTCGCCTACAGGCACAACTACAAACTGCGGTATTTTGGCAAAATGTGGAAATGGTAAAGTGGAAGTCGGTGAATTTTGTGATGAAGGTTCATTAAACAATCAATACAATCATTGTAATTCTACCTGCACGAAATTGACTTCGAGTTGTGGTGATGGAATATACGACAAGACTAACGAGTTTTGTGATATTAAATTAGATTATTATCCAAACTTATTTTATACTAATCCAAACATTCACGACGGTTGGTGTGTTGGTGGTATTGCCGGATCGCGTCCTTGTGGTATGCCAAATGATTGTAGAATACTTCCTGAAAATCCGAGTATTCCGAACAGTCCTGCTTTAATTGGAACAACTGGAAAATGTGTACCGATTTCAATTGATGGTAATTTGTATGGCGCGCAATCGGACAAATCTTGTAATTCTGATTGTCAAAAAAGCGGTCCATATTGTGGAGATAATGTTGTTCAAGCGGAATTTGGTGAAGAGTGTGACGGTAGTGCGATATGTTCGATCGCTGGTCTTCCTGGATCTTCTGGAGTAGGAAAACAATTGTGTGGAAACGATTGTCGTTGGTCATATAATTCTTCATTAACTTCACCAATTTTATATTTTAGTTTTGATGATGTGGTGAACAAACAAACTGGATGGAATCCGATTTCCAATAACGTTTTTGGAGGATTCAGTTATATTCTGAATAAAGGATCAATCAAAAAATCTTCCGATCTTCTTTATAGCTCCGCATATTGCGTGGGTGAGCATATGAATAATGGGGAATGTCCTGCTCCAACTCCAACCTACGATGTCGCAAAATATAAAGATGCCATGTCTTTTAATGGTATTAAAAATTATTTTGTTGTTGATTACAATACTGGTCTAGACTTAAATGAAATTACTTTCGCAACTTGGATTAATGTTGACCCAACTTCAAATGATGATTGGAATCCGATTTTAAATAAAAATTCACATAAGACTGGGGCAGGTGCAGATAATAGAAATGACAATCACGATCGTGATTTTGCTTTCTATTTTGATTATGACAAAGCAACAGGAAAAATCGTCAAATTACATATGTATTCTTCGCATCATCAGGAGCCATATGTGACTGGCGGGCCAAATTATCCAATTTTTGGTATTAGCGACGTTGCTACCAATTTTTCAGCTGGTGAGTGGCATTTTATTGCTGTGACCGTCAACGCCGCAAGAGAAACTAGGTATTATCTTGATAATATCTTACTCAATGCAGGTGGACAACCAATTGTGAATGGCAGTACCACTTTAAAAGCAAATAATACATTCCCAATTTGGATTGGACGTGGTGATGATACATATTTCAAAGGTGCAATGGACGAATTAAAACTTTTTGGTCGCGCACTTTCACCAGAAGAAATAACTGATCTCTACAAAAATTCAAAAAATTTCTGTCAGTTAAATAATCTTGTTGGTGCTTCGTCAGCTTCTGCAACGGACGCTACGGCTTCGTGTGGAAATGGTAAAGTAGACGCAAATGAAGCATGTGATGCTGGTACAAAAAATGGTATTCCATGTGTTCCAGCATACAATAAAACATGCTCCTATTGTTTGGAGGGGTGCAAATCTACCAAAGTGGTAAATTCACTTGAATATTGTGGCGATGGAAAAATAAATGGAACTGAAACTTGTGATAGTTCTAGTGATTTGATTTTTTCTAAATCGACCAGCACGTATGCTGTTTGTGAAGCATTGAACCCATTTAATACTTTCTTTCCAGATTACAATGGTTATAATGTTCCAAATTGTTCGGCTGAATATAATCTTACTTTTAATAATAATAGTGAAAGCATTTTTAATGCTAATAAAAATAATTGTAGTGCACTTGCGACAAGTTTAATTAAAAAAATTGGCACGAAAAGTTGTTCAAATAACTGTACTTCTATCGTAGATAAATGTGTGGCGTGTGGTCTTCAAGCTGGCGGTGTAGAAGTGTCTGGTGCTGTGATAAATGTTTTACAGCCAAAATCAAACAATCCATTGTTGGCTGATGTTGCCGCAGGTGATCAAGGGACTATCAATTTGATGTATAACAAAAATGGTCAGTCTGCCAATTTGAATCAAGAGAGAGTAGCGTTCCATTACTATGATGAATCATTGACAAATAACGAATTTAGCTTAAAGGCTAATTCAGTAAATCCCGCTCTTCCCGATAATAATGCGGAAATAAACAGTGATCCAACTTGTTCCTCGTCTACTGAAAGAACCTATAAAATAGCGTTAAATAATGATTGGGCTAGCAATCACTTGATTGATTTTCCAGTTTCCAGTGCGGCGGCCGCAATTCTAAATCCAGAAAAATATAATCTGATATTGTCACCGGTAATAAATCAATCAGTTCAACCACAAAATATACGTGTGGTGGTGAGTTGGGTGGGAGATGGGATGTTTCATGGTGGTTTCCTTGTGCCGGGTGGATATTCTTACAATACTGGTGGAGTTAGTGGTAATACGGAAAAATTAGGTATTCCAAATGTAAGAGAAAATGGAATGCCTTCTGGTGAAATTGCAACTGGAACTTATTATTACAAAAATAGTCTCGCTCCGTCCGCATATGTTTGGAACCACGGTGATGCTAAATTAAATAATTCTAGTGTTGAATCGTTCACCATAAACAACTCTACTTATATGGCGACTTCCGCCTACGCATTCTATGTTCGTGCTCCAAGTGGTCAATTAAATGATTTGAAAAATTCTTCTAAATTAAAAGTTGAAATTTATACCCCTAAAACCGATACCAATATACGTTACTTTGACCGTCCAGTTGCCACTTATTATTTAAATGTAGCCATTCCATCCAGTAATCAGGATGCAGAATTCTGGCATGTTTTTAATGTAAATTCAGTTCAACCAAATGTCATTTCTACATTAGAAAACAGTATAAAATATATCGGTCGTATTAGTACCCAGGTTAAAATGAACTATTAAGTGTCAGAGCCTTTATGAATATCAAAAAATATATTATAATTACAGTAATGGTGGCGATAGTGTTGATTGCACTGGGTAGTTCATATTTTATTTTTAGAAAAAAAGAGATAGGGCCGCCACAAAAAATAATTTCTCCAGTAGAGCAAGCGGCGATAAAAATGGAAGAGGAAAATAAATATGTTCAGCAGATGAAATCGCTGGATGTCGCGCTGGATAAAGCGAGAGAATTGGATGCGGATCTAGACGGTCTTACAAATACAGAAGAAAAAAAATTGGGTACTGACCAAAATAAAGTGGATACAGACAGCGACGGGTTAATTGATAGTTCGGAAATAAATGTCTACCACACCAATCCGCTAAATGCCGATACAGATGGTGATGGTTTTAAAGATGGAGTTGAGGTTAGAAGTGAATACAATCCATTGGGTCCAGGAAAATTAATAAAATAATTTTTTATAAAAATATATGTTTGATGACCAAATCAGTAAATCTAATCCACCTTCAAATTTGCCAACCGAACCAGCCGATATGTTCGCTGGGGTTGAGAAAGACGAATCTTCTTTGGACGTTCCTCCAAAAACTCCAGACGCACTTGGGGCAGGTTTGTTAAAGAAAAAGGATTATTCCGCACCGTCTATTACGACTGCTCCAATGTCTGCACCTTCGCTTTATGAAGTGAAACAACCGATATTAGGAAAAATTTTAATGTTTGTCATTGTAGCTGTATTATTGGGAGCGATTGGATTTGGTGGTTGGTATGCTTATGATAAATTTATTAAAAATAATGTTGTCGACAACAATATTCCATCAACCGAAGAGCAGACACAGCCGGTTGTGGAAACACCTGAATTACCAGTTGTAGAAAAAGTTGTTCCTTTTGTTCCAACTTCGACTTTTACTCCTACATCCAGTGATGTTACAACCAAAATGAATAATGATAAAATCCTTTTTGGTGAAGCTGTCGATAGTGATAAAGACGGCTTGGATGATGTGCGAGAAAGAGAATTGGGTACAGATCCATTCAATGCTGACACCGATAAAGATGGTTTGAGTGATGGTGACGAAGTTATTATTTGGAAAACCAACCCTATCAATCCGGATACTGATAGTGACACGTATAAAGATGGAGAAGAGGTACGAAATGGCTACAATCCATTAGGTGCCGGTAAACTTTTTAATGTTCCAGCGGGAGCTAGTACATCTACACTTTCATCTACTTCATCCAAAACTACTGTCGACACAAAAAATAAAAAATAAATTATGTTCGGTAAGCCAGAGAAAAAACAACAAACTCTACCGAATTTAAATATTACCAAGATGCCAGATGATTTTTATGCTGGCGCTAACCCGATAATTAAATTTTTGACTGTAGAGAAAGTGGTAAAACCGGCTAAAATTGAAACGCCGGTTTTGTCGCCAGCAGAAAAAAAACTTTTGGACAAAAAGACCGCTGTTGGTGCTGGCAATAAATTGCATCCCATTAATCTGATTACCAACTGGAAATTTTTAATTTTTTCCAGCATTGTTATTTTATTAATTGGTGGTTTGGTTTCGGGGTTATATTTTTGGTGGCAATATCGAAAAACTTTACCGAGTTTTCAACCGCCAATTCAACCGGTAGTTACTGAACCTTTAAATACTCAGCCAAATTCATCAGAAATTATTGTTACCGAGCCAGTTGTTGTGGAAACTGTTTTACCAGTGGTGGTGACCGAAGCCAAGCTAGATTTTCCATCATTATTTCTTGGCGACAGTATGGATACTGACAAAGATGAAATTTCGAATACTTCCGAAGATTTGTTTGGTACAGACTCAGCCGTTTCAGATAGCGATGGTGATAAATTTACCGATGGACACGAAGTATATTATTTGTATAATCCCGCTGGTAAAGAGCCATTAAAATTAATTGATTCTGGTTTGGTAAGTTTATATACCAATCCCGCTTTTTTATATAAAATATATTATCCAAAAACATGGGCAGTTGGGAATGTTGATGAAGGCTACAAAGATGTATTATTTAGTACTTTTACAGGTGAAAATATCGAGATTAGAGTAATGGATATGGTATCAGGTGAAACATTTAATGATTGGTTTGCACGTAATGGAAGTGGAGAATCGTTGGCTGATTATTCATCATTTGAGTCTGTATTTAAAGAATCAGGTTTTTCTCGTAAAGATGGCTTAGTTTATTTCTTTCAGAATGGAAATAAAATTTTTTCCATCATTTATCACACCACCGATTCTACTGTCGTAAATTATCGTCAAGTGATAAAAATGTTGGCACGTAGTTTTCAGTTTGGTGATGTCAACGATATATCCACTCGACCGATTGAGGAAAATTTAAATAATCCAAATGTTACCAGTAGTGTAATATCCGATATAATCACAAGCACCAACACCCCTTTATAATTTATGATTAAAATTGATTACAATTCAAATATTAAAAATAAATATTCCAAAAATGATCTGCAGAAGGTTGCAGATTTGGTGTCAAAAAAAGAAAAAAAAGTTACGGGTTTAGTGGAAATAAATATGGTTGGTGATAAAGAAATGACTGAATTGAATTTTCAATATCGTGGTAAAAAATATCCAACCGATGTGTTGTCTTTTGCTTGGACAGAAGAAAAAAAAATAAAGTCACCACTACTAGGTCAAATTTATATTTGTCTTCCACAGATAAAGAGACAATCCAAAGAATTTGATGTGAAAGAAAATGAAGAATTGGCTCGTATGCTTATCCATGGTCTGTTGCATTTAGTTGGGCATGATCATATCAAAAAAGAACCGGCCAAAAAAATGTTTAAGATTCAAGAAGGGGTAATAAAAAAGCTTGGTTATGTCTGTCAAAAATTTATTTAATAGTTTTTATTCGGCCTTTGCTGGTTTGAAACATACTTTTAAGCATGAACAAAATTTTCGATTGCAAATTTTATTAGCTTCGATAGTTTTGGTGGTCACTTTTGTTTTTCCACTGAAAATATGGGAAGTTATTTTGGTTATATTGTTGTTGGTCGCAGTATTAGTAATGGAATTATTAAATACCGCGTTGGAATATTTTGCGGATTTATTGAAACCAAGATTGCATCACTACGTGTTGGTAATAAAAGATATTATGGCTGGTGCCGTTTTGATTACATCGTTAGGTGCTTTTATAATCGGATTAATAATTTTTGTTCCTCACTTTATCGGATTGTTAAAATAGTGTATAATATAAGTTCGTAAATATTTTTTTATGGCCAAGGCCAAAAACAATTTAATCGCTGGTTTGGACATTGGTTCAAGTATGGTGCGAATGGCTGTCGGCCAGTTGGTTTTCAACGGGCATGACGACGCTCAACCAGATATGCAAATTTTGGGAGCAGTCGAAGTACCAGCCGAAGGCATGCACAAGGGTGCTATCAGCAGTATAGAAGATGTAGTTTCTTCTGTCTCTTCTTGTTTAGAAAAAATGGAACGTACTGTGGGTTTGCCGATTGATATGGTTTGGGTTGGGGTGTCTGGTTTGCATATCATGTCACAAAATAGCAAAGGTGTAGTGGCGGCTTCAAAAGCAGACAGTGAAATATCGGATTCCGATGTCCAGCGCGCCTTAGAAGCGGCTAGAGCGATCTCTACACCATTAAACTATGAAGTGCTCCATGTATTACCAAAGCGCTTCTCCGTAGATGGTCAGACGGGTATTAAAGATCCGGTTGGTATGACTGGTATTCGCTTGGAAGTAGACGCTCAAATCATCCTTGGTGCTTCCGCTCAAATTAAAAATTTAACCAAAGCAATCTACCGTTCTGGTTTAGAAATTGAAGATTTGGTCTTGTCGGTTTTGGCGACTAGCGAAGCCGCTTTAACAAATCGTCAAAAAGACTTAGG
>AMFJ01031763.1_pt1 | contig 11385 bp, 9 predicted proteins | sample 427208 | NCBI WGS metagenome assembly AMFJ01 (sample SAMN02954298, study PRJNA114691) | groundwater metagenome | biome: aquatic; feature: subsurface aquifer; material: sediment; isolation source: subsurface aquifer sediment | place: USA: Rifle, CO | collected 2008-08
TCGAACCGTTGGAAGATAACACGAAAATTCCCATTGGCGGCATCAAGTTCAGCGAAGAACTGGTGCAGGTGACGGTTGGTCGCAATTCCGCCGGCGAAGCCTCGTTTGACAACTTGCTTCATCTGTTAGCCGGCAGACAGATCAATATCCCGTTCATCTGTCATTCCAGTTTGAACTATAACGCGCATTATAACGAAAAAAGCAGTTTCTGCGTTTTGTCGAGCGACCTTGGACGAGTTCAGGAAACATTGATTTTTTCTGCATTTACCAGCCGCAGCGTCCGAATCGTTCCGTCCGTCGGCACCTTGACGCTTTTTCCCCACCGGAACAGTTTCCGCCTTCTCGGCCTGGTCATCGGATTTTTCGGTAAAAATCAATACCCGATCCATTCCCTCGCCACTTCGATATCGGCTATCGCCCTCAATACCGATTACCGCCTTCTCGACGACATTGCCGGGAAATTGCAAGCCATCGTAACACTGCCCGAAAACCACGCACCGTACCGGCAGGAGTTCCTTCTCACACAAAAGCTTTAAGGAGCGGCCCGGAGGAATCGGCCCGGAGGAATCTTATTGGAAACAATTGCCGTCTACTGGGAATCACGCATTAAAGTGTATGGCATCACCGGAAAACCGGGTCTTGCCATGGGCGTTCTTCAGTTTCCCGCCAACCGCACCGCCCACTGGGGAGAGCGGATCATGGAACTTGAGGGTGCGCTGCAGAGATTCGAGCTGGTAACATGCCATGGAGCCGACCAGGAGCGGATGGAGCTATTTCTGTTTATTGAAGACACCGGCCGGGACATCATGGTGAAGTTGATGAACCAATGGCTGGAATCGGAAACCGCGGCCCAGTTCAGCATGAAGGGTCCGGTCGACATGGTTTTTTTGCATGGCCCCCACTTTCAGGATAGATTTGGTATTGCCGAAACCGCTTTTTCCGCACTGGCCAAAGAGAGTATCCCCATAGTGCTTTCCGGCTGTGCCGGAACCAGCATGTACCTGGTCCACCCCGAAGGCCAAGGCGCCGCGGCCATGAGAATACTTACCGATACTTTCCTCATACCAACGTCGGCCTGACGTTGAAACCCAGAAAGATTTTTCCACCTACTCTCGATGATCAAACACGTAGACGATGAAGCGAATGAAACCGAATGGCGATTGAAAGTTTTCGATTCCCTTTCATACCCCAGCCTCATTCTCAAGCCCGACCGCACGATCATCGCGGCCAATCGAAAATTTTTTGAACACCACCAGATATACGGCAGGCAGATTATCGGCAAAACCTGCAAAGATATCTGCTCGGAAAAACAACTCCTCAATCAACTCTCCTGCTCTGATGCGGACTGCCCCCTGCAGCGGCTGCTGGAAACCAAACAGCCGCATTCGGTGGTTATGAAAAACGTCGACGAACGCGGCGACGAAATTTGGGAAGAACGGGTCTTCTCCCCCATCTGCATGGATACCGGAGAAGTAAAATATGTCATTGAAAGTATCCGGGATGTCACGGCAGTAAAGCATCTCGAAAAAAAATACAGCGATGTGCGGGAACTCATCGACAAAGTGGTCCAGAGTTCGGTGAGTGGCATCCTGGCGGCCGATCGCAAGGGTGAAATCATCCTCATGAACAAAGCCGCCGAGGACCTTTTCGGCTACTCGGTGCGCGATGCCAACCGGGTCAATATCGAGGATTTTTATCCACCGGGCGTGGCTCGTCAGATCATGCGCAAACTGCGCGATGAAAATATCGGGGAAAAAGGCAAGCTCCCCAGCACGCAGGTAAATATCGTAACCAGGGAGGGTATCGAAATCCCGGTGGAAATGACGGCGGCAATCATCTATGAGGATGGCCGGGAGGCGGCAACCGCCGCGATTTTCAACGATCTGCGCGAAAAACAGGCCGTGCAGAAAAAGCTCGAAGAGGCGGAAAGCCAGCTCTTTCAATCGGAAAAACTGGCCTCCCTCGGCAGACTGGCGGCCGGAGTCGCCCACGAAATCAATAATCCGCTTACCAGCATCCTGCTCTACGGCAACCTGATGAAGGAAAAGCTGGCGCCCGACCACCCCCTGTTCAACAACCTCAGCTATGTGCTGGAGGATGCCGAACGGTGCAAGGACATAGTGAAAAATCTCCTGGCGTACAGCCGTCAGACCCGGCCGGCCAAGGAGGTCTTTTTTCTCAACAATCTGGTGGGGGAGAGTCTCAGATTGATCCGCGACCAGAAGCTGTTCATGAACGTAAAAATCATTAAAAATCTCGACGACTACCAGATCCTGGTCAATGCCGATAAAAATCAGCTCTGCCAGGTGCTGATCAATTTGATAATCAATGCCTTCGATGCCATGGAGGGCAGCGGCACCCTTACTCTTACCACCTACAGGGATCGAAAGGCCGGGAAGGCCTACATCGAGATTGCCGATACCGGCAGCGGCATTCCGCCTGAGAATCTTTCAAAAATTTTCGATCCTTTTTTTACCACCAAAGACGTCGGCAAGGGGACAGGTCTCGGACTCAGCATGGCCTATGGCATTATGGAAGAAAACCACGGGCGGATTTCCATTAAAAGCACGGGGCCGGAGGGCACCACAATACTGCTCGAACTTCCTGAGGAGCCGGTCTCCAACGAATTCCATTTCATGTCGATCGGTTGAAGATTATCCGGGCAAAAACCTGGCAGACAACTGTATATAAAGACAATCCATTAATTTTATGGCCGTGCAAAGACTGCTCGACTCGGGTAATGAAAAACGGTAAGATCAGCAATCAACAATGCTTCCGATAATGGGAAAATGACTGAGGGTATAGAGAATTGATTATGAGTTTTAATATACTGCTAGGTTTGTCTTTAACTGTCTGTCTGGTTGGATTAATTATCCGCTTGTCGATATGGTTTTCCCAAGGTACGCATCGCCCTGCTCTCCAGATTTCCATGGCGGGAAGGATATCGGCGGCTCTACAGGGAACCCTCGGCGTGATTTTCAGCGGGCGAATCGTGCAGGTGATCAAATCGCTCGTAGTCGACCTGCTCTTGCAGAAGCGCATTTTCGATAAAAACCTCCTCCGCTGGACCGCCCATACCCTGATCTTTACCGGGTTCATCCTGCTCCTGCTCATGCATGCCATGGGTTCGCTCGTCAGCGAATCGATCTTCAGCAATTACCAGCCCACCCTCAGCCCCTTTCTTTTTCTCCGCGATCTTTTCGGCCTGATGGTTCTGGCCGGCCTGGCCATTGCCGTGTATCGCCGGATAAGCCTCAAGGCTGAGCGGTTCAGAACATATCCGGGCGACTGGGCTGCCCTCATCTTTGTGGGGGTCATCATCCTCTCCGGCATGCTGCTGGAAGGCGCCAAAATGTCTTCCTTCACCACCTATCAAAAGATGGTGGAGGAGTACGGTTCCATCTCCGACGAAGCGGAAGGCAAGGCCCTGGAAGCCTTTTGGGTCCAGGAGAACGGCCTGGTATCGCCCAATATCCAGCTTCCTCCCGCCCCCGAACTCGTGCAGCAGGGAAGAGCGCTGAACGGAGACAGCTGTATAGAATGTCACGCCTCCAACCGCACCGCCTTTGCAAGTTTTACCCTGGCAAAGGTCAGTCGGCTGTTCTCTGCAGTCCTGGGAGACTCCGCGGCGGTAACCATGTTCTGGTATCTGCACATTCTCGCCTGCCTCTCTTTTCTGGCATGGCTGCCCTTCAGCAAGATGTTCCATATTCTTGCCGCTCCCGTCAGCCTGATTATCAAGAGCGTTACCGGCGAGGAAATAGCCGAGCCGGCCAATATCCTCACCCGGCGGATGATCGGCCTTTCGGCCTGTACCCACTGTGGAACCTGCAGTCTCGAGTGTTCGTCGAACATGTTCTATGAGTCGTTCCAGAACGATTTCATCCTGCCCTCCGAGAAGGTCCAGTATCTGCAAAAAATTATCGCCGGCAAGGAATCCGATCCGGCGGTCCTCAAGAGGATGCAGCAGGGGTTGTACGTCTGCACGAGTTGCGACCGATGCACCAATGTCTGTCCATCGGGGATCAATCTCAAGGAACTGTTTGTCAGCGCCCGATATCTGCTGCTCGAACAGGGCATGCCCGAAACAACCATGCTCAGCCACTTTTCCTTTCCCCTGGCGCTGGCCCAGAACTTCGCCTGCGATCATTTGCAGGCACTGAAAAAAGTCACCGACCTGTTTAAAAAGAATTTTCAGCATTTGACCGATATCGCCCTGCCGATGACTCTCAGCAGTTCCAAAGGAATAGCCAACACTTCCTATAAGGGTTGCTATTCCTGTCAGCGCTGTACCAATATCTGCCCCGTTGTACGGAGCTTTGACGATCCGGTGGCAGCACTGGGGTTGCTGCCCCACCAGATCATGTTCAGTCTCGGTATCGGCAACGTCGAACTGGCAATGGGCGCCCAGATGATCTGGAGCTGCTCCACCTGTTACCTGTGCCAGGAACATTGTCCCAACCAGGTCGAACTCTGTGATATCTTCTACACGCTCAAAAACGGTGCCCTTAGCAAAATTGAGGCAGGAGCAAGCTCATGAAATATGCATTTTTTCAGGGTTGCAACATCCCGATCCGTATTCAGCAGTATGCCACCTCGACCACCGCAATCTTACAGCAGTTCGAGATTGAACTGGAAGTGATTCCGGAGTTCAACTGCTGCGGCTATCCGGCCCGTAATGTTGACGAGAAGGCGTATCTCCTGCCCTCCGTCAGGAATCTGGCTATCGCCGAAAAAAAAGGGCTCGACATTCTCGTTATCTGCAACTGCTGCTTCGCCAGTCTCCAGAAAACCAGGAATGTCATGAGCAAGGACAAAGCGCTCCTCGCCGAAATGAACGGTATGCTGGCCAAAGAAAACCTGAAATACTCCGGCACGGCCGAGGTGAAACACTACCTGACCGTCCTGTACGAGCAGGTGGGTCCGGCAACAATTAAACGGCAGATGGTCAAAATGTTTACCGATCTCAATATCTCGGTGATCCATGGCTGCCATATTCTCCGCCCCAGGGAAATCACCAGGTTCGATGATTCTTTTATTCCGAGAATCACCGAAGAACTCCTCCTCGCCACCGGTGCCACAAGTCTCGACTGGCGTGGCAAACTCGAATGCTGCGGGGCGGCACTGGCGGGCCTCAACAATGATCTTTCGCAAAAGCTTTTACAAGAGAAAATCAGCGGCGCTCAGGAAGCGGGAGCCGACTATATCACTCCAATCTGTTCCTATTGCCACCTGCAGTTCGACACCATGCAGCTCAACATGCTAAGCACCAAGCCCGGGCCTAAGCTGCTTCCGGTGCTCCTCCTGCCACAGCTTCTCGGCCTGTGCCTGGGCATTGAGGAGGAAACTCTGGGTATTACCCAAAACAAAACGATCACCCCAAAAAATATCGAGCATATCAACACCCTTCTCGGACCTCCCAAGGAAGAGAAAAAGAAGAAAAAAGCCCGGGTCACGGCCTGATTCAGGCTTACGATGGTATGGCTGCGAAGTTTTTCCCCAGCCACACGAAACCTGCACGGAGATTTGTATGAGCAAAGTAATTGCATTTGCCGGAAAAGGCGGTGTCGGTAAAACCACAGTTGCATCCCTGGTCGTTCGTTACCTCGGAGCATCCGGCAAAACCCCCATTCTCGCTGTCGATGCGGATCCAAACAGCAACCTCGGAGAAACCATGGGGCTGGATGTCACAAGTACCATCGGCGACATTCGCGAAACCTACATGAAGGATCCGCAAGGCATCCCCTCAGGCATGGATAAGGTCAATTATCTTGAGACGCTGATCGAACAGGCGCTGATCGAAAAGCCCAAATTTGATTTGCTGGTCATGGGCCGTCAGGAAGGTCAGGGTTGTTATTGCATGGTCAACAATATCCTGAACAGCTTCACCGACAAACTGACCGGTCATTATAAATATACCGTCGTCGACAACGAAGCAGGAATGGAGCATCTAAGCCGGCGGACCAGCGGCAAAGTCGACCTTCTCTTTCTCGTAACCGATTACTCCCTCAGAGGGTTGCGAGCGGTACGAAGGATCAACCAGATGCTCGGCGGCTTGAAACTGGATGTGAAAAAACTGGCTATTATCGTCACCCGTGGTCCTGAGAACCTGGGCGACGCTTTTCTCGCCGAAGCCAGGGAAATAGGTTTGCCGATCGCCGGAATCATTCCATACGATTCGGCCCTGCTCGAATTCGACATGGAACATCGCTCTCTCCTGGATCTCCCGGCCGATTCACCGTCAGTGGTGGCTGTCGATAAACTGATGAATGAATTCTGTCCCGCTGCCTGATTGCGCAGTGGTCAGGTTCGACGGGGGGAGCCTCTCCGGATATCCCCCCGGTTTTCCATCATCCCATGCCAAACTTCCCGCATCGGCATTGATTTACCGCCGCACCAGCCCCGCCTTCTCCGGAAATCGCCCGGCTCTTGACCTAGATCAAAGACAATTCCTCCCCTCCTGATACACTTATTCCATAATCGACCTTATACTTGCCGTAAGAGAGTCGTCTTGCGAATGGTTCTCACCATTACCATAGAGGAGTGCTGCCATGAAATGTCCGGGTCAGGATATGAAATACTGGAAAGAAAGTGCAATTTTCGATGTCAACTGCCCAAAATGCGGCACATCGGTAGAATTCTACAAGGACGATACCAGCCGAAAATGCGGCAACTGCGGGCATCGCTTTGTCAATCCAAAGATGGATTTCGGCTGCGCTGCATACTGCCAGTACGCCGAACAATGCCTGGGGGCATTGCCGGAAGAGTTTACCGGGGGAAGAGACAACCTGCTGAAAGACAAGGTGGCAGTTGAGATGAAACGGTACTTTAAATCCGATTTCAGGAGTATCCGTCAGGCCACCAACACCGCCCAGCATGCCGAGAAGATCGGCAAAGCGGAAGGCGGTGGCAACATTGCCATCATACTGTGCGCCGCCTATCTGTATGGCACCGGACCGACCGCGGCTCGGGAAATCCTGCATAAAGTCGGGGCAAGCGAACAAATGATCGAGGAAATCTGCCTCCTCATTGACCAACAGCAGGAGCAGGAAAATCCTTCGCTAGCCGCTCAAATCCTTCATGATGCCTTATCCCTCCGCACCCTGCAGGAAGAGATCAAAGAAAACCTCATCGGCACGGCAAGAGGAGTGCAGGAAAAAACAGAAGGGCTCTTCACCGAATCGGCCAAAACTATCGCCGCATCGCTTGTCGAGGAGGGCAACTGCTCGCTCGTCTAGTTTTCGCCGAAGGCGGGCCATCCCCCGCCGACCTTATCCGCAACAGTCGCCCGTATTCTCAAAATGAGCGGCTGTTGCTGTCAATCCGTCACCGGAAATCCGATTCATTTTACCGCGCGCCCTATCCCCGTCTTGTCTCTTGCGGCTCTTTACGATATTATCAGGTAAGCAATTGCCATTGAAGTGAACTTCCGGCTGTCACCCCAGCAGTGATCTCCGTAACCCCCATTTACAGTCAACCAACCCCGAAGGTGGCCATGGCCTCAGTATTAGTCGTCGATGACGAGCGCAGTATGCGGGATTTCCTCAAGATCCTTCTCGAAAAAGAAGGTCACAAGGTCGTCACCGCCGACAATGGTGATAAAGCTCTGGAGATTCTCGGCAACCAATCTCTTGACGTCGTAGTCAGCGATATCCGCATGCCCGGCATCACCGGTATTGAACTTCTGGAATTGATCAAAAAGGAATCTCCCGATCTGCCGGTAATAATGATTACAGCCTTTGCATCGCCGGACGATGCGGTTCTGGCCATGAAAAACGGGGCATTCGACTACATCAGCAAGCCGTTTAACGTCGATGAAATTAAATCGGTCATCGAATCGGCAACCAGTAAAAATCTGCAGATCAGCAAGCCGCAGGACCTCAGCGCCTCATTTCCGGAAATTATCGGGAAGAGCCGGGAAATGCTGAAAATATTCGATATGATACAACGCGTTGCCCCTACTCCGGCCAACGTCCTCATCTATGGAGAATCCGGAACCGGCAAGGAACTCGTGGCCCAGGCCATCCACAGCCACAGCAAATTCGCATCGCAGAATTTCGTACCCATTACCTGCAGCGCCATCCCCGAAGATCTGATGGAAAGCGAACTCTTCGGCCACGTCAAGGGAGCCTTTACCGGAGCGATCAGCGATAAGTCGGGCCTTTTTAACGAGGCCGATAACGGCACGGCTTTCCTCGATGAAATCGGAGAACTGACGCCGATCATTCAGACCAAACTTCTTCGCGTTCTCCAGGAGAGAGAAATCAAACCGGTGGGCGGAACCCGGACGAAACGGATCAATGTCCGGATTATCGCTGCCACCAACAAGGTTCTGGAGGAGGAGATCCGGGCCGGCCGGTTCCGGGAGGATCTCTTTTACCGCCTGGCAGTGGTGCCCATGCGGATCCCGTCGCTCCGCGAGAGAAAGGAGGATGTCCCGCAGCTGGTCGACCATTTTTTAAAGAAATACTCCCGGCTGCTTGGCAAAGAGGTGCAGGAAATATCCTCCTATGGCTTACAGGTACTCATGAACTATCATTTCCCGGGCAACATCCGCGAACTGGAAAACATCATAGAACGTGGCGTTGCCCTGGCCAATTCGAATATCATCCTCCCGGAGAGTCTGACCTTCGCCGGCAAGATCAAACAGCCGCAGGCGACAGCGCCAAGCGAGGAGTGCAACAGCCTCTTTCAGGCAGCAGCAAACGAGGAGGAACTCTATGATCTGGGCATCGAGAAGATAGTTGCCAACCTGGAAAAACGTATCATCATGCATGCCCTGCAAAAGACCAATAATTCGAAGATGAGGGCGGCAGAACTCCTGCAGCTCAGCTTTCGTTCCCTGCGTTACAAAGTCAAAAAATACGGCTTGAGCTGAAGGTTATGGATCTCTCTTCATTTATCGGCCGCGCCCGGACAACGGTCAGTATCAACCAGATCCTCCGCAACCAGCTGCTCTGGATGCTGCTGCTCCGTGTCGTCCTCTACACCTTGCTGCTCACAATCAACTATATTTTTCGCGGCGCACAATTCGATGTCATCGTCCTGCCCGCAAACCTGCTTATCCTGCTCCTCCTGATTATCTTTCTGACGACAATTTTTTCAGCCTTTTTCCTGCTGATTTACCAAGGCAACCTGCGACGATTCGGATTTGCCCAGAATCTGCTGGACACCTGTTTTGTTTCAATGCTGGTCTTTTTTTCCGGTTCTTCCGTATCCATCTTCACTACGGTTTATTTCTTCCCGATTGTGGCCGGCGGCCTTATTCTCCCGAGAAAAGGCGGAATGCTTGCTGCCGCGGCGGCAACCTTGCAGTATGGCGCCATCCTCGCCCTGGAAGCATATGGGCTGTATCCGGTATACCTGCAAGAATTTCTTCCGTATACCGACACCCCGCCGATGGTCATCCTCAACCATTTCGCCGTTCATGGGCTAACCTTCTTCCTGGCCGCAATGTTGAGCGCCTTGTTCGGCCTGAGACTGCAAAAAACCGAGAATGCCCTCAACGATTCGCTGAAAAACTTCGATCGGCTGGCTATCCTGTACAAACAGATCTTTGACAATATCTCCACCGGCATCATAACCATCGATTCCGATCACATCATTACCTCCGCCAACAATGCCGTCGGCAAGATCACCGGCCTGCCCCCCCTTTCATTGGTTGGAGAAAAGCTCGATTCGATCCTGCCGAATCTTGACCTGGCCAGCGAAAACCAACGCCTTACCACCGATTTCGTTAAAGATGACGGGGCAAAAGTTCGGATCGGCTACGCCCATATGAACATCCAGGAAGCGGAACCGGAGCAGGAATCGTCTGCCGTACCGCATAAAATCATCACGTTGCGTGATATCAGTGAGATTGAAAAACTGGAACGCCAGGTTCGGCAGACGGAAAAGCTCGCCGCGATAGGAATGATGAGTGCCAGCATTGCCCATGATTTTCGCAATCCTCTCACGGCAATTTCCGGATCGGCTCAGGTGCTGCTCAACGAATTCTCATCGGAGGGGATAAAAAATTACACTAATTTTCAATTGACCACTATCATCCTGCGGGAGTCTAACCGGCTGATCGAAACGGTTGGCGACTTCCTGAAATTCTCCCGGCCGGAACATGCTGCCTGCAGCTGGTTTTCCCTGCGCAACTGTTTCGAGGAGGTGTTGCAGGTCGGCAAAGCCGATCCTTCCTGGCCTGATACCGCCAAGGTCGTCTTCGATTTAAACGGTGCGATCGACATATGGGCCGATCGCAAGCAGATGTTCACGGTCTTCAACCATCTCATCCAGAACGGCATGGCCTTCTGCCCCATCGGTCACGAACGGATTGCCATCCGCGCACGGGAAATAACATGGGCCGACAATCAGGAGGCCATTGAGATCTCCTTCAAGGATAATGGCCCGGGAGTGGACGAGAGCAAAATGGATCACATTTTCGAACCGTTCTATACCACTCGACCGGATGGCACGGGATTAGGCCTGGCGATAGCCAGACAGACCGTTGCAGAGCATCGTGGCTCTCTTTCCGTAACAAACGATCCGGCAGGCGGAGCGGTGTTCACGATAATTCTGCCGCTGCCCCAGTAATTTTTTTTTTGCCTCCGACCCGCCATGAAGAATCGGCCCTTGGAGCCGTCAAGCAACGACCATGCCATTTTCACCTGTTTCGGTCCGGGCAATCCCTTGGCGATGACAATGGCTTACTTCTTTTTCGTCTCGATTCCCGCAGGCAAGGGTTGCTCTTCGTTGAATCCCACATGTTCGACCTTGAGAAAGATTGTTCCCGTTCCTGCAGGATCGACGGCAAGTATCTCCCCGCCAATCCAGATTTTTTGACCGGCTTGAAGAGTGTTGAGAGAAGGGTAGGCGGAGAGTTCCACTTCGCTCTCGATCAATATCCCGAAGCCATTCTCCGAAACGTCAAGGAGTAGTGTTGCCTTGCCGCCGCCTGCATCCTGGCTGGAAAAATAATAGACCGGCCACAAAACCTTTAGACCGGTAAATTTTGCAGCCGCAACGTTTTCATTGAGATTCTCCATCGATGCGAGCTGCTGCAAAAGTTCATCCGGCGAGGGTCGGAGAAAAAATGGCGCGGATTGCCGGGCTGGTTCGCCGGCTTGCTTATCTGCTCCTTCTTTTTGCCGGACATTGAGTTCAACCGATTTGGGCACGGTCTCAATCGGCTCCTTTTCTATCCTGTGCTTCTTCTGGAAATAGAGGAGACCACTGCCGACAAACAATAAAAAAACAAGGCCAACCCCCAAAAGAGCTACCCTCGCCCGGTTTCTCTTCAGGAATTGCCCAAACGTATTGTTGAAAATGTTTTTTGCCATTTTTGTATCCATTCAGCTCTATGGACAAAGTTCCCCCTCCCCTTGCGGGAGGGGGTTA
>AMFJ01025893.1_pt1 | contig 11382 bp, 11 predicted proteins | sample 427208 | NCBI WGS metagenome assembly AMFJ01 (sample SAMN02954298, study PRJNA114691) | groundwater metagenome | biome: aquatic; feature: subsurface aquifer; material: sediment; isolation source: subsurface aquifer sediment | place: USA: Rifle, CO | collected 2008-08
GCCTCGTAGACAAACAGACGATACAATGAGGACATTTGCCATCACTGTTTATCAAAGAGCGTTTCTGATCAACGGATAACGAGATCAAATTTTTTTTTAAGCCACTCGTTTTCCACTTTGAGTTGGCCTATCTGTTTATAAAGCTCATCGGCCAACTTTTCCTTGTTGGCCCCGTTTTCGGACTTCTTTAAAAAGACTCCCATAACGTTTGCCAGCAGGTGCTTCCGCCACTTTGTGATCATGGTCGGATGGACCTCATATTTTGAGGCCAGCTGACTGAGCGTCATATCCTCTTTTAAGGACATCAACGCCACCTTTGCCTTAAACTCGGCACTATGGTTCTTTCTTTGCATAGTTGACTCCTTAAAGGAGCCACGGCTTTTCGGTCAAACCACCTTTCTTAAATTTCCCGAAAAATGGTCCAGTTTTGGCCAGCCACTATACCATGGTGGATGATGAGAGCCCTGCCTGGCTCATTGAATGCAAAGCCCCAGTGAAATCTAAGGACCTAGATTTTCGCAATTACATCTGGTTTGAAAAACGAGACCAAAACGACATCATCACAAAAACACGCATCAATCCCAAGGCCAAATTCATCCTTGAATTCACGCTTACAAAACATAAAACCTTGAATACCTATTTACTTGCAACCGCCGATCCCAAAGTATACCAGAAACGTCGGTTTGAGGCATACCAGTCAATGACTCATCATAGCCTTGGATACACCTTTGCCTGATAAATCGTTTTTTAAAAACAGACATCGGCATTTTCTCTTTTTTCATCAAGAGAAGGACAGCAGACATGTGCGTAACTGTGCGGTGTCAGGATCGCAGGCGTTGGGGGTGAGTTTCTCGATAGCTTTTTCCCTCCACATGAAACACTTCAGCTCTTTCGGCGAGACGATCCAGAATGGCATGCGCAATAGCATCGTTGTGAAAGATCTGATTCCATTCTCCAAACGGCCGATTGGTAGTAACAACGGTGGACCGTCGTCGATCATATCGGGCGGAGATGACTTGGAATATCAGATTGCTTTCGAGCTCGCGCAAGCTCACGTAGCCCACCTCATCTATGATCAGAAGTGCGGGGTTAATGTATTGATCCAAAGTTTTTCTCAACGTTCCGGTGGATTCCGCAGTGGTGAGACTAAGAAGCATGTTGTTGACGGTGGTTGTCAGCACTTTTTTGTTTTGCTGGCAGTGACGATACCCCAGAGCCCGAGCCAGATGAGTTTTGCCTAACCCCGAAGTCCCCACAAACAAGGCACAGAGCCCTTGATCGGCCGCTGTGGGTTCGGCTTCCAAAAATTTAATGTATCGGTTTTTGATTTTTTTGGTTGAGGCGTTGTAATTAAAATCGAAGGTTTCGATCGTCTGTATCTGCTGAAAGTGAGCTTCGCGAATACGGTAGGCAATGGATTTTTCACCTCTCATGGCCAGTTCGGCTTGGGTCAAGGTGGTCAACATGGTCAGGTTGACTTCTCGTGATTCAGGGTTGCGATCCAAGGTCTGTTCCAGATTTTTGGCAAAAGCCTCAAGCCGTAGTTCGTTTAAAGTTTCAATCAGGGTGGCAAGATTTTTCATGAGTGAGCCTTTTCTTTTTGGATTTCTTCCGACGGTTCAGCTTCCAGAAGTCGGCTGTCGTAACTACGCAGGTCAGGCGTTTGATGAGGCAGGACAAGTCTTGAGTCGTTCAACGTGAGCGGAGGCGGTTTCTTTTCAATACTTGCAGACTGGTCAAGCCAGCGTTCAAGATGCGCATGTCCCACAACACCACCGGCAATCGCTTTACCCATCACAGCTTCCACGGCTTCGGCACCAAAAACAGTGATGAGAACCATCAGTCGTTTGATTTCACTGCGCAGAGAATGTGTTTGTGCAGGCAGAAACTCAAGGTATTGTTTGGCGGATGCACCAATGGACCCGATGGCCTGAAGGTCGGCATCAGGCTGTGCCCCCGGCTTCTCTTCACGCAGACCATCTTCATGCCGGAGATTTTTGATGGCCTCGTTTTTTTTCCAACAGCGATCATGGCTGGCAACGCACCGATTTCCGTAGGCGATGCTGACATTGTTTTGGTTGGCTCTCAGTGTCACCGCGGTATTCACCAGCCGCCAGGGAACAGAGTACTCATTGCTGTCAAACGAAACCCGGAACTGGGGCGAGACAGTCATGGTGCGTACTTCATCACAGTCATAAGGTTCGCGAAGCGGATGCAGCTGGGATTTTTCTTCCTGAAAAGAAAGTTCCGGAATCTTTCTTGTGGCCGCATGCGTGCGTTTGCCAGCAAACTGATCTCGCCAGACCAATGCCTGTTCGTTCAGATCATCAAGGTCAGCAAAAGATCTGCCTGGCCAAAAGTTTTGTTTGATGTATTTAACGCCGTCTTCGACGCGGCCTTTTTCCCAGCCGGCAGCCAGGTTACAGGCAATGGGTCTGAATCCCCGGGTGCCTGTATAAACAAGAAATCGCGGGTTGAAACGAACGAGTCTACCTCTTCGTTCGGCCACGGCAGTCGCCAGATTGTCGTACCAGCACTCGTGTGAGACCCCTCCAAAAAAATCAAAAGCGTGTTCGTGACAGCGTAAAAAACTTTCAAAATTGGCTGACAAAGTAAACTCCAAATACAGCAGGCGTGACCAGCAGAGAACCATCACGAAACACCAGACCTTGCGACCGATGCCAAACACGTCACCAAAATCGCCCCAATCAACCTGTGCTGTCTGACCTGGAAGAAACTCCAGTGAGAGAAAGGCTTTTGGTTCAGATGCTGGCCGGCAGGTCCGTAGATAATCCTTGAGGATACTGACACCACCCGTATACCCCAGTAGCCGCAAGGATTGGAGGATGTTGACGGCTGACCGGTCTGGATCATTTTTGAGAAACTGTTCAATCTGGTCGTAGAACGGCTGCAAAATCGAGGGCCTTAAAGTTGTTGCTGACAACGCGTCAAGGACGGCACGCCGTCGAATGACGCCGACCACTGTTTTGCGGTTGAGTTCTAAATCAAAGGCAATAGCTCTTTGGCTTTTCTTTTCGGAAAAATGCAGTCGAAGGATTTCGGCTTGAGTGGCGGGATCAATCATAAAAACCTCCGGGGCAAATCCAAGACTTGTATTACGCCAGATCGGTAAACAACGAGTTGTTTTTCGACTAGACCTTGTCTCGCTGTCTGTATCTGAGGAACCGAGAGCTTGAGACGGGTGGCGGTTTTTTCGTCGGAATAAAAGCTGATGCCGTTTTTATCCCCAACCGTGGTCCACCAAAGGTAGGTGAGGATTTCGTCACGACTCAAGACATCGAACCAGCCTTGAGTAATCAAACGGTGATCGATCCAACTGAAGGACCCTGTGATTTTTCGAACCCTATCAGGGATCAGGGGTTTTGGTGATGGTCTGAACATGACGCTCCCTGTACCTCATGATGGCACTGTATGGCTATCGTGTCTCGTATCTCGCGAAAAGACCCATCCGTGACTGGCAAACCCGCAACGACAGGGCTTTACGAGGCCGATCGTGTCCCGTATCTCACGTTTTCCAGAGCCCATGATCAGCAAATGCACTATTTTCGGGCTTTGCTGTCCGATCTCGTCTCGTATCTCACACTTTTTTGTGAGCCTGCGTTCTTTTTGGTATCCGGGGTTTTTCCCACGCCACAGTTTAAGCTTTGGATACCGTCCTTTGTCGGCGTCGGGATTGGCTTTTTTCCAGCGGTTCCTGGCAGCCTTCTCGCGTTTTTTCATGCAGGCGGGCCGCAAACAGCAAACTTGCCGATCACCCACTCTGGGATCTGGGTGAAAAAAGAGGCCACAAAAGGGACAACGATGTTGCTTGTGAGATTGAAGTGGTTTTGGGAAGCTCATGCCTCCTGTATCGGCAGGAGATTATTTCGAGTCTTCTCAACAAAAACAAACATCACCAGCGGGAATCAAACGACAGAATCAAATACGTTTGAAGAGAAATGCGGAGAATAAAAAAATTACACGCCAATGGTACAGGTACACCGGCCAAGCGGCGTTTTTGGTACACTTCTAGATCGGCGGTACTATTTACTTAAGACTCCCTTTTTCTCAGGCTAACCAGTCAGGCGTAACCCCTCGGATCTGTTGAGGTCGATTCTATCGAGCAGGAATTTCGTGAAAGTAGATGCATTATTGTTGCCCATGAGAAATTCGGGAAACGTTGATCTGAGCGCATTAGCGGTCACCATTTCAGAAGGTGGAACGCCGGGACGTATCGTACACAACCAAGACCCAAAGGATTTCCAAACCAACTTCGGAAAAGTTGACGACAGGTACTGAATTAAACCCTGAGCGATTAGCCCAATTTGAATGAAGCGGTGATAGGCAGCTACTTTTCTTCGAACTGCGTTTCGATAGACATCACTTTCACAGTGGAGATACTGGTTTCCTGAACACCTGCGGATTTTCTTCATGCCCATCATCCAGAAATGGTACCCATAGGCACCGATGATCCTGAGTTCTTGCTTAAATGAAACCTCAATCTTGAAACGTAGTCCGTAGAGACGAATCAGCTCTATGGCGACCAGAGACAAATCAGTCGTCATTAATAGAATGCGTCCACGAACAGGGTGATCCACAGCAACAAACCGAATTACCCTGCCCGCTGGTTTCCAAAGCAGATCCACACAACGATAACGAATGACAACCTGCGATTCGCCGTAAACGGGGCTTTGTGCCTCAGTCATGAGTTTGAGATTATCAAAGAGAGAGGCAAGTTTGATTTTTGTGCCATAGACCTTTGGTCTCCCACGTCCCCGTTTCTGGGGCGTGCTTGCCGGGTGACAGGCCACGGCATTTATCCGAACGCGAGAGAGACAATGACCATTGTTGTCAGTAACCCCGCAAATCACATGGTGGCAAGCATAGTACGCATCACCAAGAAAATAGTATGGGTCAGTAATACCCAACAGCCGAACCAGTGACACCATCTTTGCCGGCAATCTCTTTTTGCAACGATTGGAGAACACTACGCCTTCATGGATACGAGCTGCCAGAGGCACAGCAAGGGCACCGTTTTCAGCTTCAACGATGAGAGCAACGGCCTGACACGAATGTCCCATGATATATTCTGGCTTGGTGTTGTTATCGGACTCCTGATGCAAGAGCTTCACGCCGGGCATTTTGCGGCCCGACTTGCCGTTTTTGATCCCATCGCCAACGACGATGATCCTGCCATTGACACGCAGTACCGAGGGAAAATGGCGAAGCACCAGGGTGGTCCATTTTTGAGCCAGTGTATCCGGATTGATTCCGTTGCTGTGAAAAAAATCGAGCAGGCGGTCGTAGCAAACACGGGTCAATCCTAACGCCCGCATAAAGCTGGAAGCCCCCAAAAGATCCGAGCGGATGCTAAAACCAATCAGCGCAACGAGTAGCCAGAAAAAGCCACGTCGGCGGGAACAGGCCGAGCGGAGTTCAACAGCCAATTTCATCCATTCCATCCATAAAATCATACGACCTCCCGTTTTTTTGTTGCAAACATATCTGAATCATAGTAGTGATACATATTATGCGAAACAAAAAAACACAATCCGAAATGGAGCGGATTACAAACTCCATCCGTCGACTCAAGGATGATATTTGCAGGATCGGTGAGATGCGTCCGGGCTCACTGAGCCAGCAAATGCGCAAGTCCAAGGAGAAGTATGGTTCGTATTGGCAGTTGAGTTATACGTACCGCGGCAAGGGTAAAACTGAATACATCAGGGAGACCTTTGTGGAACAGGTTAGGGCCGAAACGGTGAATTTCAAACGCTATCGAAAATTATCAGATCAGCTCGTAGAGCTGTCGATCGAGCTGTCACGGCTTAAAATGGAGGTGGCGAAAAAAGCAGAATCAGGATAGGAAGAAAATGGTAGTCTCAAGCTATTTATACATTGATTATGCCAAACCAATCTTGGATGGTGGGTATTATTATACAATTGATTTAAGTGCGTTTTAACAAACTGCAACATCTACTGCGAGGGGTGGCTCGAGGAACAATTATTTTTTTGACAAAGCGTAACAGAGCGAAGACAAAAAAAATAGTTCCAAAGCAACAGGACCCCAGAACTGTATCCAGAACTGTATCATTAAACCGGAATGTATATGGAAATACATGAGGATTTAGAAAATTCCTAAGCAACGCAGAGATTCAGCGATTTCAGCGGTTTGGCCTGAATGCAGCACTGTCAAGTGCGGAATTCAGGTTGCTTGTCCTAAGCAGAATGTCCTAAGCAACTTTTGGCAATAAATACCGATAATATCCTTATGGCAGAAGAAGGCATCATACCCACCAAAACCCTTGCCCCTCTTTTTATCGAAGGATCACCTGAAGAATGGTTTGAGTCAATTGATCTGTCTCATTTACCCCCTGAGCTTCAGAATGGTTGCGAACATTTTTCTCCTGAGCATGTGAAAAAAGAATTATTAAAAATCACCATGACCGCAGATTTTCCCACGTATCATTGGGACCCTTATCATGGTGGTGACTGTGTGCCAGCTGCACTGAAGGCCGAAGAAAATCTGCATCCCCTCATTTCACAATACAAACCATCCTACTCACTGATGTGGGGAATGACACAAGGCGTGCATCATGTGTGGGTTGAAACAAATGTGTGCGGTGAAACTTATGTTACCGATTTTGTCGGCGGCACAGAAGTTGGCACCTTTTTCGGTTACGGTCTGCATCATTTTTCAAACAAAAAAGATGTTATCTATCAATACCCTGTTTATGATGAACTTAACCCTGAAATTTCACCAACCTCCAGCGACACACCGCTGACCTTTCAGGATTCCCCTTTTCAAGAATCTTACCGTGTTGCCTATGAACAACAAGAACCTCTCATTCCAAAATACGTGCGCAAAACTGTAAACTGGGCCCTGAGCCTTTTGGCAGGGATTGGGGGATTGGGGTCTTGACTAGGGACATGCAACACGCCAGATAGAGGTGCAGACAGACCGCCAGGAATTGTGCACAATCAAAGGTGACAGGTGCATGTTATGAACAGATGCTCGGAAAGACATGCAAAGTTTATGAGCATGTCCCAAGTCAAGACCCCAAAAACACCAAAAACAAAAACATCCCTGCTCAATTATGCCTGTTCGAATTTTACCGGACAGTAGTGATTCCGTATAATAATATTATCATTCTGATAGAATAGTCAAAATTGCGGCAAAGGACAGTCTCACGGTAGAATTGTCACCAAAAAAATACTGCAATAACAAAAAGATAGATATTTGTCTTTGGCTTCACTTTGGCACAAACTTTGCTTCATAAGTAGCATGAAAGGGAGTTTTGTTATGAAAAAGAGAAAATCATTTGTGTTTGTTTGTGTTTTTTTTGTGAGTTTTGTTTTTTTATTTCCATCAAGTCTTAATGCTCGTGATAAAAATTTGGGACCAATTGGAATTACGCCCGTTGTTGTTGATAATAATCTTGAAGCTATTGATGAAGGATCTATTATCGCTGTTGAGCCGCCTGAAGAAACCTTTATTCTGGATCCTTCAGAATTGCAAAAGCCACATGTCAAGATTATTCTCCCTGCTTTACCCATAGGCGCTCAAGAAGAGCTGGTTCCGATTACAAGAAAAGTCAATCTTACAGAAGTGATGCAGTTAGAAAACTATTCAGGGGCGCTAGATTTAGAAAACATCGTTGCTATTAACCAAAAACACGATGGCACGTGTTCTCTTGTGATGGCGCAATTTGACCAAGATGAAGATTTTGATGCTGCCACAAACGCAACTGGCGAGCTGACTGTATTGGTAAAAGCTGCTGATGAGAAAAGTAATATCTATTTTTATTTTATGAAGGAGAAACCGGAAGGTCTGCCAGAAAGGGCGCCCGTCTATCTTCTAACAGCAACTGAGACAGGAGGGCAATACGTTGTCAATAATGACTTTTACACGATTACACACGATTCCTCTGCGACTAATAAAACGATTTTGGACATTGAATTTAAGAATAGTGATTTAAAAATAGAAGCTTTTGCTCCCCGGGATCAAATCAAAAACATAGAAGAGGGAATTAATTATTACAGTAATAGTTACAACCTACAAAGTTTTGAGGTTGTGCATGCTGGTCCTGCAAGAGTAAAAGTTCGCATTACAGGTGCTTTTGCCAGCTCTATTAACGATCCTGCGTCTCGTCCAGATGCCAATCCTGTTTTTACAATTGAATACAATTACTTTGCAGGTTCCCCACTTGTTTATGTGAACTCTGTTGCTCATCAAGAGTATGCTAGAAAATGGGATTACTATTTTACGAATTGGGCTTATGTTACCGATTATTTTACCTCGTATGCTCTCGGTGATTTTACAGAGGATAGCTTGATTGAGGCTAATATCGCAAAGACAGGAATATCAACGGAACGGAAGTTGTGGTCTGTGATGCGAAATGGTGATGCCATGTTTGGGTATCTTGGCCAAGGTTACTCCCTGATTTATGATGGAGACACACAATACTTTCGTGGGCCAACAGAAAAGTGGGAAACGACAACAAAAGTCAATCAAACAGTTTTGTGGATAGGCGCATCTACTGAAGGTATAGAGGCTGTCGAGCGAGCGGCAATAAGTGTGCGTGCTATAGAACAGGCGAAAGTTAAGACAGATGGCTTTGAAGACATCTTGGCAGAGATAAGGCAGTCTTTGTCGACGATGCAGGCGAGCGTAACAAAGGGTCGCTATGCATGGTTTTTAAAACAGATTAGGCGAATGGCTGATCAAGAAGATCAATTAGCTGAAGCCTATTTGTTGGCCTCAAGCCTAAGAGACGCCATGGTACAAGGTAGTGATGTCACAGCAGTGAATCCGTGCTATAAAAATTTACATGGTTATGTGTGTGTTGATAATGGTGACATCGGACTCATGTTTCATGTGGCAGATGATGGTATACGTTTGTGGAGTTATTTTGATTTGTTAAAAGGTGTTGAGTTATTAAGTGGTGACTCCCCATCCTTGTTTTCTGTTGAAACTGCAGGTCAGGCAGGTGTTGAGCCATGTCTTAACAGTCATGAAAGTTGGGATTCTGTAGTGATGAGTTTACAAAGAACGGGGAGTAAACCTAGCGTGAGCATGACGTTTAGTGATCATGCCAGGAATCAATTTGCAGGTCTGAGCATTCAACTGGGCGCTGTTTTAGAAGGCAAAAAAGTTATATGGAATATTGAGGTTAACAATAGTTCTACTGAAAGTCTGGCTGCAGTTATTTTTCCTCAACTCTATTTCAAACAACTGGGGCGTTCGAGTCAGGATGATCAATTTGTAATTCCTTACAGACCTGGTGAGCTGCGTCAAAATCCCGCAGGGAAATTTTATGAATTTACAGGACACTATCCTTCAGGAGATACCCCTTATCAGGCTGTTGCCTTTTATGATCAAGATATCGGTTTGTATGTGGCAACTCATGATCCCAAAGGTAGTACAAAAGATATTATTGTAAGAAAACAAGTTTCTCATGAAACAGGCAAACGTGTTGAATATGTTGGGTATGCCTGGGAGCTTACGAATCATGGTGTGGCGGGTAATGATTTCAGGTCGGCTGGTACTGTTGTGATGCAATCTTTTTATGGTGACTGGTTTGATGTGGCACAGATTTACAAAAATTGGGTTCAGTCAGAGGCTCCTTGGTGGCCAGAGAGTTCTCGTACTGATACACCTCAATGGTTTAAGGATATTGCTATTTGGACAAGTTGCTATCATGAAAGCATACAAGAATGCCACGATCAGAATAAAGAGTTTAAGACCTTTATGGGCGTGCCAACAGCGGTCCATTGGTATAATTTCTGGGCATCTTTTCCTGTTATGAATCATCCACAATACACGCCTGTCCAAGAGGGTTGGAATGAACTGGTAAAAGATTTACAAGAGAATGGTATTCGTGTGATGCCTTATGTCAATGGCGTAGCCCACCACATACGTTTAGATGATTTTCAAACAGAAGCACTTGCCAATGCGGCAAAAGATGCCGCGGGCAATTATTTTTCTGAAAATGTTCTGGATGAATACGGAAAAACTGAATTGGCAACTGCTGCTATCATGTGTCCGGCAACGCGGTATCAACAAGATGTAGTGAAAAACTTGGCCCTAGAATTTTTTGCTACTCCCTATAATGTTGATGCGATTTATTATGATCAAATAGCAGCTTTAAAACCGTATGCCTGTATGGATAGCAGTCATTCACATCCTTTGGGAGGAGGCGATTGGTGGGTTAATAAAGGATTTCGCCCTGCTATTGAAACTGTTCAAGGGTTGATAGGTCAGGATAAAGCCATTGCTTCTGAATCCACTAATGAAGTGTACACAGATCTCTTTGATGGTTTTCTGACCTGGGCGTGGCAGAACAATAACATGGTTCCTGTTTTTCCTGCTATTTATGGGGGCAAGGTTGTTTTCTTTGGTCGTTGGAATAGTACTCAAAATAGTGCAGCTACTTATCGACAAAGAACAGGACAATCCCTTGTATTTGGGGAACAGCTGGGTTGGATGCAACCAGATTTAAATTACAGCAGTACTGTGAGTGAAGCAAAAGACTACATTCGACAAGCAGCACAAGTAAGATATGCTATTCGTGACTATATCAATTCTGGTGAAATGTTAAGACCGCCACATATTGAGGGCGTTATTCCTGAGCTCACGTCAGATTGGTATTTTCAAAACAAAGAACAGATGGTCACCACATCAGTTCTGCAAAGGGGTGCGTGGCGAAATAATAATGGCAACCTGGTTCTTTTGCTGGCTAATATTTCAGAGGATCCTTTGGTGTTTGATTTGAGATTTGAAACAAAAAATTATGGTTTTTCTTCAGGAGATAAATTTATACTCAATTATCGCGATGAGACAGGTGTTTATGCACAAGATGAAAAGAGTGGTGATTTTGTATTGCCTTTGACCCTGGAAGCGCAGAAAATAATTGCCATAGAAGTTTCAAAAAAATGATTTGTGTATAGATGGGGATTACCACTTGCTGGTTTAGTCTTGTATCAATCAAATAATTACCTGAACCTTGCATCCGCTTAACGTACAAACTTGAAAAATAATGGGTTACCCCATTGTAGTCGTAGTTTGCGAAACATAACGATTACAAGAGGAGGTAACCCATATGGTTTGCAAATTTAGGGGACAGGCAAGTAAATTGTTCTAATTCAACGCTCGCGTTGTAAACAAATCCCCACCATCTGTTATCCCTCGTGCTTTTATACGTTTCCGTTTGTTGATCCTTTGAACTTGATCACCGGTATGTGCCCCAGGGCAAGCCCTGGACCCAAGATTCCGTGGCCAGCCACGGGGAGTGCATTGCGGCAGACATGAATGATTTCATGTCTGAAGCTGTGCGCCTAAGCCAAGTCAACTCGTGCCCCGAAACAACGTGTAGGGGTATT
>AMFJ01034173.1_pt1 | contig 11365 bp, 3 predicted proteins | sample 427208 | NCBI WGS metagenome assembly AMFJ01 (sample SAMN02954298, study PRJNA114691) | groundwater metagenome | biome: aquatic; feature: subsurface aquifer; material: sediment; isolation source: subsurface aquifer sediment | place: USA: Rifle, CO | collected 2008-08
TTCTGAGGTGCGGAGCTTCTGTCCAGACTTCCCCGGATTTGAGCCAGAGAGCTACTTTGGAGGCGAGATTATTATCATCGTTGTAGGCAAGCGAAGTGAGTTTAAGTACCGTTTCGGCCGTGGCGCTTCCGAGAGAAAGTTCGGAACCATCAGAGATATGGAGGAGAGCATTGGCACCTGTTGCAACTCTTACTATGTCTCAAGAATTCAATTCTCCCGTGAGAGAAAGTGATTCTCCCTTGTCATTTTCGAGTTTGACGGTTCCTGAATAGCTTGAAACAGAGGCGGTAATCTTCCGTTCATAGGGATTATACGGAAGATCTTCCGTCGAGTCCTGAGATACGAAGTTCGAAGAAGAATACGCTCGGATGAGAGAAGAAAGACGTTGTTTCTCGTATGTTCCCCTTATATAGGTTTTGTATCCTCCGGTTTTCTCATCGTAGAGCACGGCTGCGACATCGAACTTTGCGTCATTTTCATCGTTACCGTCTTCCGTCGTGGAACCGAGTGTCTTTCCGTATCCGTAGAACTGGTTGCTCTCGGGATCGGTGGCTTGAAAATTCACGTATCCAGCAGGCAAGAAATCATAGGTTACATGACCGGATACCCCATACGCTCAGGAGAGCGAGTGCATATAGGTTCCACGTTCGTCGTAGGAAATATAGTTGGAATTTGGTTCTGGAAGAACTTTCTTCATCTGATAATAATCTCTGAGACTCAGGTGGAGAGAATCGATGGTTGCTATACGAGTGGCATTGCTAACAATCTTCATATGCCCCGAGTAGGATGTATACGCGACGATAGAGATAGTCGCAAGGATGGAGATGGAAACGAGGAGCTCTATGAGGGTAAAGGCTCGGAATTTTTTACTTGTATCCATATTATTTGCACTCATAGAGGAAAAATATTATAGAATAAAAGAGGGGTGTAAAACAGCATTGTATCACTTCTTTTTCGTAAATCAAGTTTCATAAAATTGAATGGATAATCCCCGTCTCCGCGTACACTCTAATTACCATCTGCCATTTCCTTTAATTATTTGACTCTTTGGAATGTTTATATACAATCCGTTACTAAGTAACTTGAATTTTATTATCGCATGTTCAAAAAAATTGTTTCTTTTTTGGTTATAGTTTCTATAATCATCTCATCGCTTGGCATAGACCAAGCTTTTGCTGCCGCTTCTTTACGGGTCGTTCAATTGCTCATCAATGGAGCTTCTTCCACTATCTATAAAAATCCCGGGGATTCTTTTAAGGTTCAAATCGACGGACAAAACAATGGAACCGATATACTGACGAATATCTACGGATATATCTACTTTTCCGATAATGCCAATTTTTCCTTCATCGGAAATAACGGAGCGTATATAGGATGGACGAAACAGCGAGATATCGCGACCACCGAGTACAACAGTACCAGTTGATTGAGCTCTTTGGTGACTTCCAGTTTGGCCGTTAACGGAGAACCGAAGATTTTTCTGAATAGCGGAACTAATAATTTCTCCATAAGTTCTACCATTTCTTCTTACGAGAATTATATTTATTGAAAATTTACATCCGATCAGGCCAACTCTGGGATTTCTCAGTTGGTCATTTATGCGAATGTAAAACCCCATATTACGGACTATAGCTTCTCCAAATCATCCGTAGTGGGAAACGGGGCCGACAGTGTGGACCTGACTATGAAAGTAAAGGACTATAACGGTTGTTCCAATGTGGATGCGGGGGTAGTGACAGCGAATCTCAGCGCCCTGTGACTCTCCTCCTCAGAGAGTCTCACCTACGATTCTTGCGAGGCGGACGGGAAAACTGCCGTCTTCAAAAAAATAGGTATTACGACTCTCTCCGCCGTATGAGACAAGACTTTTGCCTACACGGACTTTACCGCGAAAGACGAAAACAATAACCTTACGAGTCCAACCGATCCCAATACGACATTTGACGATGAGGATAAAAAAACCGACTCTGTTCTGACGGTTGCCAATCCGGTCGCTCCCGTTGTAACGATATCGGGTACCAATCCTTCCATAGTTTCGAGCCAAAATTCCACCGTATCTTTCTCCGGGGACAAGTCCGGTACCTATAAAGTGGTTATAAACGGTAACGGATCTTGTTCGGCATGAATCATTGTTACCGACTGGAGCGCGTATGCTACTGGAGCGACTGTCGATTCCATCGTGTCCGCTTGATCGCTGTCTGACGGAGCAAACACCGTATATACCTGTATCAAAAATGACGTGGGCGATATAGGAAGTGCCAATACCGTCATCACAAAAGATACCGCCGCTCCGACGATTTCGAGCATCACCGTTACTCCGGCAAGCGTCATCACCAACAATTCTTCGCTCTCTTTTCAGTGTAGTGAAAACGGACAATACAAAGCGGTTATGAACGCTTTTGACACCTGATATCTCACCGCCACGGCAAATACCCCGTATACGGTTACCCTACCCAATGCCAATATCAATGTCTGAGCTAATACCATAACGACTTATTGTAAGGACGCAGCCTGAAATGAATCCACTGCCACTACTTCCGTATCGAAAGTGGCACCAACTCCCGCCATGACCTCTTCCGGGCTCACCGTAACGGACAATGACATCTGATGGGATTGAGTGGATGGAAGGGATATCAAAATCACATGGGACAGTGCCGTAGCTACCTCTTACGTCGGATTTGAATCCTATCGACTCTACATACTTCCGGAAAATACTGCCTTCACCGGAACCTATATAGGGCTCGTCTCCAATTCCGGAGCGACTACTTGGACCGGATCGAGCAACATACTCAATGACAGTTTATGAAATAGCCTTGCCTCATGAAATTATGTAGCTTACATTGCCATCATGGGAACATCCGGTAATTTGTGAGGTGCCGCTTCGGCAACCGGAACGCTGGTGGCAGATATAGTACCTCATCCGTCCGTACTGTCGGCCTCCTTTACCTCGACCGGAAATCTCCGAGTGAAGTTTGACACCGCTCTTAAAACCGACACTGGAAGTCATTTTGCCACCGGATTCGTCTACCAAGTAGGAGCTGTCACTTATACCGGAACGAGCATATCGTCCATCTCCGACGATATTATTAATGTCCTCATACCCGATGTGGGAAGCACTTCCGCAACGGGGATTTTGACCGTCGCTACAGGAGCGGCTTGGTGAGTGCCGGTTGATGGATCATACAATTACGGTTCTTGATGAATCGCCGTATGAGACGCCATAAATCCGGGCATAACCGGTTATTCTACGGGAACCGTCTCATATTATACCGATTTCTATTCCGGAAGCTTGGTTTTCAATTATACCGTAAGCGAGAATCTTCTCTGAGCGGGAAATACACAGATACTGTTTACCCGAGTATGATGAAATGCCGATACTTCAAAAGTCTATTATATCTCCGATTCTGCGAAGCTCACTTCTTGAGCACACAGCGAAACGGTAAATCTCTCTTCTCTCGGGCTTGTCTCCGGTACGTATTATGAGGCAAGTTTGATAGCCAAAGATCTCTCCTGAAATACGACCACTTCCGCTCCCATCACCATCAAGTTCGATAATGTCGGGCCAAGCATCGTGTCTCTGAACCCATTTTGACCGAACAAAGTCTTCGGTCTCCTTGCTCCGACTTTTACATGGTTCAGCACGACGGACGATAGTGGGAACTGATCCGGAGTTAAGTGATATAAACTGCGGGTATATACGGGATCGACGACCTATACGAGCTGGAAAACCTGTACCGGAGCATATGTGGAATATACTCATGCCGATCTCGGCTCTTTGTCGAAGAGTATAACTCTCTCGAATCTCTATAACTATGCCTGGGGGGCTTATGCATATGACAATATGGAAAATGTCGGAACGATCAGCAGTTGTGATAATTTCTATATAAATACGGACGTTCCGAGCTTCTCTGCGTCCTCTATAACGGATACGGTCTTAAATAGCACATCATACACGAAAGGAGGAAACACTCTCATCATACGTTCCACCATCACCAATACGGACTCCTGACACATATGGTTGAATGCGAGCAGCATAAACGATAGTTCCTATGCGAATATCTCCTGTGCGACACCGGTTTCAGGAGTGACTTGTAATTTTGCGTCAAACATCGCCACTTTCACCTTCGCTACCGGGGCTTTGGGGTCATTGTCCAGTGCCACAAAGCAGGTGCAATTCACTGCGACCAACATAGCCGGAATCAATACAGGAACGACTCTCACTTCCATCACTCTGGATAATACCGCTCCGACTCCTCCAAGCTTGATCGTTCCGGTTACCTCCTCCGTCTATGGCTGAAGCGGTATGTCCATCACTTTTGCCGGAGCGAGCGATAACATCGGTATACGTTATTTGAAATTCGAATATTTGTCGGGGGCTGTTTGGAATCCTATTGGAACGGGAGCAAATATTTCTCCCTACATATGGAACTTGACGAGCATAGATTCTGGAGATTATCAGATCAAAATCACCGCCTATGATATGGCCGACAATACCTGATCGGTTACATCCGGTATTTTTTCTGTGGACAAAATAGCTCCGACGGTTCCTGCTAATGCCCTGACGTACCCAAGTGTCGCCTGAATAAAGCTCAAATGATGAACGAGCGTGAACATCACCTGGAATGCCGGAAGTATCACCGATGCCGGATGACTCGCCGTCAATCCCATAACACTCTATTATTCTACGGACTCTGGAACCAATTATACTCAGATAGCCACAAGCGAGGCGAACGACGGAACCTATGCGTGGTTGGTTCCTGTCCTCAATATTGCCACCATGAAGATCAAGATAACAGCAACGGACAATATTCAAAATATTTCTTTCGATACGAGCGACAATACCTTCGAGATCGACTCTACCCTTCCTGTCATAAACATAAGTTATGCCGGAATCGGATGATCCACTCCTCAGACGAACTCCTATATCAATAACTCCTGATTCGATGTTTCGGCGACCGTAAGCGACAATAATTTGTCCGGAGGGAATATCTATTATTCTCTCTTCAATCAGACAGCCAATGTCTATTTCAGCGGAACAACCTATACCGGAAGCACGGAAGTTTGGAATCTGCTCGGAACGTCCACGGGAAGTTCCTATAATCTATCTTCCACCATCACTTCCAGCATCACCAACGGTGATTATTACAAACTCAAATTCCGGGCGGATGATATTACTGGAAATACTTTCTCCACTTCTCAAGTCACCTTTATCGGAGATACGATAAACCCAACTCTTGCGGTCACGACAGCGAGCGGAACCTATTTCAGCGGATCTCTGCTCTTAGCGGGAACATCGTCCGATACCGGTTCCACGATAAGCTCCGTGAATCTCGAGATCAAGAAATGAGCCGAGTGGTGGAATGGATCAAACTGGGTCGGTAACGAACAACTCCTTCTTGCAACGACAACGAACAGCTATGCGAACTGGAATTATAATTTCACGGCACCAGGGGCGGATCTTGATGGACAAGCTTACGGGGTCATAGTGCATGCCTATGATAAATCGTACAAAACAAACAATACGGCTTCACAATCTATCAATATCGTCTTGGACGAGACCTGACCCGTTATTGAAAATGATGTGTTCACCTTTGTTCCGGCATGATTTTATGCCGGTTGAAGCAGTTTTGACATAACCTGGAATCCCGCAAAGATAACAGCTTCCGGAGCATCTTTTTCTCACTTGCGGTTAGAATACAACAACAACGGGGTTATTACCGTCATTACGGGCAGTACTTTGAATGATGGAAGTCATAGTTTCAATCTCCCCGCAATAGACGATAGCATTACGATACTTATTTCAGCAATGGATGGTATTTGAAACGCTTCAAATTCCATTGCATCCAGTCAGATACTGATCGATTCCACTCCACCGCAGATCCAAAGCATCGAAACTCTGGATATGTCAGCCGATGGACAGATTGATGCCTTGAAGCTCACTATGAGCGAAAGCATACTGGATTCCAGTATAGTTTTGGGAAATTTTAGCATATCTTCCATCTGAGTTCCTACTTCTTGGGAGACGGGAAACAGTGCAAACGATAGTGTCTTTCTCTTGAGGTTTTCCAATACCGGAACCACGGCAACCATTCCAACTCTCACGTATACAAAAGGAGCCTTGGTAGATCTTGCCGGAAAATTTCTGGAAAATGTTTCGCCTTCTCCATCCACCGACACCGCAGAACCAAGAATCTCTTCTGCCGATATTTTCGCAAATGCTTCCGGGATATTTAATAGAATAGAAGTGACTTTCTCGGAAAATATCTCCTCAACCACCGATGTAACGGCATTTACGCTCAATAATGGATTGACTCTTTCTTCGGTTTCAACATCCGGAACTAAAGCGACTTTGAATCTCAATCTATGAAGCGTTCATACCGACAGCACGGGCTATACTCTCGATTTTACTTCCAATTCCAACTGGAAAGACGGCTCGAATAATCAAGCCGGAAGTCTAGGAACTGCCATAAATCTATCCGACAAAGCCGTTCCGGTTCTCCTCTCCTCTCTTATAAAAGATTCGAATGGCGATTATATTGCCGATACGGTCGAGTTGACTTTCTCCGAAAGTCTGACCGGAACTCTCTCGGGCTTCAGTATAAGCACCGGAAGTATTGGTTCTACAAGCCTGATAGGAGGAAACAAGATAGTATTGTGAGTATCCGGGATTTCCGGAACAGTTCCGGTTGTTACCGTGAGTTATGCTTGAGATTTGAGCGATGGCAGTGCAAACAGCGTGGCATCTCTCACAAACTCAGCGCTTGCTGAAAAAATACCGCCGAGATTCCTTTCTTCCCATACCCTTGATTCGAATGGAAACGGAAAAATCGATTCTGTTTTGCTGAATTTTAGCGAATGACTGAACTCGAATCTTTCCGATATCAATATCTGAGCCTCTTCCTATGGTTTAAATATGGTTTGAACGTATGCCATGAGCGGAAGTACGCAAGTTATCGTGAAATTGAACGAAAAGCCGATATTCGACACGGATTCAACACCGATAGTGACTATCAATTCCAACTCCGCTCTCACCGATGTTTGATGAAATATCATATTGGCTTCTCAATCAAACACGGCTTCGGATTCGGTTTGACCGGTTATCTTGTCCGCAAGATTCGATGAATGAACTCAGGACTTGCACATAGTATTTTCAGAGACCGTTTCATGAAGTCTCAATAATGCGTCGTTTACCCTCTCCTGAGCAACCTCGACCATATCTTCCACAACTTTCGTTTCCTGAAACAACACTGCCGTCATCAATCTGACCGGAACCGGAATCACCTACGGAACTTCTGAGATATCCTTTGCTTCCAGTGCTGCCGGAGACTCTCTCGGAAATAAACAGACACTCGCTTCTTTTGCAAAGATATCGGCTTCCGTAATTCTAAATGAAGTAATGTCGGTGTGAGATGTTGTCTATATCGAATTGAAAAACATCTCTTCGGCAAATGTGGATATCTCCGGATGGGTTATCGAAAATGCTTTGTGAAATGGCGTACACTATACGATTCCGGCGAGTCCGCAGGTTTCAGCAAACGGATATTATCTCATCTCCACGAACGATCTGTCTTATTCCTGAGTAATCTCCAACCAAACGGCAGCTTTGTCTATCACCACCGATCTCATATTAAAAAATGGAACGATATCGGTTGATAGCGCCCTGTACCAAGCTTGAGTGAATAATACTTCTCTGGAAAGAACCGCCGGATGTTGAAATGGTCTGTCGAGCGCTTGCTGGTATGGTGCGGTTGCTTCCAATGGATTTGTGAACGGTTCCTACAAAGGAACGCCAAAAACTGCAAATGTCCTCGATGCTACGAACCCAACTCTGAACTCAAATATGGCGAATGATACGATTTTGCCACTGTGATACTATGATCTGAGTTATGATTATAACGATACCATCTGAATAAATACCGGAAGTATCAGTTTTGCATTGGAGAAATGGAACGGATCAAACTTTGTTGCCAATTCTTCCTTCAGTACCGGAAGCGTCAGTGTTTCTCAGGCAAACTATACACTGTCTTGACTTACACTCTGAAAGTACAAGGCAACTTTCAGTATATCCGACACTTCTTGAAATGCCATCTCCACCCAAGAGATATTTTACGTTGATAATTTTAGTTTTTCAATCAGTACCGGAAGTATAGATTTATGAACCCTCGAGCCTGATGTACAAAAATTAGCAAACACCGATATCACCGTAACCGTCAATACCATAGGAGCTTGATTCAGTCTCAATCATACCTATACCGGATCCAGTATGGCCGATTGGACCGGAGCTGGATGATATGGTGCCTGTGTGGGAAATAGCTGTACGATACTGGAAAACTTCAAATCAAAAAATATAGCGACTCAAACGGGAGAATTGCAATCAAGCGGGGCACTGAAAGCCTATACGTACGATATAAAATACGGAGCATTGATTAATTCAATGCAATCGGCCTGAATTTATACGATTTCAAATAGTTATAACTTAGAAATATCTTATTAGCCATGTCCATAATAGAACGCAGAGAATTTCCAGAAGACCATACCTATTATAGGACAACCTCTCCCGTCTACAACAAGTATCTTCGAGATCATTGCCACATACATACCATCCCGCTCGAAAACGGTACTCGTTTCGGATGGATGAAGCGGATCTTTGGAAAATATATGCAACTCGTGAAGTTTGAACGTGTGGATACGGAACCTACGAAGGAGCTCCTAAAATCCCATGGTTTCGTGCGCGGATTTGCCATATGGATTCCGTTTCGACGAACTGATATCCCGCCGGGATGGAGGAAGCTTGCGGTTGGAACCCACTTCACGAGAACAGGATTTGTGCGGATAGAAAATGGTGAATACTATAAAAAATGGAATGAACGTGCGAGGCGTGCTCGAAAGAAGTTCCTTTCATTCACTTCTCCGGAAATTCATATCGAACTCGTGGATAGGGAAACTTTTTCCCGAGCCTTTCAAGGAGTTAAGGTCAAACATCTCTTCAAGTCCGACTATATCAAGTACTATCGAGCCATGGCAGGAATAGATCCGAGCACTATTCGGAGTTATGTATGTTATCAGGGAGATACTCCTATTGCAGGACTGGCAGTGCATGATTACTCGGGAAATGCAAGCGTGCATTTGGTGGCTTTTACCGGAAAAAAATCCAAGCCCTTTCAGGCAGGAACCGGACTCATCGATCGTTGGTTTTTCGATAGTCTTGATCGGGGTATAGAATACATAAACTTCGATCATCTCCGTGATTCTTCCATGGAGAAAAATCAGCAAGGATATACCGATTTCAAGCTCAATTTCATAGAAAACGAGTGCTATTTCAAGGACTCCTACTTTCGCTTTTTATAATCGTTCAGAAAAAAAATGCCCCGATCGGGGCATTTTTGTTGTTAGAACCGAGGCAGATCACTGCAGCTTTGCAGTTATCGCGTCGATTGCCTGTTGGACGGTCAGGATTTTGTCCGCTTCTTCTTCGGGTATGCTGATTTCGAACTCCTCCTCCAGAGTCATGAGGAGCTCAACCATATCGAGCGAATCGACCTTGAGATCGCCTTTGAAGGACGACTCGTTTTTCACATTTTCGAGCTCGATATCGAGCTCTTCGGCGATAACCTCCCTGATGCGAGTTCCCGCCTCTGCTATATTGCCTTTTTTCATGATCGTACTCCCTGTATGTGTGGTTGAAGATCGTTTCCCCAAAGCGAATAACCGTTTAGAATCTAAAGATTTTTCGTCCTTGTTGCTGTGTACGATATCGATTATCTTCCATTTGTCAATTTTTGTTTTGAAAACGGTCTGTTTTTCCAGTGCGCACGAAGAGAAAAAATCATTTGCAAAAGAGGTATTTTTTCGTATATTAGTCGGGAAATTTTACTTTTTTTGAATATTTTTTTATGTCAGAAAATACCTCTTCGGAAGAACTCGAAAATACGGAAACAAACGAAGAAGAAACGACCGTGATACGGGACGAAACTTCAGAGGATTCCGACGAGCTTCCGCCACCGTTTTCAACAACTTCCATCAATTACGACGGAGATGCGAGTCGTTCCATCGTCGAGGAAATGGAGACTTGTTATCTCGATTATGCGATGTCGGTTATCTGTATGCGTGCCCTTCCCGATATCCGAGACGGGATGAAGCCGGTACATAGACGTATCCTCTATGCGATGTACGATGGAGGAGTGCGAGCAACCGGAAAACACCGCAAATCCGCTCGTGTCGTCGGAGATGTTCTCGGTAAATACCACCCGCACGGAGATTCGTCCGTGTACGAGGCGATGGTTCGTATGGCGCAGGATTTCAGTATGCGATATACCCTCGTCGACGGACAGGGAAATTTCGGTTCCATGGACGGAGATAATGCCGCTGCCATGCGTTATACCGAAGTAAAGATGGCAAAACTCGGAGAGCTTATGCTCGCCGATATTGATAAGGGTACCGTCGACTGGAGAGACAACTACGACGCATCGACACAGGAACCGACCGTTCTCCCGACTCGCATCCCGAATCTGCTTCTCAATGGTTCGGTAGGTATCGCCGTAGGTATGGCAACCAATATCCCACCGCATAATCTCGGGGAGATTATCGATGCGCTCAATTTCATTCTCCATCATCCTGCTTCAGAAACCATCACCATCGAAAATCTTCTCGATTTTATCAAAGGTCCCGATTTTCCGACCGGAGGTATCATTTACAATAAAAAAGATATCCTCAACGCCTATGCAACCGGTCGTGGATCGGTGACTATGCGGGGACGCGCGAGTATCGACGAACTCAAGAGCGGGAAAAGAGCCATCATCATCACCGAAGTTCCGTACCAACTCAACAAAAAATCCTTCATCGACAAAATGGTGGAACTTATCCAGGAGAAAATCATCATCGGAATCTCGGATATCCGAGATGAATCGAAAGGGCTTGGAGATGTACGAATCGTCATCGAAATAAAAAAAGATGCCTTCCCGAAGAAGATATTGAACCAACTCTACAAACTCACCCAACTTCAGACGAGTTTCGCGTTCAATATGATCGCGCTTCATGATCGAGGAATCCAGCCGAAACTCTTCAACCTCCTCGAGATGCTCGAAGAATTCATCGTGCACCGAAGAGAGGTCATCGAACGTCGAACCCGCTACGAGCTTATGATTGCCGAGGCTCGTGCCCATATCCTTGAAGGTCTCAAAATCGCTCTCGACAATATCGATGCAGTTATCAAAACCATTAAGGAATCCAACAGCAAAGAAGAGGCGCATGATAACCTCATGACTCGATTCGGACTTTCGGACAAGCAATCTCAGGCCATTCTTGAGATGCAACTCCAACGTCTCTCCGGACTCGAACGCAAGAAAATCGAAGACGAACTCGCAGA
>AMFJ01026007.1_pt1 | contig 11352 bp, 9 predicted proteins | sample 427208 | NCBI WGS metagenome assembly AMFJ01 (sample SAMN02954298, study PRJNA114691) | groundwater metagenome | biome: aquatic; feature: subsurface aquifer; material: sediment; isolation source: subsurface aquifer sediment | place: USA: Rifle, CO | collected 2008-08
TGGATTCCTGCCTGCGCAGGAATGACAAAAAATATTTACTTTGTAACTTATGAATACGGCGACAGAAAGCAAGTTGATTTCAAACAAGAATATTTTGAAATAAATGTGAAATAGTACGCAACATTTTTGCGGTGCCACCGATAATTAGTACGGAGACGTGGTTTGTCTGCGCGTGTGTCGTGGACATTGATTGGAGGGCAGTAGCATTATGAAGAACAACACCCAACCCAAATATTTAAAAATTATTTTGGCCACTGTCATCGCTTTTTATTCAACCGCTTGCGATCAGAACATTGTTTCTCCCGTCGATTTAACAGTCGATACATCGATCAGCATCGCCACATTTACAGTGACCGATAACATCATTGAGCAAGAGACGACTGTCACGCTGAATTGGAACGTCACAGACACTTACGGTAAGGTCAGCTATTGTCAACTCACCACCGAGGCGGGTGAGGCCACAGTCGCTTGCACGGATGGTTCCAAAACCATCACTCCCAGCAAAACTACTGTTTACACACTCACCGTGTTTTCTGATGGCGATGCGATTCGCGCTAAAAGTTTGCAGGTGACTGTGTGCGCCAAGATTGGCGAAAACGGTGTTTGCGAAAACGAACTCACCGAAACACCTGTTGACGAGATTTGCAACGACACGATCGACAACGATTTTAATGGCACCGCCGATTGCGATGATGATGCGTGCGCCGAAGATGCCACGTGTCTTCCTGTAGAACCCGTTTACGAATTCACCACAGAGCCCAGCGTTACACCAGACCCTGCGGTGATTGGCGAACCCTTTATTGTTGCCTGGGCCGGCACCTTTGCACAGGTTAACCTGACGTGTTTGCAATGCGATGTCGAAGATTTCCCGGTTGATTTTGATGGTGGCGATGGCAGTTTCACCTGCACCATCATCTCCGAGGCCGATTCCGTATCGATTGTGGTTTCACTCTTTGGTTTGGACACAGAAGGGGTCGTGAAAGATGCGCGCACACTCACGTTGACGGCCAACAAACCCGTGCCGGTACCAGAGCCGGAGTTTGAGGCGGATATTAATAAGTTTTCGACATCTCCTTCCACTCAAATGTTTTATGGTGAAGAATACACTTTGTCTTGGGATGTCACTGATGCGGTCGACGTTTTTCTCGATGGTGCTGAAGTAGACCACGAAAACCAATCAAGAAATTATACGGCAGGCATTGATCCTCAAGCTTCATCTACCAGTTATACACATAAACTTGTTGTGACCGATGAGAATAATCTTACAAGAACACGAGAGAAAACTATCACTATAGCCAAGTTTGTTTCTCAAGGTACATATCTTGCCGCCGATGTTGTCGATTATGTGAGAGGGGCTTCTGAAACAGAAAACTATTTGATAACACGTACTGCTGTTTACCGTGCGCCTGATGCCTTTGGTGTTGAAGCCGAACAGGTTGTTTCGATTGACGAACTCAATGCTGACACAGTCGAACATAATAACAAAGATATGACAGACGCTGGTGAGATATATTCTTTTTTAGCGACATCCAATGGCGATTACTACATTGGCACAAATCAGGCGTTATATCTCAAAACAGGTTCAACAGTGAAGGAAATAGCCAAAACGAGCGGATTGGCAACAGTAAAGGCAATAGCTGAAACATCACAGGGAATATATGCTGCAACGGATAGAGAACTTTTTAAAGTTGATGTGAGCGAACCAAATCCAAACGGTCTTGGCGCTTTTCCAACTGAAAATTACCCCAATTCAGATTCATATGTCGATTTTTACCAGCTAATTACAAATCCGGAAAATAATAATCAGGTTTTGGCAATTACTGCTGAGGGAGTTTATTTTGTGGATTTCGCCGATGCAGAGAATTACAGCGATAAAAAATTCAAAACCGCAGCAACGAAGGATAAGGACATCAACAAAGGCAATTGGTCGTTTGATGATAGCTTGCTGGTTTGGAGCAATAATATTGTGTACCAATGGGATGGATCCGCATTATTGGAAAAAATCGATATTGATGATGAAAATATTTTCATAAATTATGTTGTGAAAGAAGGAGGGCGCTATTTGCTGGCCACGACAAGTGGAATAATATGTCTCAATGCAGGCTCAAAGTTGTTCAACACCAACTTAATGAGCAATACTCTGTATTTGGCAACAGGCAGTGTAAATGATGTTGCAGACTCCGGTACCCCAGGTACCCCACTGACTAGTATGAGCTTGGGTGCGTTGGGTAAAAATACAGTCCATGCGATAGCCGAGGGCGGTAATCGTTACAAAATAGAGTGGCAGGATGCTGCTTTTATGCTTGCTCCCACGCCTTCTATCAATTTTCCCAAGATGCCTGTAATTAACTCTGAAATTATGCAGAAATTATTCAATAAATAGGAGGTGATTGTATGAGCGACCTGGCATTAACATCAATAAACACCCCTAGCACTGTAGTGGCTGACCCGGTAAGTGAGCCAGCTGTTACCAGACCTGGATCGACTGATGATGACAAGGGGGCTCAATTAGTTATCAGCGAAAAGGGAACTCTTGAAGTAACTGTTCCTATTTCAAGTGCAATTCAGACTGAGGAAGGATTCAACGAGGAAGAAACAGCGGTTCTGCATCCCGAGGACAAACCAACGCCAGAAGGTGCTTTGTCCATAAAAGGTGATGTCAGACTTGAGGACATCAGTATTTTCAACTTGGGCCTTAAGCATAGTTTTAAGTTGGGTGGGGCTGAGCCTGGCTGGTCATTCAATCCAAACGTTGGTTTCAATTTTAATGATCACCGTTTTGGCAAAAAAAAGCACGAGTATGATTTTATTGCCAAGGTTGGCCCCACTTGGAGCTCAACAAGTTTTTTTACGCCGCCTGATGTAGCCTTGACTGCCGCCTTGGAGGTGCAAAGAGATAATTATTCCGACGATCCAATATTTTCTCTGTCTAATGATATGAGTTTTTCTAGAGAAGAGGATAAATTGGTTCTTTCGGCAATGGAATGGAATGGTATTATTAACCTGCCAATTGAGGATTTAATCCTACTTCAACTCACGGGTTCGTTAAGTCCCGAAAAAGGTGATGCCGGTTGGAGTTCGGTGAGCACACCTTGGTCTTTGGGAGGGAAAGGTCGGATAGAATTGCCAGTTGCCAAACGACCAGATGAAAAACCAACTGGTCTGACATCCGCTACTGTCGAAGCAAGTGGAAAATATTCTCAAGATGCCGATTCAACAGTAGACAACAATCCCGAGGGGTTATTTTTTGACGTGGGTGATTATGCCTGGGATTTTGATTACAGAACTCTCGAACTGGGAACCGCAGTCTACCTCAGTTGGTTGGATCCGAAGACATACGATATCTTACTCGATCCAGAACAAAGATCAAATTTTGAAGCGCATATCAACTGGAAGCGAAAAGATGGCAGTGGCTTGGGTCCAGAGGGTTATACAAATTTAGAGACAGGTGAGTTTTTAAGATCTGACTTATGCAATACTGGCGGTGATATAAGTAGTGAAGAGTGTTTGCTGGCAGAAGATGCGGCGAGGATGTTGACATACCGGTCCGATGAAGTGACCTTGGACCTGAAGGTGTCTCCAAAAATGTACCAACTTCTTCCAGGTGTATTTAAGGGAGATATTTGGAAATATTTCAATCCCTATGCAAGCGTTTCAGTTGGCGCACAAACACAAACCTTGGTTGGAGCTGGTTATGATAAGCGTCTTGAGGTCAGGCCAATTATTGCTATTATGACCGGCTTCAATATGGTTATTGGCAATGGAACAATTCAATTAGCAAGGCCCGAAGTTCCAGGGAGCAGTTTATAACTTATACGTTTAGGAGACTACTATGAAAACAAAAACCACCATCACCATCGTCATCGGAATTGCCTTTGCGTTGACTTTGGCTATAAATATCATCGCGAAAGCGAGCGATTCAGTCGACCTCGGTGTTTGTACTGTTACAAAAACAGCAAACACCAAAGACACAGCTGGCCATTACATAGCGGGATCATTGGCCGCCATGATTGAGGATGGTTACAACTATGGGTGGGATGGTCAATATGATCCCTCTGGTCAAACTTGTTATCAGGAAATCAATTTTGCTTCGGGAATCACCGAAGTGACGATTACAGAACCAATTACTTTGCGTCAGACCGGGAATTCTGAATATTTGACCATTAATGGTGGTGGGATAAAGATCAACAACGCTATGGAGGCAGATAGCACTCAAGCCATGTTCATTATTGATGGTTCGAATATGGTGAAATTTGATGGTCTTACCTTTACTGGTAATTCTGCTATCAGCATTAAATGCTTAGACGCCAGTGATGTTGAACTTACGGGAATCACTATTGATAATACCTCGCCCACAACAGCCCTGTCGTTTGAAGGGTGCTCCAACATTAAACTAACAGATGTTCAGGTAAAAAATTCGGCCGCTGGTGCAACAGATGCGGTTATCGACATTAAAGGATCTTCGAGTGTTCCCGTCGTTGATAGCGTGGAATTGAGTACTGTCACCTTGGGGCCAGATGGAACGCAGGGAATAGGCGTGAAAATCAACTCTGCCTCGAATGTGTCAGTTAATTCCATCATAGCAAACAATCATAATGGGACAGTGCTCGATTTGTTTGCCATTGCTGAACTCAAGAAAATGAATGTGACCGCTACCACAGTGGAATCTGGTATTGTGATGAATGATATTGCCAACAACAGTACCTCATACACTTATTCGGCAACACTGATTGGCAATGGTGAAAACAACGGAACGGGATTGAAGCTCGATGAAGGTGTTTCTCAAATGACCTTCGAAGGGCTGAATATCAGTGGCTTTGGTGGCAACGGCATTCTGGTCACAGACAGTTGCAACTACAACACCTTTAACAACATCACAGTGCACTCAAATCTTAATTATGGTATCAGTTTTGAGGGGTATGCACAGCACAACAAGATCACCAGCGGTTCAAGTTTTTATTACAACAGCAATTGTGGCATCAATCTGGCTTCTGGGGCTGAGATGACCATGATTGAAACTGAGGTTGATACTTTTGCCAACCAGAATGGGTGCGCCATTGATGGACCTTCAGAGTTGGATGTCGCAACCGATGCTTTGCAGATATTTCCCACTGGCGAAAACCAAATCTACGTGGATTTTGATCGTGACGCGTATGCGGGTGACAAAACATTAGATCTGCATAGAACCGATAACGGCACGTCAGGGACAGATTTGGATAACCAGATGATTTCTCTTTCTTTGAACTCAAGCCCCAACAAAGGCACTAAGGGAGTGTTGAAAGGCGTGTTGTCCAAATTTGGCAACAAGTTGATCAAAAAGTCGATTGCGGATACCCAATATCAAACCATATCCGCAACAAGCAGTGGCGGATTGACCAACTCTTACATCACATCTTTTGAAATTGATAAATTGCCTTTGCCTTATTCGACCACACTGGATGAAAACTATTTTGCGCTCATTAAGAACGCGGATGGCTATGTGATTGGCATTTGGAAAGGTGTGGCAAGTTCTGATGGAAATTACAATGATAGTACGGGCTATACAACTGATGAAAATTGTTATCAAGACCCAACGGACACTTCCTCATTACAACGCATTTATTCCGAGAAAGATTCCGATGGCGATACGATACCCGATTGGGAAGAAGACGCCGATCACAACTGCGTTGTGAATGGCACCGAAACCAATCCCTACGACGCCGATTCATTCGACGATGATGGCATGAACGATTATTGCGAACAAAAATTCGGCGCCGATCACAACAACCCCGATTCGGACGCGGACGGCCTCAAGGACGGTGAGGAAGACGCCAATGGCAACTGCGTGCAGGACGCCAACGAGACAAGCCCCATGGATTCCGATCAGGATGACGACGGTCTGCTCGATGGCAAGGAAGCCATGTACGGCACAGACCCCTTCGATAACGATACAGATGATGATGATCTGTTGGATGGCCCCGAGACCGACAAATGCCCGCTCATCAAAGGCGACTGTTATTACGATTATTGCATGGTTGGTGTGGACACAGGCCTGGACTTCGATAACGACGGCATTGGTGATTACAAGGAAGATGCCGACCACGATTGCGTGTACGACTTGGGCACTGAGCTCAGGGCCGATAGCACCGACACCGATGGTGACGGAATTTCAGACGACAAAGAAGACACCAACCTCAACGGTCAACACGACGAAGGTGAAACCGATGGCACCAAGGCGGATACCGATGGTGACTGCATACAGGACGGTAAAGAAGACAAAAACTTCGATGGCGAATTTGACCTCTCTGCTCAGGAAACCGATCCCACAGTCATGGATAGCGATCTCGACGGCATCAATGATGGCGGCGAGGGTGGCGAAGACGTAAGCTGTGACGGTGTTCTGGACGATGGCGAGACCAAGCCTTACATCAACGATACCGATGGTGATGGTGTGGGCGATGCGGAAGACGTCTGCCCCTGGAACAAGGATCAGAACTGCGTGGTACGCTATTGTAACATCAATAACTTCGATAACATCGATACCGATGCTGACGGTCTGCCCGATGTCAAGGAAGACTTTAACGGCGACTGCGCCTGGACGCAGTCTGGCAAAGAACCAAATCCGCTCATATACGATACGGATGCCGATGGTCTGAACGACTCTATCGAGGTCGACTGTTTTGGGACCAACCCCACCACGGCCGATACCGATGGTGATGGCAGGTCCGACTACGACGAGGTTGATAACAGTATAGCCCAATGTAAACCAATGTATAACCTTGGGGATACCGACCCACTCAACGCCGAGTTTGGTTGCGCGTTAGACATCACAAAACACGCAACAAATGGCGGGAATATGACGATAATACTGTTGGGTGTGTTGGGGTTATTGTTGAATATGAGATTACACAAGCTTGCGACACAAAACGATTAACAAAAAGGAGTGAATTATGGGTAATTTATTATCAGCTGAAGTTGGTGTTCGAGCAAACGTTGCTGACCCTGCCAATGAGAATGATGTTGCGCTAACAAGCATAACCGAGGCCCAATATGAAGATGGCTTCGTTGAAAACTTTAAGCCAGCAAGACAAGCTGCTTATGGATTTCAAGAATCGCTTTATGCCGAATTAGTAGCCGATATTTTGCCCGAGAGAAAAGTATCCCCCTACATTGGAATCGGTGGAATTCTTTCTCTAGGCCAACAAAACATGCGTTTTGCTGATGTAGCCACTGATAGTAATCTCCTCAACCTCAGAACCTTTCGCGGCGGATTGCTTTTTGATGCGGGTGCCCGTTTCCATTTAGATTCTGCTCTAAGTGCTTTGAGCGTTGGTCCATCATATGCCTTGCAATGGTCAGACAGTGTTAAGTTCAAAAGCCCAACAGGGGAACTCAGTGGTTACGACAACCTCGATTTTCCTCTTGATTTATCAACTGTTGTGTCGCCATGGGAAACACAACACGAAATATTATTAAAAACTGCTCTTGATTTTGATATTTCAAAAACTGGTTCTAATAGAGAAACAAGCATTGGATTTGATTTTGGTATTGGTGCTAGAATTCTTAAATGGCGGCCCACAGAAGATATGGCGGACTTGGTAAGAACCAAAGTTGAAGGTGGTTATGCATTACCATCGCAATTAGCAAATGGTGCAAGTGCCATGTGTGCACACAATAGAGCAATCAAATTTGAATTGCCCGATTCTGGTGATGCAGGGAGCAGTAGCTCAACGTCGTTGGACATAATGGCAGGTGTCCACCTGATATTTTAATCGTCAAGTCATTTTTTGTATTGTTGTCGAAAATTGGAGGGATATTTTGACAAAGCCAATTAATACAATCACGGCCGATGTGCAAACACAATACCTCACAGCATCAAGGGATTTAACCCCTGTTGATCTAGCAGGTCCTAATGAGGAGAATAGTTATCAATGTCAGTCCTTTCGTTTGGATGGGAGAACAAGGGATTTTTCACTCACATTTACAGATATGGCGGGTTTTGTTCAAGTGAGTGTTCTGGATAGTAAAAACAAACCAGTATTGTTTTCGCCAATTGTAAGATCTGTTAAGCGGGAGGTACCATTTTCGAATAGTGTGGAAGCGGTACTACTGGACGAAGATAAATCTGTTCTTGAGGAGTGGATGATTAGACGTGCCGCCGTGGGCAATGGTCTTTTGATACAGGCCAATACGTCACGGGAAGAAATCATAGAGGAACAAGAAATGTCTTTGGCAACTTCCCTGTTTTCATCTTCATTATACGTTAATGGATATCTGGCCTGCCGCAAGCAAACAGCTCCAGCCTCTGAGTAATTGCCACGCAACACCTTTTTATTGTAGGGGGGTAATCAACATGGCTGATTCAATTTATGATCTATCAAATCCCAATGCGACTGTTATCAAACAACTTGAAAGCGTTTATTTGCTTGGGGCTATTCAACGAACGTCACGGAGAGATCATGTGGATAATCTGCAATCTACAGAACAGTGCTCTGGTGTAACACAGTGTCGAAGGGAATTGAGTTTTTCTCAAGACACATATGTACCGAGCAAGTCAGCTTCACAAAGTGCTGATTTTATGATGCAAAAAGTTATGATTAGGACTGGTATTTATACTACTGTGACATACACAACTGTAGAAAGCACTGTAACCGTGGTACCTGAGGCGGCAAAGCAATATCAAAAATGCAAGGATGGTGCATTTGCTATTTCTGATCGGGACGAAGCCAGGGCCGAAAGACAGTGGTGCTTTCAGCACTTTCTGGGAACTGATAAGGAACCACACACGAGTACAGAACTTGTTGAAGTGCAAACAGGCATCACACCTGCAGTGAATTTTGGAATGATAGTTTTTGATTTCGTATTAAGTGGGTCCCAATGTGAATTGAAAGTTAATGGAGATCAACAGCTGATCGCTGGTGGAGTGGAGTTGACATGTTCTGAGAACATAGATGGTGTTACTGATAAGGGGTTGGTGAGAAGCATCTATGGATACTTTGGTGTTAAAAATTAATTTGAAAAGTTGTCAGATATTTTGAAAAAACAGGCAGATACTTTGGTTGTTGTTTAAATATTTTTTGTAAGAAGGATTTGATATTATGGCAAAGAAACTAGAACTCGTATCAGAAATTGCCAGGAAAGCATTGGAGTACGCCTTTGATCCAACACGCTCGTTTAATCCTACAGCAGATCAGATTCTTAATGATGGTCAGGGCTGGTCATGTACTGAATTAGATGAAGGCAATAAAACCACACTGACTTTTAGTGGATTCACATCTGCGGGTAATTTGTTGTTGCGCACCGATGCGGGGAAGACCACCTACATGCGTTGGACAAGAGCGGCTGACTATTGGATTTCGACAGAACTAAACCGCAGAAAAGAGCCTGTTGATCAAATCGTCTTAAGAGGTATTGTTTCGGCACCTTTGGCGGAAAGTGCTACTACCAGTGCATCGATTGACAAACTGTTACTTGAGCATTCAGTGTATGAGCCAAACATGACGTCTGCAAGATCGGCCGGATTTTTGGCCGCACATGGAGAGAGCAATTTTATCGTCACAGAAGTTTATGAGTGTTCACCCAACAAGTAAAAGGTAAAAGGTGCCAGTCCCCGTAAAGCTTCGCCACGGGGCAAGCAACAATCGAACAAAAAAGTGCCACCCACTTTTTCCAAACCCATTGGGTTGGTTACAACCGACCCCTACGTCTTGGGATGTCCCAATGCGATGTTATGACGGAGCAATGATGTTGCATGTGTAACCCTTTGATAAAAATACGCATTTGATTGCTGTCGAAGGTACCTGGCACCGATTGATCATACGGGGTTTTTAGAGATGATCTTCATTCATAACAAAAAGGTTGTTTGTTAAATGTATATGTTATATAATTAACCTATAAGGTAAATGGATAACATATATGTTTAATCATCTGCAACAGCGTGAAATTTTTCATCTGATGTTTTTGCGGCACTTTTGTCCCAAAATCAAAACCAACACCCTGTCCCTCAAAGGGGGCGTCAATCTGCGATTTTTTTTCAACAGCCATCGCTATTCCGAGGACCTGGATCTGGACATAAAAGACATCGAAACATTTCAGCTCAAGGATATCGTGATGGGCATTCTGGAGTCCCGTTCCCTGGCCCTGACACTCAGACCATTCCACATAAACAAAATCATTCCACCGGATATCAACGTTGCCAAACAAACGGAAACAACACAGAGATTCAAAGTGCATCTCATCACAGCATCGAGCGAAAACCTTTTTACAAAAATTGAGTTTTCAAAGCGACCAATGCGCGATGATATTGTTGTGGAAAGGGTCCGTGATGACGTGGTCTTTCCCTATAAAATTCAAACTCTATCCATACCACATTACACGGCCCAGGCGGCATTTCTGCAGAAAATAATAGCCCTCGCAGAACGAGGCAAAACACAGGCACGCGACATTTACGATCTTGCTTGGCTCAAGGCATTTGTTGATAGCCAGGCATTAAACTGCAGGCATCGTCTGGGCACAGAAATTTGTGCAAAAGCCAAGGGAAATATTTTTAAAATCTCATTCGCTATTTTCAGGGACACGGTGCAAAACTATTTGAACGAAGAGGAAAGGTTGCTCTACCAGCATCCCGACAGTTGGGAAGAACTGCAACTGCGAGTCTGTCAAATCATAGAAGAGATTGTCGAGAACAGGTTATGAAAGCCAATTTTGCGCAAATGATTCTCGTTCACGAGCAAACCGTCTTCACCACGCGTGAAGCCGCTGAACGGTGTCACACGTCGCTGGCATCGGCCTCACGGGGTTTGGCCCTGCTGACAAAACGTGGTTTGCTGACGCACGTCATGAAAAGTGTCTGGGCCAAGACTTCTGACAAGACATTTTCGGCCCACCAGGTCATTCCGCACTTGAATCACAAGCACCAGTTTTATTTGTCGTTTACCAGTGCCCTGAGCCTGCATGGTGTCCTCTCACAGCTTCCCCAGAGGGTGACTGTGGCCTCGACGGCGCATTCTGGTATGGTTAAAACACCTGTTGGTGTTTTTGAAATTCACCAACTCGCGCCAGAATTATTTCAGGGCTTTGACTGGGATAGTGCACATCAGTATTTATTGGCCACGCCTGAGAAGGCACTTGTCGATTGTCTCTATCTCTCGTTTCGCAAAAAAAAGCAGTTCGGATATTTTCCAGAAATTGATATGTCTTTACTCAATCAAAAAAACATCATGAAGTGGATCAACCTGATTCGGGACCAGCGAACGAAATCATTGGTCAAGGCAAAACTCAAGGAACTCCTGGTGTGAAAGGTGCATTTCGAACTATTGAAAGTTGCCAGTCCCCGTAAAGCTTCCACCTACGCTAAAGCTTCGGTGGACAGGT
>AMFJ01031202.1_pt1 | contig 11339 bp, 9 predicted proteins | sample 427208 | NCBI WGS metagenome assembly AMFJ01 (sample SAMN02954298, study PRJNA114691) | groundwater metagenome | biome: aquatic; feature: subsurface aquifer; material: sediment; isolation source: subsurface aquifer sediment | place: USA: Rifle, CO | collected 2008-08
TCTTAATTTTGATGCAATTTCTTTAGATTGTCACTTTTTTGTATTGCACCCGATGCGCTAAAAAGCAAATATCCTCACATTAATTGGCAGGATATCAAAGACTTTCGCAACATTTAATACATGAATATTTCGGGATCGATCTCGAAATAGTTTGGGATGTAGTTCTTCACAGCCTACCTGAATTATACGAAACCATCCAGAAAATGGAATCGCAGAAAATGCCGTAAATGAACCTTCATTTTTAGTAACTGTTCCGCAACCTGTTCACGGATAATAATGTCCGTCATTCCCTGTCTTGGCCTCTGCCTGCCTATTTTCAAACCGCCACCGGCTTCAGGAGTCCGCAATGCACCGGCACCACCCGCGAGCCCGTGTCAATGGCAACTTAAAACTGTACCAATTCCCTTGAGGCGGAGATGTCCGAGAAGCCTTCTTGTGCGGATAACTCGGAACCTCTTTTTGTCATCTTGGAAGCCTGCACCCCACACAACGTGCGATATGCGATATGGGTCAAAATCTTTAACCGTGACACATCAGATTGTCAAGGATAAAGATTTGACCCCATCAACACCATCAACTTAAGAGTTGAGACCCCCTGGATTGGGGTCTGTCCCCGTTTCAGTTTAATATTTGCTCAAGGCTCATTGACGAGCAGGTCTGTAATTTCTAAGGCGGACTTTATGAATTTTTTGTCAAATGTTGCGAAAGACTCTGAACCCTGTGATGTCGCCAGGTGAATGGCATCGGCAAAGTCCATCCCCTGCTTATGCCAGTGGATTGCAGTATATATCCCGGAAGCCTCCTGCAATTTGACATTCGATAAGCCAAACAGCGCCTGGAATCCATTTACAATTTCATCAGGGCTAAAATGATATGCATACCGCAGAACCCACTCGCACTCAAGAATGACAGTAGTTGCAATAAGAATGTTTTCGTTTGCAAACAATGATTTCGCTCGCTGAAATTGCTCCTGCTCATCTCCTGTCAGCAGGCGAATAATAACGTTGGTGTCTACCGAAATCATTCTTTCCGCTCCAAGGCACCCTGCTTGATTGCCTCTTCCATTTCCTCCAACGTAATCGGTTTTCTTGAATATTTCAGTATTCCAGCCACCTGATCAAGCGTTGTCTTTTTGAACGTTGGTACCGGCTTTAACAGTATCCCATCACCGGTATCGATCACCGATAACTCTTGCCCAGAATGCCATTTGTGTCGAGATCGTATTTTTTTCGGTATGATAATTTGTCCTTTGCTCGACAATCTAGTTGATTGCATCTTGCCCCTCCAGCTTAAAGTAAGATCGTTGTAAGACAACGATAGAGTTTCACTGTGAAACGGTCAATGAAAATTTCACACTCAACAGCTTTCAGGTATTGAGCAGATATGGGGGGTCAAATCTTTAACCGTGACACATCCGATTGTCAATGATAAACATAATGACCCCATCGACTCGCGCTTTGTCCATTTTGGCGTTCAATCCAAAGCAGCATATGCCCCGATCTTGTCCTTTCAACCATCAATACTCACCGTATCCTATCAAGAGATTTGAAGTTAAAAATTATTCCGAACATCCACGCCATCCACAACTGCATGTAATCTCATGTTTTTATCACTAATCACGAAACAACGCGGGATGATTCCATCGATTTTCCGCTGCATTCGATTACTCAATCGACTAAAATTCGCCTATAATTCGAGCTGAAGGTTATTCCGACGCTTGCTTGGTTTATACGGGAGTTGGTTATTGGAGCATGAACCTCATTCATGTGAGAGGGGAAAAATGATCCGGAAACTGAATTTCACCAATTTCACCATTTTGCTGACATGTATTTTCCTGATCGCGACATCATCAACGGAAGCAGAACCAAATAATGAGTCAACCCAGCAAAAATCAGACCCTTTCATGGAGCAGGACAAGCAATCCGGCACCATCTTCAAATTTGAAAAAAAGGACAATGCAAGCCTGATACAGGTGAAAGGGTCCGGCGCCGATCGGCAACAAATGGAAAACGATACCGGCACGTTTGGCCTTGAAGTTCTTGCCGGACATCTCTTTTCTCCTGCGAAGGGTCAGTTTGACGGGTATTACTTTTTGTCCGGCAAAGTTGAAAGCGACAATCGCCAGCGGTTCAATGCTACCCTCGGTTACTTCATGCCACTGGTGGGAGGAGAGACTAAATTGACGTATCGATTGTTTCATGCGGAAGTGAAAGATAAACTGGCGCTGAGCGATGGTTTTGAGCGGGTGCTTGATCCTCAATTTGAAAAGAGCGCCCTTGAACAGGGGGTTGGCTTGAGCTACCGGAAACGAGTAAAGATTGTAATCAGAGAGCTTACATTTAAATATTCCTCTACCCATCTCGGTGGAGAAAGCGTCAAACGGGGTCCTGTCTTTCTCGACACTCCAACAGCCTGGCGAATGGTCAGCCCGGATATCGGATTCGGCGATGTCGATACCCATGAGGCATCGCTTGGAGTTGCTGCCGGCAGCGATTTTCTCGACAATGGCTTTTTCAAGGGGATACGGTTTGATGTCGGCAGTGGCTATCAAGCCGTACAATACGATTCATTCCATGGCATAGGTGAAGAGACAGATAAAGGATTTTCCGGCTTTGCAGCCTTAAAGGCATGCACGCCGATCGGGATGCTCAAGGTTGGGTACCAGGACTTGCCTGCAGCGAAAACAGTCACTGCCGGTTACCAGCTTGGCGGCCTGGATTTGTTCTTTGAAAATATTGACTACGAATACGGGGCGAATGAGCAAATAGTCGGTGTCGCTTTTACCGTCGATCTGCTTGACACCGACGCGGCGTTTGACGGGAATTGTCCACGATTCTTCCACCCTTCCGACACTGGATATGCCAATGTTTCGCAGATGGAACACGTTGGATTTCTTGCATCCGACCACTTCACCGCAAAACCAAGGATAAGTGTCTTATACAATGATATATTTCGAGTTGACAAAGCGGGGCTTCCCCAGAACGTCCGGGTGGATGACTCCGACCCTGGTGACCCCAGACTGATTGTCTCTACCAGCTGCTCCCAGGTGAGGGTACTCTCAGTCGATCCACCATCTGCCGGCTCGGCATTCGGAATAAGCGGGAGTGAGATACGTGTTGCGCTGGACGGATTGCCGGGCGATCAACAGACTATCGTAGCCAAATTGGATGACCAATGCTGCGGAGATACCCAGGTAAGAATCACGACAAGCGCTGCCGGCACGGCCGTAACCTCGGTTCATGTTGAAGAGGGGGTCGGCTGCCAACCAGTCCCTGAAACCGGTCAACCGCAACAATCCGGTCAACCGCAACAACCAGGGCAACCGCAACAACCGGGGACAACACCGCAGTGCCTGGCAATCGGGTCTGTCTGCAACATCGGCAACGATACCTGTTGTCCGGGTGCGAGTTGTGAGTTTGCCTTCAACACCGGGAGCACGTCTGTTTACCTTTGTCAATAAAGCATGAATCTCTGCGATGTGAATGATAGAATAGCCGGCCATGAACACCATTTCACGAGTAATCAATATATTAACATGGTTGAAAGTCTTTTTGTTGACTTTGATTATCGCGTTCTGTTCGATTACCGTCTTTGATTATTATGGACCTAACCTCTACGAATTACTTTCCAATTCGCGATTCCTCGCTAAGATGGGTAAATTTCTTGAGGAGAAGGAGAAAACAACTCATACAACAAGTGAATCTTCACAAAACCAGGCTATCCAGCAACCAACGAGTGATGGGCGGAACAAAAAAGAATACGAATTCTCTTCACAAGCGATTGACAACGCAAAAGAAAGAGTATTGAGAGAGAGAAATCGACAGTATTGGACCCAGGAGGAAATCGATCGGATCGTCAAGTCCAAAGCTGACAGCGATGCTGGCCTGGAAGCCGGCGGTGAAGGCAGCTATTACTACGAAATTGAGCTGGTTTCAGGAGGGAGGATTACCACCGATGATATCGTAATGAAAGACGGCGTCGTTGAATATTCCAATAGCGCCGGCCTGGTTGTGACAGTCAAAAAAAATGAAATAAAGACGATCAAACGGCTCAAGGCAACAGCTCGTTGAGTGGCACGGGCGTCTTGTATTTTAACGAAGAGCATCTTTAGCCGGTGGCGCGTTGCTGAGGGCTTTGCAGGTATTTCTCTGCACCATGCCGCAGTCGCTCGAACTCCCCGGCGCTGAGCCCCTCAGGATCATACCGCATCCGCAGATGCAGGCGGTAAAGATTCCCGAACTCCAATCGGTCGAAATTATTCCATAAATCCAGCCGGGCTGCCCAATCGACAAAAGTTTCATTGTCGCCCCGGGCGATATCCGACTGCCTGAGTGCTTCCAGGATAGGCGTGAATGGCGAAGTGATCCTGGCAAACGATCGTATTTTAACAGCATCCCGCTCCCGCCCCGCCTGCTCAATTTTCATGCGACGATAAATTCGCAGGACCAGAAAGGAGGTCAGGACTATGACAATTATTGAAAAAAACAGGGTCTTATCTGTTCCGGTGCCGATTTGAAACAGTCTGTATTTATGCCGAATGAGGTAAAAAACATCCTGTAATCCGGCAAAAATTGACGCCTGCTCCCGGTCCTTTTCCACCCAGACCGCAGGTGTAGTATCGACGACTCGCCACTGCTGGCCGACGAAGGCCTCCGCCCAGGCGTGGGCATGCCGGTTGCGCACTACATATTTCCCTTCCAGCCGGCTTTTCTCGATGACGGCATGGCCGACCACGTACCGGCTTGGAATACCTGCAAATCTCAAGAGAAGCGCAGTGGCGGTGGCATAATATTCACAGAAACCGCTTTTCCGCTTCAGCAGGAAATTGCCGAGCGGCGTGTCATACTCTTCCCGGCCGAGAAAACCGAGGGAATAGCTGAAATCCTTCTGGAAATATCCCTCTACTGCAGCGATTTTTTCGGTATCGGAAAGTCCTGAGAGATCGATTTGGTCGATCACCTCCTGCAGGGCATACCTTTCATTCTCGGGTATGCTCATGTTTCTCGCACCCGGCAGGTCCGTTTTGTTCTGCATTTCATGATGATACCAAAGATCGTAGAAAATAATCGAAACCCCATCCACTACCTTCACAAAACCGTTCTTATTTTTCTCCATTGCAAAAATTGTTTTGCTCTTCATATGATACCCCCCCTGGGGATAGGGCAGGAGTCCCTTTTCCCTGGGCAGATTGTATTCCACCCTGATCATTTTTCCTTCTTTATGGGGCGGATCCATCAGATTCCAGCTTGATTCATCGATCGGCGCAAGGAGGGCAAAATCTTCCTGGTTTCCAAGCCAATTTCCCCTGGCAAACGTTGAATAACCCGCCTCCCTCAAGAGCCGGGGAGGCGCGGGGGACGCATCGACCCGCATGATTATTTCGCCTGACTCCTTCAGCCTTCCGGTCTCGCCGAAATTGACATGGCTCTTGTAAGGATCGCTGTGTCGCTCTCGATAATAGCCGAGCCAGAAGTGACGCGATCTTTCCAGAACCTGGCGCTGGGCAATTTCCATTCCCACGCTGGCGGCATAACCAAGCCCCAGGGAACCGCCCAAAAGCAGGATAAAAAGCAGCGGTGAAAACGATCGCCCCCGGTTCAGCCAAAGAAACCAGGCCAGAATCAGCCCCAGCACCGGGTAAAACCAGAGAGACCGGCTGTTTGCCGTTGCCGCTGCAAAAACGCATATCGCGATATAATAGAAACGAAAATCCACTGGCTTGTGCGCATGGACCTTTTTCTTGCTCCCCAGCCTGGTGCCGATAACAATCGTATCGCCGGTGGAGTAGAGCTGGGCCGCAATAAGAGGCGACAATATGAGAGGCAGCCATCCTGCTGTTATGCGCAAGAAGCCGATCGGCTTATAATTTATCAAAACAAGAGCCACCGCGCCGAGAAAGACCAGCGAGGTCAAATCGGAGATTTTAATAAAATCTTCGTCGGTGAGCCTGTAGCGGACTGTTGTCAGGTTGCTTCCTTCGAGGAGCAGACAAAGCAGAGCGCCGACAAGGATATTCCCGGTCTCGATGCCCCAGAACAGCAGGGCGATGCCAATGATGAACGGCGGTACCTTCATAGGAGCGCAAGCTGTTCCTCCAGGTGATTCAGATCGATTTCGCTGATATCCGCCGCGGCCTGTATCTTCTGTTTCTTGGCTGCGTACTCCTCCTGATCTTCAACGATCATTATCAGCTTAACGGGTATCCTGTTGCCGGCAAGATAGTTGATCAGATCGTTGCGGTCCTCATCCAGATCGATCAAGATCAAGATGATTCCTGAAAGCAACTCGGATCGGCTTTTGACAAAACCCGTCATCTCGGCAAAGGGTTTATCCCGACAGGTTGTGACCGAGGCGAGGATCTCCATCATGCGTTGCCGGTCGGCAAGTCCCCGGCCGACTGTACAGGTGACGCATTCACGCCCGACGAAAAGCAGGTCGAGAACAGAATTTTCGCTGTCCTGGGTCATCATGATGGAGGCGGCAACGGAGACGGCCTCTTCGAAGGCGTTGCTGTATGGTTTTGCGGTAAAACTGTCCAGGATGAGACCGTATCTGGAAAAATATTCGTCTCGATATTGTTTGACGATGGTCCGGCCGGCCCGAGCTGTCGACTTCCAGTCTATATGCTTGATGGGATCGCCATGGCTGTACTCCCGGAGAGAGAGAAATTCATTGGATTCGCCGCGATTTTGCGCGGCGATTATGCCTCCCTGGTGATATTTGCGGGAACCCGGGAAAAAGAGCTTGGGAACGGGGTACAGTTTGGGCAGGACCAGAAGATTCTGCGGGCTTTCATAATGGACCTGACGTTTACAGAGACCAAACGGATCGATGGAAGTCAGGATAAAGCCACGTAAATGGACATTCCCCCGCTTCAGCGGCAAGAGGGAGATTTCCACCTCCTTCTTTTTCGAGGAGACCAGCTCAGGCAACTCCTGATCGCAACTTTCAATCCTCCGGCCCAGCCGCAGAAGCCAAAGCCATCTGTAGTACCCCATCTTTCGATCGAATATATTGCGTTTCTCCTCCCCTTCCTCCTTCGATGAATTGAACTCCTGCCAGGTTGGCAGCGGCTCCGTCGGGTTTTCCCGGAATAGAATGGCTTTCTCGTTTTTTCGGCCCCGATTGTCTATCTGAATGGTGTAGCGCAACTCGCTGCCGGCCACACAGGTTTCGGGCAGGTTTCTTGTTATTTTCAGATTGGTGCGAAATCGCAGGGAGGAGAGAAACGAAAAAATAAGCAGACTGGCAGCGATGCCCAATATCTGATACATCATTGTTCTCTGCACGTCGATACCGAAGAGCAGCGCGACGCCGGCCATCAGCAGAAAAAGCTTGCCGACGGAGGTGAATCGGGCGGAGAACCATTGTTTGATCCGCTCGGTAAATCGGTAGAGTGCATAAATACGATAATACTTCATCCGGGTATCTTTATCTCGCCGAGAACTTTCTGGACAACTTCCCGGGCAGTTATTCCCGAGAATTTGGCTTGCGACATGACCTGCAACCGGTGGCCGATGACTGCCACGGCGGCCTCGTGGATATCTTCAGGAATTACAAATTCTCTCCCGTCAAACAGGGCCAGGGCCTGGGAAATCTTCATCAGGGCCAGAGACGCCCTGACGCTCGCGCCGACGGCGACATGCTCGCTCTGTCTGGTCGTTCTGACAATATCGATTATATAATAGCGCAATTCCTCGGAAATCCTGACAGACAGCACTGTTTCCATGACCTGAAAAATATCCCCTTCGCAGGTTACGCTCTCCGTTGTGTTGAGGGGATGGCCCATGAGTTGCTCGGAGATGACCAGCACCTCCTCGTCCCGCTCCAGATACCCTGGCGAGAGTTTAATCATGAAGCGATCCATCTGCGATTCCGGCAGAGGATATGTGCCATGGGACTCGACCGGGTTTTCCGTGGCGATCACAAAAAAGAGATTATCCAGAATCCTCCTTTTGCCCTCCACGGTGACCTGTTTTTCGCCCATGGCCTCAAGCAGAGCCGACTGGGTCCTGGGACTCGCCCGGTTGATTTCATCGGCCAATAAAATATTGGTGAAAATAGGGCCCTGATGAAAAGAAAAGATACCTTCGCGATGGTTATAAATGGAAACACCGATAATGTCGGACGGCAGCAGATCCGGGGTGAACTGAATTCGTTTGAAACCGGTCCCGATCGATCTGGCCAGCGCTTTGGCAAGGGTTGTTTTTCCCGTCCCGGGAACATCCTCCAGCAGAACATGCCCACCGCAGAAGAAAGCGGCAAGCATCATCTTAATCATTTGCTCCTTGCCTTTGATAACTTTCTGGATATTTCCCAACAGAAGAGTATAGATATCAACCGCGCTCTTTATGCCCGTTTTTTCCATTTTTTCCCGTATTGATTCAAGGGCGTAAGCTATAACATCTTAGACACTCTGTGCATACTCTACTCCGCCGAAGGCAGAGTCGCTCACCTCGGTTCAACGTCTCTAGATCATAATTACCACTAATTTCTGGGTAGCAACAGCGAGCTGCAACGAATGAACGGCTTATTGCCTTCTCCAACCGGGGTCGCAGCTAAGAGAGGGTGGCTGGATAAATGAATCGGGTCACCGTACAATTGAAAGTGTTGCTTCACTTCATTGTACGCCGACCCGTATTGGAATTTCTTAAGGACTGGCCACGGCAAGGTCCCGATCGATATTTGAGGTTATCGTTGCGCCTCAGTCCTTGCGAAATTGAACCGTGATCAGGCTTCGACCTCTATGCCGGTTGACCCCGTGGTGGTCGCTTCCTGATCATCGCTTCCGGTCCCGCCTTGCAGTTCCTGGTATATTTCCAGAAAACGGTTATAGGCGACGCCATTGCCCCGCGGTTCGCTGAAGTCCGGCAATGCCTGCAGGTCATCCACCGATTTTTCCAGCGTTTCTATCTCCGTGGCGAACCAGTCCCGCAGACTCTGGAGCGCCACCGTAAGCTCCGATGGTTCCGTATCGGTCACCAAACCGGCATCGTCCCCGTTTGCGGTATCGACCTCGGCAACTGGCGATTCTTCCGCCACAATCGAGGTATCCACGCCGGAGCCCTCTTCTGCTGGCGCCGGGACAGGCTGTTGCAGCGAGGTGACGAGCTCTTCGAAAGCAGTGCCAAGACCGCCGAGCACAGCGGACGCATCAAATTCACCATCCTCTATTCCGCCGATGAGACCATCCGCCTCCTCTTTAAAGGCGGTCAGCATATCTTCAACTTCCTGATCGGCAATTGCAAAAGTTCCGCCGAATTCCTGGATCTTACTCTCCAGATCCGTCACCAGCTCCTGACTCCCCGTTGCAAGGGTCTCCCCGGAGTTCTCGGCGGCCGAGAGCTGCAGCTGATCATAAAAATTGATCCGCAGCCTGATATCCGCCACCCCATTGAAATGCCCCTCCTGGACGAGGCCGACGACTCCTTTTCCCTGTTGCTCACTCTGCTGTACCTGGCTGGCCTCAACGGTTTCGGCCTTGGCCTTTATCGTATCCTTCAATTCCTGCGAGATCCCGCTTTTCCCCCGAACGTTCGGTTGCTTCAGCTGGAGCATTGCCTGGTCTTGTCGGGTCCCTACACTGTTTATATTCATGGCATCATTCTCCCTTCACATGTTGTCTATAATGCTCGCCACCTCTCGTTATATCGGCGTTATTGGCGCAAATATTTAAGGCTTTCGCCGGGGAGACGGGGCAAATGTCTTAAGCCGATGCTTCACTTTTTTTGCAACACCCTTACTTTAGTAAGATATTTGTAAGATCGCTTCGTCAGGATGGATTCGAATTATTTTTTATTTTTTTATTTTTTATTATTACTGCAAAGGAGGCGCATCGATGACAGAAACTGAAAAAGAGGAACTTTTCGACAAATGGGGTTCATGTGACCGGGAGACCAGGATACGGCTTGCCTGTGAATATCTGACAATCATGAATCCGGGTGACGGACAGCTGGGCTGGCTTCGTTTTCTCCAGGCCAGCTTATATGGCAGAATCTATTGACAGGAAACTGAATATTCTCAAAACATGTTGCCATTCCAGGGCTCCCGGGTCATCCAGCTCATGGCAATCATCAATATTACTGATAACTGAAACAGGTGACACGCTGGATTTTTATGTATAAATTTACAGGGAGAAACGGGTTACAATAATTTGCCGTCCACCCGGTTCGGCAGGAAGAACAGCCACCTGCAAAATAAAGCGACCGCAGCATTACCGATATAAAGTGAGATTTCCCCATGATGTTTCAACCATTAAGCGATTTCAATCAAATATCGCTTCCCGGCACCGTCGACAAAGTTGTAGAACTGCTGTACAACGATCTCTCGCTCAGGGATAAAGTAGTGCTGGCCCATCTTTCCGAAAATGAGCTCGATTCCGCCGTATATCTGGAAATGGCCAAAGTTATTCGCCGGGAATTCGGGCTCTATCACGGCAACGCCGAGCTCCTCAAATCCTGCCGCAAATATCTCGGTAACGAGTACGACCGCTATGAGGACCCGGCCATGGTCATCATGAAAGAATTATGGAAAAAGATCAAAAAAACCCATAATCTTCGCGTTGTCGAAAAAAAGCGTGTCGTTGCGTGATTTTTCATTATTTTTCCTCTGCCAGGACGATATGCGTCTCTGCCTGCTCTGATTGAACAAGCCGGAAAAGGGGAGTTTTTTATCAGACCACCAGTCGATATTCGGTTTTTTTGTGTACAATACCTTGACCCTGATGGCGATGTTGAGCTATTATCGACGGGAGTTTCGATTCCACCCCAGGCAATCAGCTAAACAGTCAATTCCATTAAAGGTTTATCATGACTACCATCAAAAAAACTGATTTCATCGATTCCATTGCCGACAGTCTGCAGTACATCTCCTATTACCATCCGCTTGACTTTGTCAAAGCCATGCATGGTGCCTATGAGAAGGAAAAAAACAAGGCGGCCAAGGATGCGATCGGCCAGATCCTGATTAATTCCAAAATGGCGGCGATCGGCAAGCGCCCTATCTGTCAGGATACCGGCATTGTCAATGTGTTTATCAAGATCGGCACCAACTGCAAATTCGATTCGGAAGAGTCCATCCAGGAGATGGTCGACGAAGGTGTCCGGCGCGCTTACAAGAATCAGGACAATCCCCTGCGTATGTCCGTGGTCGCCGGTCCTGCCACGGACCGGAAAAATACCAAAGACAACACTCCGGCTATCGTCTACACCGAAATAGTCCCCGGCAATACCCTTGACGTGCATATCGCCGCGAAGGGCGGAGGATCGGAAAATAAGAGCAAATGCGCCATGCTCAACCCGAACGATTCCATAGTCGAATGGGTGAAAAAAACCGTCCCC
>AMFJ01006929.1_pt1 | contig 11335 bp, 11 predicted proteins | sample 427208 | NCBI WGS metagenome assembly AMFJ01 (sample SAMN02954298, study PRJNA114691) | groundwater metagenome | biome: aquatic; feature: subsurface aquifer; material: sediment; isolation source: subsurface aquifer sediment | place: USA: Rifle, CO | collected 2008-08
CACCAAGTCCACCAGTATAACTAAGTCCAGTACCACCTTGTGCACCATAGGCATCAATATCTATTGAAGTAACCCCAGCTGGTACTGTAAATGTTTGTATTGTTCCTGTGTAATTAAAAGTTTCTGTGGTTGTTTCTCCTCCAGAACTAGATGATCCTGAACTTCCTGAAGAATCACTAACAATAATAATTTGTCCATTACCAGATTGAGTTCCACTTAGATTGGTTGGATTTATTCCCGCATTGTATGATCCACCTCCACCACCAGTTCCATAATAAGTACCACCTCCACCACCAGAATAACCACCACCACCTCCACCACCAGTCCATGAAGACCAATCTCCACCACCACCACCACCAAAACCGCCAGCTCCGCCAGCTCCTGCTCCAGCTCCGCCAGCTCCACCATTTATAAAAGATTTACCTCCTGTTGTCCCATAACAATTTGTTCCATTTCCAATAAGACCGCCACCACCTGATCCTTCGGATGTTGCGTATTGTGGTGAACATCCACCACCATTTCCATTAGTTCCACCTGCACCTCCTGTAGCACCTCCATATCCATAAATTCCAGCGTTTCCACTTGAGGAAATAGAACCTTTTGAATTTATAGCACCATAAGGATAGCCATTATAGTAACCACCTCCACCACCACCAGCAATAATAAGTGGATTATTATTGTTGTCAGTAGTAAAAGATCCACCTCCACCACCACCTTGTTGTGAACTTCCTACTCCTTGACCACCTACAAGAATTTTTAAAATTTGGCCAGGTGTAACTGTTACAGTTCCTGTTATATTTGCGCCTAATCCTCCTAAAACAACACCATTGGAAGAATATCCTCCTTGGGCTCCTTTTGCATTTATTGTAAGTGAAGTCACACCAGCAGGTACAGTATAATTTTGTATGGTGCCAGTGTAATTAAATGTTGTTGTTGTAATAAGTGGAGGTGGATTATTAGCATCATCACTACACAAATTAGTGTAAGTATTACAAATCCCACTACTACATTCATTGTTAGAAGTACATGAAACACCATTATCTTTTAGCAAAGAAAAACTATTATTTGCAACATAAAGATTGTTCAAAGAACCTGAATTGAAATTATTGTCAGTTGTTTGTGTATAAGTAGACAAATTTATATCTCCTAAAGTTATTTCACCGTTTATTGTTGTATTTATTGTATTATCTTTTGAAAAATATTTGTTCCAACCATTCTGGTCAGTATTGTGCGAAGCAAAAGCCGTCGTAGAGGCACTACCAGACCAATCAGTAGAAACCCAACCGTAACTAGCAGTATAAACAGGATTAGAATTATTATAAAAAACCATGATACCAAACTGAACAATCAAAAACACAAAAACAAACTGAGAAATCACAGCCATTCTAAGAGGTCTGAATTCATGGCTTTTTATTAGTTTTCCAATAGTAGCTAAATTAGTCCAAACATTGTTGCTACCTTTCAGGTAAACCGGAATAAGTAGAGAAAAGAACCAAAGAGGGAAGAGAAAAAAATTTTTTAAAAAGTGTAGAAGGATTTGTTTTTGTAAATTAAATAATCTTTTTTTGTTTCTTTTATTCTTAGTACTAGTTTTGTATTTTTTTTTCAAAATCTTGTAAGAATCAATCATTCCAGTCCAAATCCAATAATTAGCTAAAAACCCAGCCTTTTTGGGAAGGTTGTTAATAATTTTAGTAGATAGTTTTTTACTTTTAAACTTAAAAAATGGCATTTAGTAATGTTCTTTTTAAAAAAGATTAAATTTGCAGTTATTATAGCATTTTTTAGAACTTTATTAAATATGTAATTAGTTATTGTCCACAAGTAAATATTAAAATTTTATATAATTTTTTTTGATATAAAAAATACCAGTTTTTGACTGGTATAATTTTTTTGAAAAAGTAATTTTATTTGTATCTTAAGGCTTCCAAAGGATTTATTTTGGCAGCTCTTTGGGCTGGAAATACTCCAGTGAGAAGACCTATAATAGTAGAGAAGAGGATGATAAGTACTATAAACCAAGTAGGTCGACTAAACAAATCAAGAGCTTGGCCACCAAAGTAATGGGCTAGGACATTGATACCGACATTGGCTAGAAAGCCTCCTAAATAACCAAGTAAAACACCTCCAAGACCGCCTAAGAAACCCATAATCATGGCTTCAAAAATAAATAATTTACGAACATCTTTTCTAGTTACACCGATAGAACGCATAATACCAATTTCATTGGTGCGTTCAAGTAACATAACAGTCATGGTGTTAAACATGCCGATAGCTGAAACAGTAAGAGCAATTAGACCAAACAAGCCCAAAACTACTTGTATTATAGAAAATATTTTTTTGACTTGGTCAATTGTATCTTGAAGGACTGAGACTATAAAACCCATGTCAATGATTTGTTCGCGGACGTTAGTCATAGAATCACTATTACTTACTTTTACTTTGGCTCCAACGTAAGTATCATAAGTGATATTTTCTAGCATATCAGCTGGTACATAAGTAAGACTGGATCTTTCATCGTTTATTACACCAACAACTGTAAAAGGTGTCGTTTGTTCTATGACGTCTACTTGATTTTGTCCATCAGAATCAATTCTTGGTACAAAAGTTGTAATATTGATCTCTTGTCCTACTATGTCAGTTGGGTCGATATTGAATAACTGGGCCATGGCTGAAGAAATTACTACTTGTTTTTTATTTTTGTCATCTGTTTTGAAAAAAGTGCCACGAAAAGGAACAAGACCGCTTAAACTCAAGAAAGATGGTTTGATAGCATAAAGTGTAGTGTCTGCTGTGAATTCTTTTAAAGTAATTTGTGAAGGTAATGCTACTACTGGACTAACTTCAGTTACATTTGGTAAATTAGTTATTTTGTTTATCGAGTCTTGATTAAGTTGGATGACGTCTGATTTTCCAGAGCTAACATCAAGACTAAGTAGAGCATCAGCGGTAGTAATATTTTTCAAAACAGTTTCTTGCAAACCATAACCAAAAGAAACTAGAAATAAAACAGCTCCAATACCAACACTTACACCTAAAATAGTAAGGGTGGTTCTCATGGGTCTAGTTTTAAAAGTACGCATAGATAGAGAAATAGTATCTCTATATCGCATTCCTTTTACATTGTTTGGAATTGTTTGTTCATTCTTTTTTGACATATTTTATTTTTTGATTTTTTGTTTGTCTGAAGATTTTTGATAACGACCTAAAATAATCATCTCCAAATGCTTGGCCATTTTTTTGGCAGTACGTTTGTCTAGACCGACTCCACCTTTTTTCAAAGGTCTGTCAAATTTTTCTTGAACACCTTTGCGATCTGTCACACCCATTACTCTATCTTCTATGATAGTTTCCATAGCTTCTATAGCATCGGTAGTTCTTATATTTACTTCAAAAGTATCTAGTAGATAACGACGTAATTGATGTACATAACTATTGTGTTTTTCTTCTTTGTTGGTAAATTCTTTGCTCAATTCTTCAATTTCTTTGGTGGTTGTTTCTAATTTGGTTATTAATTTTTGACTTACTCTTTTATTCAAATTTAAACCATCTTGCATGTAGTCAGTATTAAGATAGGTTGTTAATTTTTTGTAATCAGAGTTGCTATTTACCAAAGCTTCTTTGATATAGTTTTCTATTTTATTTATTTCATCGTAACTCAAGCCTGTCAAAACTTCAGAAAGTATTTCTTTGGCTTTGTATTCCAAAATAATATTATCCACTTCTGCGGAATTGTCATTTTCTTTTGTGGTAGTTTTGTTTGTGACAGGTGATAGATTTAGACTGTCATCTTTTGATTCTTGTTGGCTTGATTTACCAACTATGATTTTTCTAGTTTCTTTGTTTACTTTGGTATCAATTATTTTTCCATCTTTGATAAAAAATATACGATCAGCAATTTCTAGATGGGCGGGATTGTGTGTAACCAAAATTACCGTTTTTTTATCTTTGACGCTAAGTTCTTGAATAAGACCTAACACATCTTGGGCAGATTTGGAATCCAAATTTCCTACAGGTTCGTCAGCAAAAATAATATCAGGATCATTGACGAGTGATCTACAAATAGCAACTCTTTGTTGTTGACCACCGGACAACTCGGTTGGTACTTTTTTTCTTTGTTCGTAAACGCCAAAATATTTCATGAGTTCTTCAGTTTTTTCTTGTCTTTTTTTACGATTTATGCCGATAGCTACTTGTGGCAGATTGATATTATTTTCTACTGACAAAGAGGGGATTAGGTAAAAAGCTTGAAAAATCATCCCAATAGTATTTTGGCGATATTTTTCTAATTCTTTATTTTTCATTTGTGACAAATCTATACCATTTACCATTACCGTTCCTTGAGTTGGTTTTTCTAGTCCAGCTATGGTGTAAAGAAGAGTTGATTTTCCACAACCAGAAGGACCAAAAAAAATAACTAGCTCGCCAGCATTTATTTCTAAATTTGCGTCACTTAGTGCTCTTACTTCATTGCTTTTGCCAAGAAAATAAGTAACTGATAAATTTTTTATGTCGATTAGTGACATATTTTTTATGAAGATTTTTTTATTTAAAAAAATATTTGATTAATTATATCATTCTTTGTACTTTTTTAACAGTAAAACATTTTTTTATACACAGTTTTTTAAAATAATATTTTTTAGAATTAGTTTTTTGTTATAAAAATAAAAAAAAATTGTTTTTATAGTATTTTGAGATTTACTGATTGTTTTATTACTTTAAATAAAAAACACCAAAACAAATTGGTGTTTTTGTGTGTATTTTTTTATTTATTTTTTATATATCTCTTAATTATTTCTTTGACATTTGGAGCGCAATCATCAGGTAAATTATTTATATCATACCAAGCAACTTCGGCAATATTTTCACCCTTTTTTATTTCACCAATTCTGTTAGCTAAATAATGAACAAGTATTACTACACTGCCATCAGATTTTTTGTGTAGTAGTGTATCTAGTGGTTTTATTATTTCTACATCAATACCAACTTCTTCTCTTGCTTCGCGTTTGCAGGCTTCTTCAAGATTAATATCAAAGCTTTCTACTTCGCCACCTGGAAAAAACCAAGGTGTAATACCAGATTCTTTGATTTCTTTATTTAGTAGCACTTTGCCATCTTCGATAATAACAGGACCAGAGGCAATAATAGAATTTGGAGGTAAAAACATATGTTTAAAGGCTTATCCGCCCAAAGCGCCTGCCTGTCCGGTAGGCAGGGACCCGTCTACGCGGGAAAGGCTTAATAGTATTTTAATTTTATCATTTTTGACTTTGATAATCAAATGATTTTACAAATTATTTTTTTTGTGGTCTAATGAGAATAAACATGGCTTATCAAGGAGGTAAAGCCGTGAATAAGAGAACGAGGCACTTATTGATTAGATTGTTGAATTTTAGTACACAAAATGGACATTTCTCTTCGTCCAAACATTTCAAAAAGCAACTGCGGGAATACCATAAGTTGCTTGAAATGTATATTCGGCGCAGGATACAGGAATGTAGTCTGTCCGAGAAGGGTGAGGAGAACTAACGGGGGATGCTCGATATGACAGCCCCCGTGAACTTTGTAATAGACTATTTTAGATTTTTGGCCATGTATGTGCCAATTTTTTTATAGCCAAATTTTCGGTAGTAAGAGCGCACGCCAACACCAGAAATAACAGCAATTTTTGTGTAACCATTTTCTCTAGCAATTTTGTCAGCTTCTTTGACAAGTTTTGTTCCCATACCTTTATGTTGAGAAGCTGAAGAATTTTTATCACCGACGTTGACGAGTTGTCCGTAAGTGTGAAGCTCGCGGACGTAAGCTAATTTTTTTAAATCACCAAGGCCAAGGTATTTTTCAAGTATTTCAGATTTTTTTATTTTGTCATTGTATTCTGGTAGACGAAGACGTAAGAAAGCAAAGACCACACGACGCTTCTCATCTTCCAGACTTAAGAAAAATTCTCGTCCTCCACGAGTTTGAAATTCTTCGACAAAAAGTTGAGGTATTAATTTGTCTGCTTTTATTTTGTGAATTTTTTCGGCATGACCAACTTCACGACAGCGCAGACATTTGCAATATTCACCTTGCTTGTGTAGTTCTTTTTCTAGTGCTTCACGAAGATTGGTAATGGCATTACCACCTTCGATTTCATTGCTAGGAATGTCACGAATAAGACGAGAAATACGACAATAATAAGGTGTTAGTTTTTTCATTTCAAGTATAGCCTTGAATAAATCTTGACTAGCATAAGGTTTGTATTTACCAGATTCAAACCAAGAGTAAAGCTCAGCACTTTTGATAACAGTACAAGGATATATTTTTACCATATCAGGTTTTAGACCTTCATCTGTAAAAAGACTAGCATACATTTCGACATCGTGTTTGGCGGTCGTACCTGGCAAATCTGGCATGAAATGTAAATCTACTTTGAAACCAGCTTGGCGTAAAAGTAAAATAGCTTGGCGAAATTGTTCGACAGTGTGGCCACGTTTTACTAATTCAAGAATTTTGTCATCGGGTGCTTGTAGTCCAAGTTCAATACGAGTACATCCTTGTTCTCGCATATGCCAAATAGTTTTTGGAGAAATAGCGTCGGGACGGGTTTCGAGAGTGAGTCCAATGATTTTATGTTTGGACTTTTTGTCGTTGTATTCTTGTTCAATTGCTAAAGCATTTTGTAAATCTTCTAGAGTTTTTTCTTTCCAATCTTTTTCGAGAGTAGCTTTGGTTGGTGTTTTTCTAGTCAAATCATTGCAGGCTTTGAAAGATTCTAAAATAAACCAATATTGATAACGAAGAGGGTAAGCATTCCAAGTACCACCTTTGAGAATATATTCTATTTTGTCAGTAGGGTGTCCTGTTTTTTCAAGCATTTCAAGACGCATTTGCATTTGTCTATAAGGACTAAAAGCTAAGGCTAGAGCGCGAGCTGCAGCTGGTTCGGTAGCAATGTAACTTTTTGGCATTTTGACTTCAGTTGGACAATAGATACATTGTCCTGGGCAAGTGTAAGGTTTGATAAGAGAAGTGATAATTGCTACTCCAGACATGGAACGAATATCGGCTTTGCGTAGGAGTAATTCTAAGTTTTTGTCAGCTTTGACACTTTTCTTTTTTAACAAATTCTGGTAAGCTTTAAAAAGCTTCATGTTGGAAGGTTGGACTGTTTTCATTTTTCCACAAATTCGACGGCGGGCATCATTAAAATCATCCTTGGTTTTAGGATGGTGAGATATTATTTCTAATAAAATTTTTTCTAATTCTTCTTCCATTTTAAAAAATATGACAAGAATAAAAAAGATAATTGAACAAAATAGGGAAGTGTATGACATCATTGCACCTCTTTTTGCTAGTACCAGACAATATATTTGGGATGATTTAGTTCCTCTTATAGACTATCTTAAACCTAATCTTAAAGTTTTGGATTTAGGCTGTGGTACTGGCAGATTATATCAGATTTTCGCAAAATTTCAAGACTCTATAGATTACATAGGTTTGGATCAAAGTGAAGGGCAATTGGCTGAAGCTAAGAAAGAATTTCCGAACAACAAATATGTTCAAGCAGAAATGACCAAATTACCATTCGAAGACGCTAGTTTTGATCTAGTTTTTTGTATCGCTACTTTGCATCATTTGCCAGATGAAGAGACTAGACAGCAAGCTTTATCGGAAATGAAGAGAATATTGAAACCAGGGGGTAGAGTACTTATGACCAACTGGAATCTTTATTCAGACTCAGCTCAAAAAACAGTAGAAAAAGGAAAATGGGAAGAAAACGACGGAGAGTTTGTAGTACCTTGGATGAATCCTAAAGGCGAAGTATTAGGTGAGAGATATTATTATGGTTTTACTCCCGAATATTTAGATAAGATTTGCAGCGAAGCTGGTTTTGAAGTAGAAGAAAATTATTATTCGAAAAAAGGGAAAGTGAGTACCAAAGAAAAAGGTAATAATATTGTGAGTATTTTGCTTAAAAAAACGTGAGACGCGTAACGCGTAACACATATCACGTAACAATTTTATATTTTATTATTCTCTTACATCAGTATATCTAAAATCGTTATTTTTTAGATTTGTTTTTCCTAGTAAATCTTTTCTCATTTCTAAAATTATATTTCCTATTATTGCGTGTCCTTTTTTTTCATCAGGTTTTTGACCTTTTTGTTCTATAAGTAAGTTTATCAATTCATTCATTGATTTAATAACTTTATCAGAAGCATATAACCAAGATTTATATTGTTCTTCAAAAAATTTTTTCTTTATTTCTCCTGACGCTGTGTTACCTACAAAACCTTGTAAATAAATTAATAAATTGCCGTATTTTTCTTCTTTAAATCTAATTATATTTTCATTTTTCTTTACTTTTATTGTGAATAAGTAAGTAATCCATGAACTTATAATACCAGATACAACTGGAAAAATTATTAATAATATAGTTCTAGTGTCCATAATTTTTTTGTAAAAAGTTTTTTGTTAAATATTTTGTTACGCGATATGTGTTACGCGTTACGCGATCTACATTCCAGTAATCAAACAAACTACCGCTCCATCAAATTTCCAACCATTATTCATTGCTTTGATCAGTCCAGCAACCGATAAAGCCGAGTTGTAAGAAATTTTTATTTTGCAGTTTTCTTCTAGCATATTTACTACATTTTTCAAATCTTCGTCAGTCACTATCCAGCCAGATCCGCTGGATTTTTTTATTTGTTCTATGACTTTTTCTTTGCGGTGAGCAATGTTGTCGACGATAGCAGTTGCTAGAGATGTTTCTGTGTTTTCAAATTTTTTATCAAAATTTTCAGCAATCGGGTGACAACTAGTTGTCTGCACAATATGAATTTGGGGATGTTGTTGACCACCAAATTTGGAAGCGGGTATCGTATCAAAAGCCATGCCAAGTCCTTGGGCTGTAGTGCCAGAAGATGTTGGTACAAATATTGCTTGCAAGTTTGGGATATTGTTTAATTCTTCGGCTAGCTCATAGTAACCTGTAAGAGCATTATCATCGGTGGATTGTCGTAAGTTTTTGGCTTTACTTTCTTTGTCGAGAGCAAAAGCTGCTTGTTTTGGTCTTTCTACTTGCTCAAGAAAAATATTTTTGTCTTCGATAATTGCTTGTAAAACTTTCAATTTTTGTTTATCAATATTTTTGCCAACAAAAACTTTTAATGTTAAATTTTTATCATTATTTTTGTTATGAGCTTGGATAGTGTGTATAGCGGCGATGGCGGCATTGCCGGAAGAAGAAATTACAAAGTTTGTGATGTCTTCTTCTTTGTTATACTTTTTGACCATGATGGGAATAGAACGACCTTTGTGTGAAGAATATTTGTGTTCGTCTTCACGCTTGAGGTAAATGTCGATTCCGAGAGCTTTGTTTAGCTCGGTGAATGTTGGTTGGGGGGTTTTCATATTTATTTAGCAGATTCAGCTGTCAGCAGATACTGCAGATTCAGCTTTTTTATTTAAAAAATTTCTTTGGCTGTTAATCCAGCCATATAATGTTTTTGATGTTTCTTCTGTCTTTTCTTTAATAAATTTATATCTTTCTTTTGATATATATTTTAAATCTTTTGCAAGTAGTAAATGATATTTTAATTCTTCAAGTGAGGCTTCTGCGTTATTGTAAAATCTGATACTATCTTTTAAATTTTGTCTTTTGTACCCTTCTACAATATTTGCTGGTACAGAACTCGCCGCACGTCTAGTTTGGCTAGTTAATCCATATATTTCACTATTTGGATATTCATTACTTATTTTATAGATATATAATACAAGTTCGTGAGACTTTTGCCAAGCCTTTATCTCGTTAAAAGTTTTTATTTTGCTCATAAATAAGCAGATTAGGCTGTCAGCATACACAGCAGATTCAGCTTTAAATTAAAAATATTTTTGTCTTATATTGGCTGTATCTGCTTACTGCTGTGTCTGCTGATTCTGCCTTGCTTTGACAATTGTATTTGTATATTGTATTATTGTTTTATGTAAAAAATTATTTAACTAACAAAATTATATATGAAATTAGTTTGTCCAGAATGTAAAAATGATGTAGATTTGGTAAATTATCCAAATTTAGAAGTAGAAAATATTGTTGAGTGTGATATGTGTGGTATTACTCTTATGGTTACAGATATGGAAAATGAAAATGTTTTGACTGAAATTGTAGACGAAGGTAAATAAACACTGATTACACAAATTTTTAAAAGATTACACAGATTCCCAAAAGGAGTCTGTTGTTTATTTATCAAAAAGTTTTTTCTTGAATTCCCCAAGTTTTTTGTGATAGTTCAATTTGAGAAGATAAAAGCTAAGACCAGTAGACATGAAATTGTGGTTAGTAGCATATTTCATGAACTCAGTAAAACTTACTTTCATGACTTCTACTTTTTCACCTGAATCTAGTTTTTGTTCATGAGTTTTTTCAGCATCTTTTGCTAGATAGGTGTATATTGTCCAATCCAATTTGCTAGAAGGAGTTTCTACATCAATCAATTCCCATTTTTTTGCAGTGTAGCCTGTTTCTTCTTGTAGTTCTCTTTTGGCAGTTTGCAGTGGAGTTTCTTTGCCTTCTTGTCCTCCACCAATCACACCATAAAAAGGTTTGATATCTGGATGCTGTTCTTTTAAAACAATAATTTTTTTATCTGTAGTAATGGCTAGTACTTGTATACTATGTTTTCTTGATAGTTTTTCAAAAGTCTTAAAAGTACCATCAAACATTTTTTGAGGCCATTGATAAACATCGAAGAGAACTCCGGTGAAAACTTTTTTGGCGTTTTTGGGAATTTTCATAGTATTTTTCATTCTGAACGAAGTGAAGAATCTTTTTCACCGCGTATATTTTTAGATGAATAACTTTTAATTTAAAGATATTTTTCTTAGGAAAGATCCTTCGTCGTATTTCATCGACTCAGGATGACGGAAACAACACTCTCAATCATATTACGAAAGCCATGACTGCCTAAGAAAGCAATAACATCATTTGGTTTTGCAATTTTGACAAGATAACCAACTAGTTCCTCATCGTTATCAAGATAAATAGTATTGGTTTGAGTTTTTTTGATAATTTTAGTAAGCTCTTCACCTTCGATGGAAATTTCTTCGCCCGGTGCTTGTTTGATTGTAGTTAATCTTGGGATTATTACTAAGTCAGCGTCATTAAATTTATTATCATAACCAGCTATTGCTTCTTTTTGTCTATTGCCAGAGTTTGGTTCAAAGATTGCAATTACTTTGCCATCGTGGTAAATATTTTTCAAAGTTTGCAATACAGAAGATGCTTTTTGTGGTGAGTGAGCAATATCATCTAGGACTGTGATTTCTCCATCTAGTCTTTTTTCCAATC
>AMFJ01002255.1_pt1 | contig 11332 bp, 11 predicted proteins | sample 427208 | NCBI WGS metagenome assembly AMFJ01 (sample SAMN02954298, study PRJNA114691) | groundwater metagenome | biome: aquatic; feature: subsurface aquifer; material: sediment; isolation source: subsurface aquifer sediment | place: USA: Rifle, CO | collected 2008-08
GCGGGAATTTCGAGAGTTGGGTTTTAAATTAAGTTTTAATGGAATTATTACTTATTCGGAAAGTTATGATAAAGTTTTGACAGATACGCCGATAGAAGATATCCTAGTTGAGACTGACTGTCCATATCTCACCCCTCGGCCACTAGCTAGGGAAGAAAGAAATGAACCGATGAATGTGAAATATGTGGTGGAAAAAATTGCAAAAGTTAAGGGGATGGAAGTAGAAGAAGTGATTGAAATTGTGGAGAAAAATACAAGGGAAGTGTTTGAAATATAGGTACATGATTAATTTTGAATTTTAAATTTCGAATTTCGAATCCCCGCCTACCGGCCGGCAGGAATTTTTAATAATTTAATGTCAAAATTCAATCAGATTTTTCTTTACTTACCATTGGGCAAAGATAATAAGATTATCGATTTGTCATCTTGAGCGGAACGATAGTGGAGTCGAAAGATCTCAGTTGATTTAAGGCTAGAGATTTCTCCACTACTAAATTAATGAGTACATAAATTTATTCGGCCCGCTTCGCAGTAGCTTTAGCGAGGCGAGTCGAAATGACACATGTTGTATTTTTTTTATGTTTTATTGTTAAATTGTTTTTATGTTTTATTGTTAATATGTTAATCCGCCAGCTGGCGGATTAAAATGAATTTTATGAAAATTGGAATTGTGGGATTACCTAATGTTGGAAAATCAACTTTGTTTAAAGCGCTGACCAAAAAGGCAGTGGATATTAGCAATTATCCTTTTTGCACCATTGAGCCTAACGTGGGAGTAGTGGAGGTGCCCGATGAAAGATTGGATAAATTATCCGAGATGTCCAAGACTCAAAAAATAGTGCCAGCGGTGGTTGAATTTGTGGATATTGCGGGACTAGTGAAAGGAGCTTCGGAGGGTGAGGGATTGGGAAATAAATTTCTGGCTAACATCCGAGAAGTGGATGCAATTTTGCAAGTGGTGAGAGTTTTTAAAAATGATACTATTATTCATGTGCATAATGAAATTAATCCTGCTGAAGACATCGGGGTAATTGAAACTGAACTAGCTTTGGCGGATTTTGAAACGGTAAACAAAAGAATTGAAAGACTTGCTCGCGATGCCAAGAGAGGAGATAAAGAATCAATTGCAAAATTAGCCGTGGCAGAAAAAATAAAAACTGCGCTATCTTCAGGCAAGCTGGCCAATGAAATAGAATTGGATATGAAAGATGAAATTACCAAAGTAGCCGTGACAGAATTATCATTGCTTACTATTAAACCTTTTTTATATGTTTACAATGTTTCAGATTTGGATGAGAAATTAGCGCCTGAATTAGAAGCAAAGCCACATGTCAAAATTGATATTAAAATAGAAGAAGAGTTAGAGCAAATGACCAAAGAGGAAATTAAAGAGCTAGGCTTGAAAACCGGGCTGGATGAATTAATCAAAAAATCCTATGAGCTTTTGGGACTGATTACTTTTTTAACCACGGGCGAAAAAGAAACTCGCGCTTGGACCATTAAAAAAGGTTCTACTGCCCCAGAAGCAGGGACTGCAATTCACAATGACTTCAAAAATAAATTTATTTGCGCCGATGTAATTGCGTGGGATGAGCTTTTGAATTACGGTTCAATGAGCAAAGCCAAAGAAGCGGGCAAAGTTAAGCAGGTTGGCAAAGATTATATTATGCAAGATGGGGAAGTGGTGGAGTTTAAAGTTGGGTAAAATGTTCTAATTGTTGTAGCTGTTAAAATTATTTATTACTTGGTTAACGAGTTAACGGATTAACGAGTTGAAATTAAAAAGTTCAAGTCTATAATATGAAAAATAATTGTGCGGTTTGCAAAAGGATTAAAAAGATTATGGATAATAGCAATCCTTATTTTGTAGCTGAATTAGAAACTGGATACGTTGTTTTGGGTGATTACCAGTTTTATCGTGGGTACACAATATTTATTTGCAAAGAGCATAAGCAAGAGTTACATGAATTGGATGTTGATTTTAAGGTTAAGTTTCTGAAAGAAATGAGCGTGGTGGCAGAGGCAGTTCATCTGGCGCTTAAGCCACATAAATTAAATTATGAATTATTGGGTAATTTATATAATCATCTTCATTGGCATATCTTTCCACGTTATAAAGATGATGTTAATCCCAGCCTTCCTATTTGGTGTGTAAAAGAAGACGTTCGATGCAATAAAAAATATATTCCATCAGAAAAAGAATTAGAAAAATTAAAAAAGAAACTTTTAGATAAATTAAAACTGATTAAATGTTATTAGTTTAAAATTAAGTATATTTAAGAGACGCAGTAGCTCTACGTCGCTAGGGTGACACTTGGCTTGAGGACAGATGTTGATTTTAACAGTAGGAACACGCCGTGGCGCGTTCTCAATTGAATTTGACAAGGTTTTATTTTGTGCTATTATTGGTTTACAATAATTTATCCAATTTGGATATAAAATCACTTCAATTCCAGAAATCGACTTAAAATAAGCAGGAACGAATTGTATCTAAAAATGCAAATTTCCTCTTATAATATAAGTCGTTTTTTAATTATATAACTATGATCAACAAAGAAAAAATTCTTGCACAAGCCAAGAAGCATCTGACCAATGTTTGCATTGGCATAAAAAATGGTCTCAAGGAAACAAAAAAAGTACTAAAAATAAGCACAGAAAAGTTTAGCGGTCTTTCTTATGCGGAACAGATGGTAGAAAGTGGTATTATTGCTTACAGTAAAAAAAGAATCGATGAGTTAGGACATTTAGAGGGCTCGCCATATTTTGTACGCTGTGATGTTATATTTAACAAAAATGAAAAAGAAAAAAGCATTTACTTTGCTAAATTTGGTTTTGACAAAAAATCTATTTATTCATGGATAGCGCCAGCCTCAATGATGCGATTTGAAAATCCAGGAGACGTTAGCTATAGGCGCCCAGATGGAGTTGTGCAAAAAGTTGAATTGCTCAGAAAAGATCAATATATGATTGTAGATGGTAAGATTAAATTTTTATCTTCTGAATCAATTAATTCTCCCAGAGAATTAGTATATGAAGAATATTTTTCTACTCAAAAATCAGGTTTTATCCTCCCAGAAATAGTAGCTCAAATGGAAAAAGCGCAAGATCAGGTTATCAGAGCTTATCACGTGGGACCTTTTCTCATCTCTGGTCCAGCCGGAAGTGGCAAGACAACCTTGGCTTTGCACAGAGTGGCTTACTTAGTGCAAGCTCCAGATTTAGCTCATATTTATACAAGAGATACAATTATAATTTTTGTTCAAGATAATGGAACAAGAGAATATTTTTCGCATCTTTTGCCTGAGCTTGGGATTGACGATGTTTTAATCACAACATTCTCAGAGTGGGCATTTAAAATATTGGAAATAAATGAAGATTTCGTGGATAGATATGGTGATTCTGAATACGAAAAAGATTTGTATGAATTTAATAAATTAAAAGCACTAAACAATTTGCCTAAAAATATTTATGCTAGAGGCGGAAGCTTTTCTTTATTAGAAAATGTTTATAGAAACTTTTTAGTTACCAAAAAACAAAAAGCATTATTCCAAAGGCAAGTAAAAGAGCGTGTCTATGACAGAATTGATCTGACTTTGCTTTTAAAAATATTTTTTCAAAATGATGGAAAATTAACCGTCGCTAAAGAGGGCTATGTTGAGCAAAAAAATGGTAAAGTAAAGAAAAAATTGGAAGTCGAACAACTAGAATATTCCTTGGTTGTTGTTGATGAATTTCAAAATTATTTGCCAGATCAATTAAAATTTATAAAATCGTGCATAAATAAAAAGAGTCGCTCTATCGTTTATGTGGGAGATATGGCGCAACAAGTCAAATTAGGGACAATCCGCCAATGGGAAGATATGGGAGAAGAAATGGGTGGAGAAAGAGCGGTTATATTGGAAAAAGTTTATAGAAATACTAAAAACATTCTTCTTTTTATTAAAAAACTTGGATATAATATTGAAGTGCCCGCTCAGTTGAAAGAGGGTGCAACTGTGGGAGAATATATTTTTGAAACAAAAAAAGATGAAGTAGAAAAAATAAAAGAATTGATTCAGCAAAATAATTTTGGAAGCATGGGTATTTTAGCTAAGGAAAGCGAATATCTAGTTGAGTTTAAAAAAGCCTTTGCGGAAAATAAAAAAGTACATGTAATGACTATGAATGAAGCTCAAGGAGTAGAGTTTGATATTGTAATTCTTGTCGGTATCGGAAGCGGTACATTTGTTTCTTATGACAAAAATGTTCAAAGTGAGTTAGTTGAGGAGAAAAAGAAAATAAATAAAGACCTTCTTTATGTGGCTCTTACTCGAGCAATATCTCAACTTCATATTATGGGAAAAGATAAATTGGAAAATGTTATAAAATAAAATAGAAATATTTGTTTTATAGAATGGCCCTAACCTCTTGGTGGTATGGTTATTTAAATAAAAACTCCCAGTCATTTTTTCCACGTGGGTGTGGATGACTGGATGTTTATGATGGGTTGGAGGATGATTCTAAAGTTTAACTTCAATAAGAAAACCGGATATTCCTTGTGGATTATCCGGATTTTTTGATCTGATGTTTGTGCATTTCGCGCTACCTCCCAAAAACGCAAAATGGATTTTCTGAAATGGCCATCAACTTTTTGGCAATTTCTCGAAAAGTTGAGAGATTTACTTGATAGTCTATTGGCCAACTTGGTTGTGATTGCTGGTCTAGTGGCCAAATCGTTATCCAGCAACCGCGCTCAGGATCAAATTGGCTATTTGACTCCGGATGTATCATGGGCTCAAAGGATAAAAATATCTGTAGCAATGAAGCAATTATATGGTATTCCTCTTCACATTCTTTGCAAAAATACACCGGTGTAAAAATCGCCGGAACTGATTCAGTTTGCGACGAATAAATTTCTGGGTGAATTCCAAAAATTACTCTGACACAATCTTCCGGAGGCGACATTGCATAGGTTGGACTTTGACGTGAATCTGTCCATGTTTCTTTTTCAATTTTTTTGCCACAGTGCGAACAATGTATAATTGCTTCGAGGAGGCCGGTGATTTTAGTTGGATATATAATCACTGTTCCGCCATTAATTATTAACTCGCCCATGTCTATCTCCTTTTTGTGTGGTTTGAACCGCTCAATCTAGTAAGTACTATTTTGAATATACCAAGGGTGGCGATATAATGCAAGGGAATAGGGGCTTTAAACATAGGGTTTTGAACGTGTGTTTTGTCGTTTGACAATAAGCCATTTTAGGTGTATAATATAAAGTTATGAAATTATGGAGCGTTATTTAATTAAGTCTATAAATAAGGGAGATGATCATGAAAAGGTCTATACTTTTAGCAGTATCCTGGGGTTTTGTTTTTATTTTCGCTACGCTTCTCGGTGGTTGTTATAATGGCGTTGCTCATATCAGAGCAGGCATAGAAGATCATGTTAATAGAAATAGCACCATAGATACATGTCTTACATTGGTGGCGATAGCCCCGAGGATACTTCACGGAAAATATTATTACGACAGGTGTCTTTTCCAGGGACCGGGTAAAGAGACTTCGTGGGCGTATTGTCCCAAAAATTCTTTGGAAAGCGGAAAAATGACACTGGGTCGGGGCTACATGGTTCACGCTAATTTTTGGGGAAAATATGGGAGCACCATCGACCCCAACGAAGGATTTTTCTTTGATGCTGACGGGGAAGTTATCTCCTGTCAAAAATAACGGTGCATAACGCACAAAAAGGAGTTCGTCGGATTTTCGATAGAACTCCTTTTTATTTTTTTTAAAAAATCTTGACGAAAGGGTTAAAATTTAATAAGATAAGTTAGCAGTTGGGGGAGGAGAGTGCTAATGTCATTAAAACATATTAACATTTTAACATATTAACATAGAGCATAAAAAATTATAAATATAGAATAAAATACATAACAATAAATATATGATGTGTAATTTTGAAACAATAGAGATGTTTCATACTTCATGTTATATGTTCTATGAACTATTATGAGCAAGCAAATAAAATATGATGCGGATGCAAGAAAAAAAATTAAATCAGGAATTGATCAGGTCGCTAATGTGGTTAAAGGAACCTTGGGACCAAAAGGACGAAATGTTATTTTGGATAAAGGTTATGGAACTCCCACTATTACAAATGACGGCGTGAGCATCGCTAGAGAAATAGAGTTGGAAGATAAATTTGAAAATGTGGGAGCATCTCTCATAAAAGAAGTGGCCAATAAAACCAATGATACGGCGGGAGACGGCACAACCACTTCGACTGTAATTGCTCAAGCTTTAATTAGCGAGGGTTTAAAATATGTTGAAACTGGGATTAACCCAGTGGGAATCCGAAAAGGAATGGAGGATGCGAAAAATGATGTTATAAATATTTTAAAAAAGAATTCCAAAAAATTAACTTCTCGCGAAGAAATCGCGCAAGTAGCTACAATTTCAGCGGAAAATGAAGAGATGGGTAAAATGATTGCGGGCGTAATGGAAGAAGTCGGTAAAGATGGTGTGATAACTGTAGAAGAGTCACAAACTTTTGGAATTTCTAAAGAAATTGTAAGAGGAATGAATTTTAGCAAAGGTTTTATCTCAGCTTATATGATTACTAATACTGAAAACCAAACGGCTGAAGTTAAAGAAGCGCCAATTCTAGTAACAGATAAGAAAATTTCTTCAATCTCAGAGATTCTTCCTATTTTAGAAAAACTTACTAAGTCAGGAACAAAGGAGTTGGTGATTATCGCGGAAGATTTAAGTGGAGAGGCTTTGGCCACTTTGGTGGTAAACAAACTTAGAGGAGTATTAAATGTCTTGGCTATCAAAGCGCCTGAATTTGGAGATTCTAAAAAAGATATGTTGGAAGATATCGCAGTTCTAACTGGGGCGCAAGTGATCAGCGAAGAAAAAGGAATGAAGCTTGAAACTGTGGAATTATCTGATTTGGGGGAAGCGCAAAAAGTTATTTCTTCCAAAGATGATACGACGATAATTGGAGGCAAAGGAAAGAAAAATAAAATCGACGAAAGAGTAGCTCAGATTAAAAAATTGGTTGAAAAATCAGAGAGTGCTTTTGACAAAACTAAACTTAGTAAAAGAATGGCCAAGCTTGCCGGAGGAGTAGCAGTGATTAAAGTAGGGGCTGTAACTGAGACAGAACAAACTTATTTGAAACATAAAATGGATGATGCTTTGGCAGCCACTCGCGCTGCAGTAGCGGAGGGAATTGTGGCTGGCGGAGGAACAGCTCTTGTAAAAGCTGTTGCAACTTTGGCAACTAAAAAAATTGGTGGAGATTATGAATATCAAGCGGGTTACAATACTTTGCTTAAAGCCTTAAACGAACCGCTTCGACAAATTGTGATTAATGCCGGCAAAAGAGAAGCAGCTGTGGTTTTAAATGAAATAGTTAAAAACAATAAAGTTAACTATGGTTATAATGCCAAAGATGATAAATATGAAGATGATATGATAAAGTCCGGAATTATTGATCCACTTAAAGTTACTCGAACAGCTTTGGAAAATGCAGTTTCTGTCTCGGCCATGCTTCTTACTACTGAAGCGGTGATTACAGATTTGCCCGAAGAAAAAGGAGCGCAAATGCCACCGATGGGTGGAGGAATGCCGGGGATGTTTTAGATAGAAATTGATTATTGTTTAGTTAACGCATTGGCGAGTTAACGAGTTGAAAAACTCTTCTAGAAATGGGAGAGTTTTTTGTTCGACTAAAAAATAAAACCGCAACCTTCAGTTTTCCGAAGGAGCGGTTTTTTGGTGCATTGCGCGATAAATTATTCGCTAGCAGGGAGATTTTCGAAAGCATCTCCTTCATCTTTGCGAGGGAATTTTTTGTCGCAGTAACGTCGAGTCAAAAAAGAAAGCACTACAATGGCAATCATCAAACCAGTGTATTCTATCGTGGCCGAATTTTTCCAACCACAAATAGATATTGTAAGGAGGTTTACAAATCCGGTCAAAATGATTGCTGAACTACTCATCCAATTAAAAAATATGGGTATGAGCAAACACAATAAAAGCGGGATAAAGATTCCGTTTTCTGTATGCAGCTCACTAATCAAAATGATGCTAGTGGTAATGACAACGAGGATAACACATTGAGCTATTATCTCTCTACGAGATAGCGTATCACTAGCAAAAAAGATTCCCGAAAAAAGCAAAGCTATAGGTAGGGCTCGACAGATGAAATCCAATGACCAAAGAATTGTTCGGGTCTCCGTTTTTGAAGATTGAATTTTGGATATTTTTCCATTTTCGTTAAGCTTAAACACCCAACTTAAGTCGGTGGCTTCGCATTGCAATGGGAGGTGCCAAAATAAAAGCTTTCGAATTTCTGTAGCTCTATTTTCTTCTGGGGAATATTGTTCAATTTCTCCCTTGAGAAGTTGGATTGCAATCTCAGGTGCAATTTCATCAGCCGAAACCGATGAATCAAACGGATTTGCGTAGCGTTGAATTTCTTCTGGTGGCGCAGGAGGGACATAAATCACTAAATCCTCACCTTCCAAGAATATGGTGTTTCCGGCAACTGCGAGATCAATCCAGGATGATAATAAAATTAAGCCGATAAAGATAACAATTATTTTTTTCATGGTAAGTCTCCTTTTCGAGCAATGGGTTGATGTGATCGACTTTAGCCGATATTTATTAAGATACGGATGTTTGTATACAGAGTAATGTTTCATTAGAATATTGTCAACGCAGTAAGGTGATTTCAGCCCAAATTTTAATTAGATAAAATTAGTTCAGGTGGTTAATTATTGTTTTTAAGTTTGACTTTTTGCAGTACTCTTGCCATAATGAGCTACTGTAGAAACGGATAGTTTTTTTATATTATTAAAATATGGATCAGGAGGTAAGGGAGATGAAAGAACCTCAAAATAATAGTAAAATGGGGATAGCGCTAGAAGTACTTTTAGAAAGTAGTTATTCAATAAGCTCACTGGAGACAGATTTCCAATATATGCGCAGGCATGACGGAATAAATGGAGAGAAGGATGATAAAAATGATCCAGCCCAATATTTATCTTTATATATTGATTTCGTGAGTGATGTCAGTATCAGTATCCCTCCCAAGAAAAAAGATGATGAGTGGCGTTTCCGCAATCGTGGAGGAGGAGGGCAATCACCGCGAACTTTCAGAGCGCTGGTAGTTCTAATGGAGGCTATCAGAAGAGACAATGAAAAATCTTTAGTGGAAAGTAAAATCTATAGCGACGAAAATATTTCAGAAGCGCTGGATTTTATTTTAGAGGATAGTTATTGGATAGAAACGGTTGATATCGGGAAGCTTTATAAACAAAGACAGGACGATATCGATGGAAGCGATGATCCCAGCCAATATTTGTCTTTAGCCATAGATTCTTCGGGAAATTCCGATATCCATATTGCCATCTATCCAGGTAAGCATAGAGAATTGCGTTTTCGAAATTCTTTCGGTGGAGGAAAATCGAAAAGAGTCCGTAAGGCTTTGATTATTCTGATGGAAGCCATCAGGCGGGATAACGAAAAAAATCCTGAACCATAAGTTCGAATCATGTAGTGCGGGGCTTTGTCGGATATCTGACGGAGCCTCTTTTAATGAGTAAAAAACTAAAATTTTAAAACCCTCTCTGTCCTATCGGACACCTCCCCCTTGGGTACAAGAGGGAGAGGGGAGGATTCGTATATTCGTACTAATTCGTAATTTGTAAAGAAATCTCGTAGAGAATACCGAAATTTGACTTTTTTACTTTTAGAGACTATAATAGACTATGTTTAAAGAAGATTTAAAAAGAAATAATAAAGAGATGAAAAATACTAAAACGGATAAAGTGTCTGTTTTTTCTTTGGCGTTTGAGCTGGGTTATATAGTGGCAGTTCCGATTGTGGTGTTAGCTCTAGTGGGCAGAGTGATAGACAAGAAACTAGATTCATCCCCATGGTTTCTCCTTTTAGGTATTGTTATTTCAATTGTAGTTTCAACTTACTGGATTTATAAAAAAACGACAGATATTATTGATAATAAATAGAGTTTATTTTTATGGAAATTTCTTTAGTGCCAGAATTAATAATAACCGTCTTAGGTTTTCCTATTACAAACTCTGTTTTGACAACTGCCATCGTCAGCATTATCATTATTACCGCTTCATTATATTTGCACAAAAATTTATCCAAAAAACCTAAGGGCTTTCAAAACATTGTAGAATCAGTGTTGGAAGCTCTTTTAAATTTGGCCGATAGTGTGACTGGAAGCAGAGAGCAGAGTAAAAAGTTTTTTCCATTCGTGGCGACTATTTTTATTTTTGTAATTATGTCCAATTGGATAGGCTTGATTCCAGCTCTTATTCCCGGAGGAACTTTGGGAGTCAATCAAATACATCACGGAGAAGAAGTATTGGTGCCGTTTATCAGAAGCGGGAGCGCTGATCTTAATATGACATTATCATTAGCTTTGATTTCAGTAATTACCGCGCAGATTATGGGAATTGCGATCATTGGAAAAAAACGCTATATGGGAAAATTTTTAGTGAACCCTTTTAAAAAACCTTATTTTATCGGAACTTTTGTGGGAGTGCTGGAAATAATTTCTGAATTTGCCAAGGTGGTATCCTTTTCATTTCGTTTATTTGGAAATGTTTTTGCGGGAGAGGTATTGCTCACGGTGATGCTAATGTTGGTTCCATATGTGGCCCCGTTGCCATTTTTGTTTTTGGAAATTTTCGTTGGATTTATCCAGGCGTTGGTGTTTGCGATGTTGACGTTGGTGTTTTTTAAGATGTCGGCGGAAGCACATTAAAATTGTTAAATGGCTATATTGTTAAATTGTTAAATGGCTATTCCGTCAGCTGGCGGAGTTAAATTGTTTAAAATTTAATGATGTATCAAATAATAATTTATAAATAATAAAATAATAAAAGTTAATAGTTGTGGTGAAAGTTTTTAAAAACTATCAACCAACAACTAATAACCACGAATTAATTTTATGGCAGTTGAAGAAACAAAAGCAATCGTCGAAGGTGCTCTTAACAACGTAGAGTCAGCTAAATCAATCGCAGCTGCAATCGCGATGGGATTTGGCGCAGTTGGTCCTGGTATCGGTATCGGTATTTTGGCCGCTAAAGCTCTTGAAGCTATTGGAAGAAATCCAGAAGCTGCTCCAAAAATTCAAACTACTATGATTTTAGCTATCGCTTTTACCGAAGCTATCGCAATTTATGCATTGGTAGTGGCTTTGATTATTAAATTCGTGTAGACTGGTTCAGAGTTAATAGTCGACGGTTCACAGGGTGGGACTAGTTATTGGTTTACGGTCCACGGTTCACAGATTTGTGAACCGGAAA
>AMFJ01033100.1_pt1 | contig 11331 bp, 2 predicted proteins | sample 427208 | NCBI WGS metagenome assembly AMFJ01 (sample SAMN02954298, study PRJNA114691) | groundwater metagenome | biome: aquatic; feature: subsurface aquifer; material: sediment; isolation source: subsurface aquifer sediment | place: USA: Rifle, CO | collected 2008-08
CTCGGTGTTCCCGCCGATAGCGGCCTCGTTGTGCGTTATGACCATGACGGTTTATCCGCCACCCCGAAAAATGATGTAACAGACCTCGATTTTACAGTAGTGCCCGCCGAGCCGACATCCTTTACCTTCAGTCGGACCGGAATGACAAACCTCGCCCTGGGGGATCCTGCGCGACTTGAAGCAGGCGAAACGGCGATGGTCAAGCTTCGGATAACCGATCGGTTCGGCAACCTGACCACCACGGTGAAGAGTGGAACCGGGCGCCAGGATGCAAATTATGGTATCGAACTCGGCCTGACCGGTGGTGCCGAAGTGAATGGCCAAACCGGCAGTGCGGCAATAGCCATTCATCGCGGTGAAGCGGAGTTTGGGGTAACAACGCCGGTTGTCGAAGCTGTGACCCTGTCAATCTTTTCGGTTCTGCCGCAGCCGGAGGCACTTGCCATGACAGCAACGCTTACCCTGAATTTCCTCAAACCGCGTCCTGCCATCACTGCCGCCGAGTTTGCGATGGTCCACGACTCCGTTGCGCCGCCGCTTGTTTTGACATTTACCGAGGCGGTTGAGGAAACCGGCACCACGCCGGTCGCCATAAGCCTGGATGGGAGTCCGGTTGCCGGAACTGTTGCCATAGACAACAACGTGCTCACCTTCACCTTCGGCAACCCTGTTGAACTGAATCGGCAGTATGACATTACGACTGCGGCGTCAAGTCTTGCGGGAGCGGCAGGAAAAGACCCGGTTCTTGTTCAGCATCTCCTGGTCGGCAGCCCGCAGCTTGCCCTGCCCGTTCAGCCGAAGCCGTACCTTTTGGCAGGGGCGGCAAACAATATTTTAGTGCTCTTCGGACCGGACATCGACTGCGCCGCTTTGAGCAATGGCCGGGTGGTCCTGGAATCAGCCACCCCATCTTTTGACTGGACCAACAGCACCTTCACTGTTCCAAGTCTTGGCGGCCTGATAACCGATGGTAAAATCGAAAAGCTCGAACTGCAGGGGACTTTGCCCGGCGGAGGAGCGATACAAGCCGCAAACAGCATCTCCATTCGCCTCCTGCTGCCAGGTCATGATTTTGACGGGGATGGCTTAAAAAATGAGCTGGAGATTGCCCTGGGTCTTGACCCGACCAAAGGCGATTCGGATGGTGACGGCATTCCTGATGGCGATAAAGATTATGACGGTGACGGACTCTCCAATAGCGCGGAGCTGGTTCTGGGCACCGATCCAGCCAAGGCCGACAGCGATAATGACGGCTTGTCCGATTTCGCTGAAGCCAACGAGCATCATACCAATCCCCTGGCGTCCGACACCGACGGCGATGGCCTGAACGACGGCTTGGAGGTGAAGACCGGCAACGATCCGAACAAGAGCGAAGCAATGGATCTCGGCAACTGGGTAGTCGGCCTCGAGGTCGTCCCGACCGGGATTCAAATCACCTACTCCGTCGCCAGTCCGCCGATAACGCAACTCCAGGTTTTTGCCACCTTGTCTGTTGATGGTAGCGAGTATCGCATCAATGTCACCCCGGAGCGCTTCGGCACCGGCTATGCCAGTGACGATCTGGCGGTTGCCGGCCATCAAAAAGACGGGCTCTTTAAGGTGGTGGGCGCCGGCAGTACCACGCTCCGGGCCTCATTGGGCAATACCACGGCTGAATCGGCCCTCACGGTTTTGCCGGCCACCGATACCGGGCTGGCAGTCCGCCTTGTGCCGACAACTACGCCGCAAAAACTCTATGCCGGCAGTGATACTGGTGAATTATGGCTTGAGCTTGTGGGAAATCTGCCGGTTGAAATTCAATCCATTACTCTTGATGGGAAGGAACTCCCTGTCCAATGGGTCTATCCGTTGTCGCTCGCCGTTCCTTTAGTAAGAAAAAGGTCGGCGGAGACTGATGTGCCGGATGACTGGTACGGTTGGTACATAGGAGAACCGGCGGAGACAAGCTCTGGTGTGTATGCTCAGATTATCAGTGGTAATTTCGAACAGCTTATGAATGGCCATCAAATCGTAGATGAATTTGGTGACGGGCCCTTACTTGTGTATATCGGCTTTCCTGGCGGTGTCAGCCAGGAGGTTCAAGGGCATATTACGTTCAAACTTGATGTCTATGGTATGAATGAACAACAGACGGTGGCAGTGAATGTACCGGTGGAAGCTGATCCTGAACCTACTCTTTCATTTACTTCTCCACAGCCGGGAGAGCTGAATCTGCAGGTGGGACAACCGCTGGATCTGCCGCTGGTAATCACCGATGCAGGATTCAATACCATGGATGTCCAGTACTTGCTCGATGGCGTGCCGCTCACCAAACCGGTGATTCCGCCATATCCGGAGCTGAAGATCGGTGAGCCGGCGGTTGTTACGACCAATATCGTTAAACAGGGGTATGGGTCTTATCACGAAGAATGGATCACGAGCACGAGGGATTGGGATTTGGGAAATCTCAGCTATAGCAAATTGGCGGAATCGGAATATGCGATGTTCCGGTTCAGTGTAAAGGAGGCTGATTGTTATCGGCTAAAATATGATCATCTTCGTTTCATTGGATATATTCATCCAGTGGCCGAAGATGGGACCATTCTGTGGAATAAGACAGTCGCTTGTCGCAATAATTGGGATGCAGAGAGTCCTTTTCAGACGATTCTACAGCCGGGAGAGTATGTCGTTGTCTTGGCTAAAGGCTGGAAGAGCGATCATGGAGGTAGTAACTCCCTGCCTGGCGGATTGCGCTACCTCTTGGAAAATTATCAAGCTGATTTGGCTTCAATCAACGGCTCTGTCTTGACAGTTGAATTGGAAAAAGGCTCCTCCGGAGATGGCGGTGGATACGGCGAGTATGACGGCCAGTGCTATAACTCTTGCTATTACTATTACAACTCCGAATGGAACCAGAATCAGGAGTTAAAAGCAGAAGAGGAGAGGAGTTTTATCAAGCATTCGGCGCGAACAACGACCGACTTCGGGCGAGGCTATAAAAAAACACGCCGTACCTATACCCTTGGCGATAGTGAAATCGGTTCCCACACCTTGTCCGTCAAGGTGATTGAACATATGGCCGGCAAGGAAGTCAGGGAACACCAGGTGGGCTCCTATGCTCTCAATGTTACTGCGGCAACCGGACAGCCCACTTGCGGAGAAATTCAAGTCGAGCAGGTATCGCCTGGCCAGGGCGAGACAATCTTTGTCGGTGAGCGCGGCGACTTGGCCACCGGCGAATTCACCAACTTTACACCTTTTTCCATCAAGGCAACCGCATCTTCCGGCATCAAGCGTGTTGAGTGGCTCAACCCGCCCTTACTGCCGGAACCACTGCCTGGAGCCTTCCCTGTGAATGTTCAGATGTTGGAACCGGGTGTAGCGGTTGCTGCTTCTGAGCGGCAGTACGGGACTATCTCTGAAGACGGAAGAACGATCTCTTCTGACATAAAAGAACCATTTGGAGTTCGTGTTGAGTTTCCTGGAAGTTATAACTTTATTATCAATAATAACGGTTTTCATAACACAAATCTTGCGGTGAGGGTGTACAACGTACTATCGCGAGAGGAAGTTGCCCCAGCAGGGGGGGAGTGGGAGCTCGATCGGGGTGATTATTATGTGTTTGTAGTTAACGATGAAAATTGGAACGAAAACATTGAATGTCAGAACGTAGTCCAGTCAACCATTCAATGCCAGAATGGTTCCAATAACTATTGGCGCAGTTATTATTGCAATGATTATGTCCCCACCGGATGTGCTGACGCCAGCATTACTTGTCAGGATATCGACATTATATGCCAAGATTATTCGATTTCCGTAAGCGGACATTCACTAACTTATAATACTCTGTTTCCAAATTATCAAAATATTCAACTGGAATATGCAATATCATATTCTGGTCCCGGTAGTTCCGGTCCCGGTTACAACACGGCTCTTAACCGAGGTTTAGAGAGCTATTATGCAAACTTAAACACCTTCGATATCACTCTCAATAAAGTCGACGCAGCTGCAAATCCTTCCTGCCCGTTCACCAGACAGTTGAACTACAGGGTCGATTCTGTCGATAACACCTATTTTACTCTAGGTAACTTCGCCTCATATCAAGCACTTGAACGTAGCGGTCTCCAGGAGATCCAGCTCAAGGTCACCAGCAATTGTGGCGCGGAAAAGATCGTTACGTTGCCTGTCTTCGTTGCCAAGGACCCCGATCCCGTTGCCGTTATCAATAATCTGCAGGATGGCTCGATCTTGGAGCTGGGAGCCACATCTCCTCTTGATATCTCTATTGCGGATAGCGGGCGAGATGTCGTGGGGGTTACCGTCTTTCTGCGGCCATCTTCCGGGGCAGGCAATCTTACAGAGGACATCATGCTGTCGTCCTTTTTCCTTGCGGAGCAAGTGTCCGGTACCTTTTTGCAAAATGAGTATGGTATTGCTGTTGTAAAACCATGGACTGCGATTGGAGATAATTATACTATTCACCTCCCGGTAACCATTCCTGTGGAAATTGATGTTAACGGAACTTGGAGCGATCTGCCAACCGGCAATTACCAGATGTATCTCGTCACGACTGAGGTGGATGGAAAACTCACTTATTCCAACCCAATGAATGTCGAGGTAATCGCAAACTCCGCACCACCAACCCTGGAAGTCATGGCTGTTGATTATGTGGTTCCGCCAGGTGGAATTTTCGCTGTCGAATTCGAGGCTAAAAAAATTGGTTCACTGAAATCGGTGCACGTGTCCGCTACAGGGGCTGTTGAATCCGGAACCTCTACGTTTGAGGTGCCGGCCGGCATAAACCAAAGATCTATGAAAGGCTATGTTGAGATTACTGCGGAGCCCGCCGCTCAACCAGGAGATACCATTGTCGTAACGGTGACAGCCGAAGATAGCCAAGGGAAAACGGCGTCAAAACAGATAACCGTGGAGATTGGCTCCTGGGGCGGTACCGTTGAGGTAACAGGAGCTCAATATGTTGATAACTCAATGCGTTATACTGAAGTCGTTGTCAAACAGAATGGTGTTTTGACTTACAGCGATCCAAAAATAATATTGAAGAGCCTCATTGTCGAGACCGGTGGGCACGTTGCGGTTCAGATACCAAACCTCACCATAAATGAACGTTTGCAGATAGATGCAGGTGGTGAGCTGCGAGTTCAGAATGGTTCTAATTCAAATCTGTCCGGTGGCATGCATGGCGGTGATAATAACGACAATGCGTCCTGGAGTGGTATACATAGGCATGAGGCCTATGGCGATTTCCGTAAGCCGAATACCCAGGGCGCATATGGTAGCGGGACAGTTGCTGGAGGTGGCGCTCTTGCAATAAAGGTCCCGGAGCTGATCGTCAATGGGGCTCTTTCTGCGAATGGGCAAGATATACCGGCAGACGGTTACGGGGCTTATTTCTACAGCGCCGGAGCCGGTGGTTCATTGCATCTGCAGGTTGGCGCACTTTCCGGCTCAGGAACGATCAGGGCCAATGGCGGCAATGCGACCCTGGCTTATGAACGAGCCGGCGCTGGTGGACGCCTGGCCATCCATTATGAGTCAATTTCCGCCGGAACACTGGCAGATCTTGATCTTGAGGCTAAGCCGGGTACGACTGTAAGTTCGCCGGCCAGCTATGCAGCGGCACCGGGTACCGTTTTCACCAAGAGCACAGGGCAGCTTTTTGGCGACTTACGGATCGAGGATGGCGGGCATGGACATGCACATCAGACGACAACCCTGCGATCGGTCGGCAGCCACATAATTACCGGAATTGCCCCGGTGGAGGGACAGGCCGATCGGTATAAAGTTACGGTGGGCGCGACTCCGAATTGGCCACTGCCCGGCACAGGGCTTGACCGGCTCGGCCTCAAAGGACTTTTTATAAGTCTCGATTCCAATCCCGACAACACTCTCCATGAGATTCTCGACAATGGCTCCAACTATCTCATCATCGAATCTTCTCAGGATATCAGCGGAAATGTCGGCGCAACCTTAAGGGGCATTATCCGGCTGGATACACTGACTGTGAGTGAGAACGGTCATCTAGTGACCAATGATTTGTTATATGCCGATAGGTTTGAGATCTCCAGCCCGATAAATGTCGCGGATGTTCCTCATCTGATGGCCCCGAAACAAATCTATAACGATCTACTGGTTGAGAATGAATCGATCTTCACTGTTGCCGATATTGAAACCGGTTCGCTGAAAATAACAAACGGCAGTTTTATAAGCCGGGGTGAAATCGTTGTAAAAAACGGAGATCTTGTTGTATCCGGCACAAGCAATTTAGAGGCAGAATCTCTAACCGTTGAACGGAATTTAACCATAGAAGGTAAAGCCAACCTATCTGCCAAGGAAATTACTGTTCAAGGCGATCTCCTCCTGTCAGGTGCGGAATTGGAAGTTGCCGTTGCACAGGGTGTCAATGTTTATGGCGATGTTGCCCTGGTCCGGGATGTCAATAACATTGGCTCGATACTGACTGTTCCCGATGCAGATTCCACGGCGCAGAAAATCTTTGCGCTGCAAATGGATATCACCGGCAAATTGACCATAGGCGATGGCTCTCGTATCGATCTGACCGGCAAGGGATATCCAATGAGGAAAACAATTGGGTTCCAGGAGTCAACAAATTATCAGGGTGGCACCCATGCAGGCATGGGAGGATCAAGCACGGTCGATACAACCTACGGCGACTTTAACCGAATCCTCTTTGCCGGTGGCGGCGGCTATTATTCAGCCGGCGGCGGTTTGATTCATTTGCATGCCGGGAATATTGAGCTGCAGGGATCGGCAGCGATCCGTGCCAACGGTCAGACGGCGTTGGATGGCACCGGTGCGGGTGGTGGAATTCGGATCGATACCAATACTCTTGCAGGAACCGGCTTTATCGAAGCACAAGGAGGGGGAACAAGCAATTCAAGCTCCGGTGCGGGTGGGCGGATTCGTATAGCCTATAATGCCAGCATCGATGGCGGACTCCTGGAGGCCGAACATATCTCGGCAAGAGCGGGGCAGCAGACTACGGTAAACTCTCCTGCTTATGTAGGCGGAGCCGGGACAGTCGAAGTCAGAAACAAGATCTCCGGTGTTAGCCGCTTGATTGTCGACAATGGTCTGGCCGGACAGACAACACAATGGACGCCTGTGCGAATCGTTGGTCAACATGAAATTGTTGGCGTGGAAAACCTTGCCGATGCTCGGTTGCGCGTTGAGGTGAAAGGCACGCCGTGGACACCACCAACGGAATCTCCGGACGGACTGGGCCTCGTTGGCTTGCAGGTCGACCTCCAGGCGGAAGACCAGTCCGGGCCAAATCTTACAATTATCGATAACGGGGCGGACTGGTTTGTCGTGGAAACCGGCGGTGTCGCTCTGCCGGCGGGTTTGATCGGCAAGGAGATCATCGGGGTTGTGCAGCTGAATTCCCTGGAGGTCAGAAATGGTGCGGCCTTCTATAGCCGTGACAGGCTGGCCTTGGACATGCAAAACGATCTGCACGTAACCTCTGATACTATCCTGGCTTTTGGTCAGCTGGATGGTTGGACGGATTATCAGTGGCCGGAAAATTGCTCCCTGCTCATCAGCAGCGATCAAAAGGCGGAAACAGCCGCATTAGCCAAGCTCAACGTCACAATCGAGGGCAGTCTGGACGTTACGGACTGGTTGGCTATCTCGGGTTCCGACAGTGCCCCGGCATCCTTGAATGCCGACAGGATAACAACAGGCGGTGGTTTTACTGTCGAACATGCGGTAATTACCTGCCCGAATGTGGACATAGGCGGCAACATCCATCTTCTCGACGGCGCTGAACTGACGGTTCCCGATGCCGATGTCGTCAAAAAGACTGTCACACCCCTTACTATCGCCACCTCCGGCAATCTCTATGTGCAGGAAGGGGCGGCAATCAACCTGGATGGCAAAGGATATCCAGCCACGTCTGCCGGTCCTGATGGCAGGATGGACGAAAAAGGTTTTGGTGCCCATGGTGGGCTATGCTCTTCCAACACCGCCGATGGGAGTTACGGCCGTTATCAGGAGGCAATGTATGCCGGTTCCGGAGGCGCATATGACTATCAGAATCAAGCTAAAGGTGGAGGTTTTGCAAAAATTACCGCCAATAATCTCTCCCTTGCCGCAAATGCCAGGATATCGGCAAACGGCACCAGTTCAGCCGCCGGTGGCGCCGGGGGGGGAATCCATTTGAAGATTGCGGCGGATTTCGAGGGGAGCGGGACACTTTCGGCACGGGGCGGTAATTCTACCACCTATTACACTTATGCCGATTATTGTTCAGGCGGTGGAGGCCGGATTTCCATCGATGTTGCCCCGGAAAACGATCATTTTACCGGCATCTTCAATGCAACGGGCGGCAGATACGGTTCCACCAAGGTTGCCGGTGCTGGAACCGTATATATCGGCAGTGAAGAGTATTGGGATACTGGTGATTGGGGGAGTCTTATCGTCCATAACGGCGGTGCCGGTGCCAGGTCTGGGAGCACACCTCTGCGCAAGGTGGGCAGTCATCGGATCGTCGATGCTGAAGACTTGGGAGGGGGGCGATGGAAAGTTATTGCCGGGGAACCTCTCTTGTTCAATCCCATCAACAGTTCGGCAAGTGTTACGAGAGGTGGGGTGTATTACGAGTATTTCACCGTAACAACCGAAGAGACCTACGTGATGGAGACAACAGCTGGAGATTTTGATACGTATATGCACCTTTTTTATAACGACGGTTTGCTGGATGCGAGTGACCATATCGGGCTTGATGATGATAGTGGTACCGGGAACTTGTCCAGGATCAGCAGAGCACTGGATCCTGGTAATTATATCCTGGCCATCGGTGGCTACGAGATGAGTCTTGATGCGGCTGTAACAGGAAGAAATACCTCTTCATTATATGGCAATTTCCAATTATCTATCGATATTTCTGACAGTAGCCAGAATCACATATGGAAGGCAAATGATCAACAACCGGCAAGGGGAATCGTCGGCAACTACATAGACCTCGATCCAGCCACCACCGACGGCCCCTTCTATAAAATTGTCGATAACGGCTGGGTCGATTTTACCATCGAAGATCCCGACGGCAGTATTACCGATGCAAGTTCTTTGATCGGCCGGACATTTATCGGCGTGCATCGCTTCGAAACTCTGGAAGTGACGGGTGGGGCGTCTTTAGATTTTGGTGCAGATCGGGTGTTTGTTCTGGATCCTGTTCATTCTCTTTGGGATTTAAGCAGCGAAATCAAAGCAGATAGTGCAAGTGTGCTGCCGGCGCGGCAGTAAAAGTTGGGTTGGGGCTACCAGTTTTGCGGTTCGAATTGAAAAAACTTCAAACGCTGAACTTTAATGCCGGAAACCCGAAACAAAAACAAATTTTATAAGGATTTACTTATGTTGTTACGTCATTTTTGGGTCGCAGCTCTTTTTTTTACGCTTACCGGCTTGGTCGCCTGCAGCAGTGAAAAGGAAAATACTACCATTGCCACGGTTAATGATAAAAAAATCAGCAAAGAGCAGGTCGAGGCATTTTGGCAATTCAAGCGGGTACCGGCAAACGACGAGAAGCGTAAAGCCGGTATACTTGAGCAATACCTTGAGCGTGAGGCGCTGGCGGGGGTGATCGAAAAGAAAGCTCTTCTCGATAATGCGCTGATTCAGGCGGAGTTGAATGAGTTCAAGAAAGAGATGCTCATCAGCCGCTATTTTGAAAAATATCTGGATGAGCAGGTCACCGAGCAGGCGGTGACCAACTATTACAACACCAAGGCAGCCGAGTACGAGGAGAAAAAAGCCCATGTCGCCCACATCCTGATCCGTCTCAACAAGACCATGTCCGAAGAGGAGCGCCAGGCCAAATTGACCACGGCCCAGGAGGCGTATTCCAAAATTCGTGCAGGCGAAGATTTTAGCCAGATCGCCGCTACCTATTCGGAAGATATGATTTCCGCCAAGAAAGGCGGTGACCTTGGCTGGGTAAAGGAAGGCTCGATTGACGAGCATTTTTCCAAGACGGTTTTCAATATGAAGGAAGGGGATGTCTCCGAACCGTTTGAGACTCCATTCGGTTTCCATATCGTTATCCTCACCGAAGCGCCGCAGGTGGTCAAGCAACCCTTGAAGGCGGTGGCCGGTGATATTCGCTATCAACTCCGTAATGAGGCGAAGAAGGCCGAGATGGAAAGGCTGCTGGCTGAGGTGAAAATTAAAAAATAGTTTCAAGTTGATCCCACCAATATAACCAAACCTTAAATAATCGGAAGGTTCATTATGGTTTATTGCAAGACATTACTATCGCTTCTGTTTTTACTCATTCTCTCTTCCTGTAGCGGAGACCGGCCCGTGCAAAAACCGCCCGCCGATAAAGAAGGCGTGAAAAAGGAGGCAGCGGTAAAATTAGGCGGCGAGGATGTCGTTCTGGCCGTGGTCAACGGCTCGAAAATTAGCCGCTCCGACCTTGACCTGGCCATTCGAAAATTGGCGGGTGAAGAAGCAGCCGGCGGGCTGGATGAAAAGACTGCCAAAAAGGTGCTTGAAAGCATGGTCATGAGCCGTGCCATCAGCCAGCTGCGGCAGAAGGAGATGAGTGAGCAGGATCATGCGGAAATTGCCGGGGAGGTGGCTGTTTTTCAGGAGCAGCTCATGGTCCGGCAATATCTTGCCAAACATAGCACGCCGCAGCTGGTGACTATGGAAGCAATACAAGAATATTACGATGCCCATCCCGAACTCTTTGGCTCTGGAAACAGCAGACTGTACGAGGTGATCACCACAGGCCGGCCATTGCAGGCAACCGAGAGGGACGAACTGCTCGGCAAGTTGAAGGATCCGGCGACACGTGAAAAATGGCAGAGCTGGGTCGAGGAGTTGGTTCAAGCAGGTTACCCGATGGTCTATCGCCAGGGCAGGGATGGCGACGAAGTGCTCCATCCTGCGCTTCATCAGGCCATTGCGGCACTTTCCGTCGGCCAGGTTTCACAGTTGATTTTTATAAAGGAAATACCATACCTTGTGCGCGTCACCGGCGAGCGAATAATCCCTGCCAAGCCGTTATCGGAGGTAACTGAGACTATTCGGAAAGCACTTGCACCTCAGCAGTTGAAGCAAGCAATTGAAGAGGCCGGCAAGGAAGCCCTGGCGGGCGCCGTGGTGAAATACAAGACGATTTCCGCAAAAGACAAAACAACAGCCGGAAGACATCCATAACTCATAGCCAACCCCATGATCAACAGGAACAAGGCAATATATTCAGGTCTGCTTTTCACCGTCCTCCTTCTTGGGCTGACAAGCACCCTGCAGGCAGCTGTCATTCTCCGGCATCCTACCGATCAGAGAGGGATTGCCGGCGACTCC
>AMFJ01031185.1_pt1 | contig 11325 bp, 12 predicted proteins | sample 427208 | NCBI WGS metagenome assembly AMFJ01 (sample SAMN02954298, study PRJNA114691) | groundwater metagenome | biome: aquatic; feature: subsurface aquifer; material: sediment; isolation source: subsurface aquifer sediment | place: USA: Rifle, CO | collected 2008-08
CGGCAAGATGGCGGCGAGTATCGCCGCCGCCATTGACGGACTCGATTGCGACCTGCCGGTGGTAAAAGAAAATGTCGATTTCTTTGATATCGAGATCCTGGCGAAAGAACTCGGGGTTGATCTGGTGATCGGCCATTCGAAGGGCTACACCTTCGCCCGAAAAGAAAACCTGCCGCTGATCAGGGTGGGCTTTCCGATCCACGACCGGGTCGGCGGCCAGCGGATTCTCCACCTCGGCTACCATGGCGCCCAGGCCCTGTTCGATCTGATCACCAACACCGTGATCGACCGGAAGCAAACCGATTCGCCCGTCGGCTACAGCTATATGTAATTGTTCTTAAGAAAAAAAGAATATCTTTCTACTGCAAGGACCTATCATGAAAAATTCTGGAATTAAAAAGGATTATCGCAAGCACCCCTGCTTTCATGCCGATGCCAAGGGTAAATTCGGCAGGGTGCATCTGCCGGTCGCCCCGAAGTGCAATATCAAATGCAATTTCTGCGACCGCAAGTATGACTGCGTCAACGAGTCGCGCCCCGGAGTCACCAGCACGATCCTCTCCCCGGATCAGGCCGAGGTCTATATGCGACGGGTCCTGGAGAAAGAACCGCGGATCAGCGTGGCCGGCATAGCCGGTCCCGGCGATCCCTTCGCCAACGGTCCGGAAACCATCGCCACCATGCGCAATATCAGGAAGAATCATCCGGAGACCCTGCTCTGCGTGTCATCGAACGGCATGGCGATCGGTCCCTATATCGAGACCCTGGCCGAGCTGGAGGTCTCCCATGTGACCATTACCGTCTGCGCCGTCGATCCGGAGATCGGCAAGAAGATCTATGGCTGGGTATCGGACGGCAATATCGTCTACCGGGGCCGGCAGGCGGCGGAAATGCTGCTTTCGCGCCAGCTCGAAGCGATCAAAAAACTGAAGGCCCACGGTATAACCGTCAAGGTGAACTGCATCGTCATTCCGGGCATCAACGATCATCATGTGGTAGAGGTTGCCAAGACCATGAAGGAGCTGGGCGTCGATCTGCTCAACTGCATGGCCATGTTCCCCAATGTCAACACCCCCTTCGGCACAATCCCCCAGCCGGGCAAGGAAATGATGGAAGAACTTCGGGCCAAAGCGGAAGAGTATTTGCCGCAGATGCGCCATTGCACCCGCTGCCGCGCCGATGCCGTAGGTTTGTTGGGCGATGACCGGACTGAGGAGTTCCGCAGCTGTCTGACTGCCTGCTCATCCCTGAAACCGATGCCGGCCGACCAACGCCGCTATGTGGCAGTGGCCACCGAAGAGGGCATCCTGGTCAATAAACATCTGGGCGAGGCCCGGACCCTGGAAATCTGGGAGCAGACCGAGGATGGTTTCCAAAAAGTAGAAGACCGATCGACACCACCCATCGGCGGAGGCATTAAACGCTGGCATCAGCTGGCCAAGATCCTGGGAGACTGCCGGGCGGTGCTCGTGAGCGGCGTGGGCCAGACACCCTTCGACATCCTCGCCAAGTCTGGGGTACGGCCGGTTGAGGCGTCGGGATTTATTGAGGAAGGCCTCAGAAGTGTCTATGAAAACAAAGACACCTCGTTTTTAAGAGGCCGCCGCAATCCCTGCGCTGAGGGGACCTGCTCCGGCTCGGGTGGGGGCTGCGGCTGAAATCGAAGCGAGGACTTGATGCTCGAACTCGTAGCCGGTTTATGGCTGCGGGTTTATTTTTGCACATCCCCGCGTGGTCTTTTGATTATCTGATGCAGTATCCAGCCAGGTTAGCTTTGAATTATTAAGGAGTTCATTGATCAGCAAACCTTTTCCAAACTAAAACCCAGCCAATTCCCTTAATTTCTGGTTTTGTGTGGTTGATCTACCTGCGACAATCGATGAACTCCTTAGTTGTTCTATCGATCAGTTTAGGTTTCTCGCAATATGAGTTATCTTGACACACACTACAACTATAATCAGACCTTGTTCGCATACCACGGTGACAACACGTCTCGGATATTAAGGAAAAATCTCTTATTTTCAAAAATATTTTTTTCGGTTTGGCCATCGAAGGGGATCAAACGAAATTTACAGCCTCTTGACTTTTCCTCATTAGACAAAATGAATTATTTTGTCTAATGGAGAAAAACCAGGCATAGCAATATCAATGGCTTACCTATCATGAAACCAGCCAAACATTAGACAAAATGATGAACAACAGAAAACACTTTGTTTGATCGGGTACTCACGCCGGATGCGGCTGCCTTCGTCCACACCCAGCCGGCGGCCTTCAAGGAGGGGTCGAAATATTCGGCTCGGGTCTCGGCTTCGTTCATTGGTTCCTCAAAATGTAACGCCCGGTTTTTTTTCCACCGATCTTCTCGACCAGCCCAGCGTCTAGCAGAGGTCGCAGCAAATCCATCGCGCCTTGCCGGGATACGCCCAGCGCCTGCCATATTTCGCCCGGAGCCATGCTTCCATGATCGCGGAGCAGATGAAGAAGCTGTTCCTGGCGTGGGCGCAAAACCAGTTTCTCCGTCGACTTCACCTGGAGGGATTGAATCCGCAGCCACGCCTGTTCGAGCGTTTTGCGGAGGCCCGCCGCACAATATTCCAGCCAGGCTGTTAGATCTTCTCCGGCCTGCCACACTCCATCCAGAGCGGCATAGTACCTTGGCCGATCTTCCCAGTAATATTCATCCACCGAAAAAATATGATGGGTGTCAAAGCCGCGCCGATACAGCTCCCACAATGCAAGGGCCCGGCCCGTACGGCCGTTGCCGTCGGCAAACGGATGGATGGCCTCGAACCGATAATGCAGGATGGCCGAACTGAGGACCGGCGACAGTTGCTGCGCGACCTTGTTCCACCATTCCAGCAATTCGAACATCAACCCCGATACAGCATCCGGCGACGGGGGGAAATACCGCCCGACCCGCACGGCAATCGTCCGGTATGTCCCGGCTTCGCCCTGATCCATCACCTCTCCGGCCAGAATCTGGTGCAGCTCCAAAATGTCCGTATGGCGGATTGTTTTCTTGGCCGCGTTTTTTTCCACATAACGCAGTCCGGCAAAATAGTTGAGGACTTCCCGCTTGTGCCGCGTACCGGGAGCAGAAAGGTCACGCCCCTCCTCCAGGGCGCGGACCTGTTCGAGGGTCAGCGGGTTCCCTTCGATGGCGGTCGAGGCATGGACGTTGCGTGTGCGGGTGTCTTTCTGCAGGGCGGGAATCCAGGCAAGATCGACCACGGCGCTTTGAATCCTCTCACGCAAGGCTGCCACCTGTTCAGCTTCGGCAAGCAGGTGCGGGGTGATTATGAATTGGGGAGTGTAGGCCATGGGGAAAGACTATTCTAGTGTCAAGTATAAGTCAAGTTTTCTGTCAAGTGATTTACAGCCGAAGCTCTCAGGGCGGGATCGATATGCTCGCCTCATGTTTCGGCTTCGTTCATTTTTTCTTTCCGGCCTCCTTTATGGCCTTGGGGGGAGGCGTCCTTCCCGGCGGCAGAAAATTGTCGGCGGATACTACCGCCTTGCCGGTTTTTGCCTCCAGCGCCTGGCGTGCCTGCTTGGCAATTGCTCCACCCTTCGTGGCAGCCACCTCGTTTTCGACCATCCCGGTTGCTTCATCCGTCTCGGCGATCTGTCGCGTCGATAACTCCGCCAAGGCGGTAAAAATCAGTTCCGCCTCGCTCATGTGGTCGCGCAGATTGTGATCCTGCAAACCCTTCATCGACTCGTGCGCCTTTTCAGTACCTTCCAGTAATTTCTGGCTGCTTGGTAATCCGGCCGTTGGATCAGCACCTGAATGATGTCCACCACCGAGAACCACCAGATTTCGGTCTTCTCGTCATAGACACGGCGGATTGCGTGGGTTTCGAAAAGAGCGGATTGCATTTGCATGGTTTGGTTCCTTAAAGTTGGCCGGTGAAGGCTTGGTCGAGGAGTGATTTTTTCAGTGCGTCGAGGGCTGCAAGCTTATGCTGGTAGATGGCTTCGATGCGTTGGGTTTCGGCAAAAAGATCATCGAAGTTAGCAATGGCTCGACGCAGTTCCGGTAAAGGGGGCAAGGGAATCTCAAATCGGGCCAGTACCTCTCCTGTGAAATGCTGAATACCTGTGCCGCTAAAGTGCTGCTTCAGTTCTCCGCTCTTGTCTTGAGCATACAGGTAAAAGACAAACCACTTATTATATTCCGGTTCATGAAAACGCACACGATGAAGAGCTTTCTGAAAATAGATTGGATAGTCTTCAGCCCATATTGCAGCACGCCCTGGATACCCAACTTCACATTCTCTCCCCGTCCACATCAATAGCTCGTACGCTGATAAAAAATTACCCCAACCCGTTCAATGTGTTCGCGCAATTTGGCGTGATCAAGGGCATCAAAAATCAGCAGGTCAATGCTGTAAGGCAGCAGCAGGTCATCCAACTCAAAGTCGATGTCACCAAGTTCCTTCAAGGTAAGCCCTGTGCCGTGGAGGCTCAAGTCGATATCCGAGCCGGGCTTGAAGTTGCCTTTTGCTCGCGATCCATACAGCACAGCCTTGTCAATGGCCGGATGGTTGGCAAATACACCACATATCTTTGCGATAGTTTGTTCACTGAGACCGTAGCGCATTACTCGTTCCCGGTTTGTTCTGCCAGCGAACTGAATTTCAGGACCATCTGCTCAAAAGCGGGATAAAAGCGTGCCAGTATCCCTTCAACGATTTCCTCCACGATCTCCAGGTTGTAGGTGTGCGAGCTGAGATTACGCGCTTTGATCATCTCCATCCAGGCCCCGCCATCATCAATCAAGCCGTTTTTAAAGGCCTCCCTTGTCGCATTTTTTGAGCCTATTATTCCAATAACGCCCTGTTCTTCCAGATAATCTTTCAAGACATTCCACGCCAGTTCATGGGTAAACTCAAAACCCTGAACCAATCCCTGCTGCTCCAGTTCGGACAGATCACGCTGTGCCGCCAGTTTCACCGCCCGACGCAGGGTTTGAAAAGCTCGGAGATAATTGTCGAAACGTTGTATCCAGCGAATATCTTCAGACATGGCTCATGTCTCCTTTACTGCCAATCAGTTGGCTACCAATTCTCGACAATAATCTCGTACTTTCGGCATCCGGGATAGCAATCTCATCTATTATAGCCAATGGACCCCGATGAACAACTGCCTCGCCACCATCGTTTAGAGAAATCTGCAGACTCCCTTCTCGTGCAAAGGCTAGAGAGCCTCAACAAACCGACTATCTGTTTTTTGTCGGTTTGTTAGCGGGGATTGGCTGCTGCTGCCGCCGCTGCTTCTTCCTCTTCTTTTTTGCTCTTTTTCTTCTGTGGGTGTTGCTGTTGCTGCTCCTGAGGCTTTTGGACCTCTTCCGGCTGCTGACGCTGCTTTTCTTGTTTTTGTCGTACCTGATTTTCCTCCTGTTGCCGACGTTGCTGCTCTTGCTCCTTACGGCCCTGCTCCTCTTGCTGCTTCCGCTGCTGCAGCTCTTGCTGCTGACGGCCCTGTTCCTCTTGCTGCTTCCGTCGCTGCAGCTCTTGCTCCTGACGGCCCTGATCTTCTTTCTGCTTCCGTTGCTGCAGCTCTTGCTCCTGACGGCCTTGATCCTCTTTCTGCTGTCGAACCTCATCCTGCTGCCGACCTAGCTGTTCCTTTCCTTTCTCGCGAGGAGCCCGAGGCGATTGAACACGCGGGGTGTCATCCGGCTTGTCCGCGTCACGAACCTGGTTGACTTCTTTCCGACTACGCTGCCGGGGCTCTTTGTCACCTGTTGGAGCAGGTGTCTGCTCTTGCTGCAGTTCTTCCTGCTGATCTCTCTTTTTGAGCCTTGGTGACTGCGGCGGCGCATGCCTTTTCTGGGACTCATCCGTTTGCCGCTGTTGGATCTCCTGCTCCGGCCGGCCTTGACTTCTTTCCTCTTCCTGCTGCTGACGCCGCAATTTCGGTCCCTTACTCCCTTGGTTTTCTTCCTGTTGCCGACTCAACTGTTCCGCCCCCTTCTTTTGGGTATCCCTTGGCGACCTGAGTTGCCTTTTCTCCTCCTGCTGGTCGGTACCAACCATCTGATCGGGCTTTACCGGCTCATTCGGCCGACGCACCTTTTCTCCCTTCTGGAGAGACCTGTCGGCAGCACCCTGATCTATCTCACTCTTTTGTGCATCTCTGGGTGAACGTATGCGCTGCTTGCCGTCCTGGCTGTCCCCCTTCACCTTGACCTGGCCGGATTCCTCTTGGCCTTTCGCACCGCGCTGTTGATCATCAATAACCCGTCGTTCACGATCTTTGCCTTTGATCTCTTTCTTCTTCAGGGAGAGGGTATTGAGGGGTTTGTCAATTTTGTCGGCGTCCACAAGCTTACCCGCGACCGTCGGCGAACGGAGTTCCGTCCTGGATTGCGGCTCTGCCACAGCATTGACACGGGTCAAATCATTTTCGATTCGTTCCCTGTTGATTCGGCCGGAATCACTCCTCATTTTTCGATTGTCGGTGATCCGGTCGATAACCGTGGCATGCGGCTTGCGGGACACTTCTACGTCATTGTAGGCAAACCGCCGGGTATCAGTGTTGTAATTGTTGATAACTGTATTGTTTATGACCGTTGTCGGACGGTAATCGTTGATGAGTGTATCTCTGTTGACATTTCGCTGCACGTAGGGGGTGTAGCTGCTCCCTCGGTAGAAGCGGTCCCGATCAATAACGACCGCCTCGTCGAGATAGCGATAATTTACAATATTGATATTGAAGACCGTGGTCTGATCGTAAATCACGGTACGATGCCCCCAAGGCCGGTAGCCATAGTAGGTCTCGTGCGGCGCAAGTGGCACCCAACCGATGGAGGGACCACTGTGAATCCAACCTACCCGGCCCGGGTACCATCCGAAACTGATGGAGATTAGCGGTCCGCCGGTTACGATTCGAGGAACCGGAGGAGCCCAGTACCAATAGTGAGATGATTCGATATACACCCATGATCCGTAATGGTGGGTGACATATCCGAACGGCTCGTCCGGAACCCAACATTGGTCACCGTAGTAGACGGACCAGCGACCGACCGTGAATGGCCGCCACCCCCGATCGACACGGGTTGGACGCCACATATCGCGATACGCGCCTTCATAGTAGACACTCTCCCACTCACCGCTCTCGTCCAGCGCATAGGATTCTTCGCGAATGGGCTCAGGCAGATAGTCCTCCGAATAGCTTCGGCTTCGCAAGCGCTTTGCCCAAAGGATTTCGCGTTCGCCATTCCAGTCATCCCATTCTGAATCGACCTTGCCGTTTCCCTTGGCGGTTTCGTCTTTATTGGCGATAATCGAGAAAGATCCATCCTCAATTTCGTACCTGGCGTTGGAGCCGTCATGGACAAAGTCGACGGTGCCGCGAACGGCGATGACCTCCAGGGACTCGTCGCCAACATAGAGGTCGAAAACCGTGTCGTCCGGTGCGACCACGTACCCGAAGGGCGTGGTCACTTTGATGACGGTGTCATCGCTTTTATTATACAACCGGGCAAGGCCGGAGGCCACATCCACGGTTGTAGTATCCGGATTCAGAGCAATAAGCTGGACCTGAGTGTTTTCACCGACTCGCAGCCAGGTCCTGTTCGGCATGATGAACTCGGCCTTGGTGTCGTCACCCGAATAGAGCGCATCCTCCAGGCCGAAGGGCGAATCCTTGACAGTGACGACCCAGTCTTTCTCTTCCTCGATATAGCGCAAGAGCTTTCCTTCGACGTGAGAAATCCGGCCGACGAGGATTCCTTCCTCGCTGTCGGAAGCAGCCTCAACCGAAACACTGGCAGAGAGTGCTCCGCCAGCGGCAATCAGCAGTAGCAGACTCAGATAACGCAAAGCATTTCCCATGGCCGTCTCCTTGGTTGGCAGTTGTTGTACGATCAAGCAGGGTAAAAGATCTGTGACTCGGTTGTACTATAAGAAGTGGTTAGCTATATTTCAACTGCTTGTGGTTGTTTCACAGCCCAAGGCCGTTCAACGCTTAGGGATGGCAGGGCCTGGAATTCTATCCAGGTTCACTTGCATGGAGTCACAAAAAAACCCGCAAACCATTGCTGGTTGCGGGTTTTATGGACTTTAAGGGGAAGTCTGTGTACTACTTTTTGGTGCCGAAGGCCGGACTCGAACCGGCACGGGTCTCCCCACACGCCCCTCAAGCGTGCGCGTCTACCAATTCCACCACTTCGGCAATTCAAAAATTCTCTAACTTATTTTGGGGCCTCATCGGTCTTTGCGGTCTTTGCGGTCTTTGCTTCTTTCTCAACTGGAGGCGTGGTTGCTTCTGTTGCCATATCTTCTTTGGCCAGGGGCTCTGCAACCTGCGACTGTTGAGTCACCGGTTGACTCACGCTCACCGCACTCATCACCGAGGATGAACCCGTGGTCGATGAAATATACGCTAACGTGACAGAAGTCAACATAAAAATTATCGCCGAGGCGGTTGTTATCTTATTGAGCAACGGCAATGGACCCTCAGTGCCAAAAAGAGACTGGCTGGAGCCGCCAAACGACGCACCAATATCCGCCCCTTTGCCGTGCTGGAGTAAAACTATGCCGACAAGAAATAAGCAGACAATGACATGTACGATTGTAAGCAGAGTATCCATGCAACCACAGAGTTAAGATTTACCGAAAATTAATAATTCGCCCGAACGACTCGGCATCCAGGGCTGCGCCGCCAACCAGGGCACCGTCGATATCAGGCTGTGCCATCAGTTCATCAACGTTGGTTGGTTTGACCGAGCCACCATACAGTATTCGTGTTTGCTCAGCAACGTTTTTTTCAAATATCCGGCCGAGAACTCCACGAATAAATGCATGGGCATCCTGCGCCTGTTCTTTGCTGGCCGTCTTCCCGGTGCCTATTGCCCAGACAGGTTCGTAGGCGATGACAACCTTCGCCATATCGTCGCCGGTTACTGCCGCTAATCCTCTTCGAAGCTGATTTTCCAGCACTTGAAAAGTATGTCCATTTTCGCGCTCGTCAAGGGTTTCACCGACACAGAGAATGGCCAAAAGGCCGAACTTGACGGCGCCCTGCACCCGTTTATTGATCAACTCGTCTGTCTCGCCAAAGATCTGCCGGCGCTCCGAATGTCCGACAATTGCGGCCCCGGCACCTGTGTCCTTGACCATCACCGGCGATATTTCACCGGTGAATGCGCCTTTTTCTTCCCAGCAAACATTTTGGGCAGCGACGATGATTTTACTGTCGCTTAAAACATGCGATACTTCGCTGAGGATGGTAAACGGCGGTGCCAGCAACACTTCCCGATCGGTATATTCGGCACAGGCCTTTGCGACATCCATGGCCAGCCGACAACCGTCGACGACGGTCGTATGCATCTTCCAGTTGCCGGCAATCAATGCAATACGCTTTCCCATGTATTTCTCCGGTGATTATAGAAAATAGAAAATAGAAAATTATCGTTCGAGTACGGCGACACCGGGCAGAGACTTGCCTTCCATCAACTCCAGAAACGCTCCTCCCCCCGTCGACATATACGAGATGTTCCTCTCTTCACCCGATTTCTTTACCGCCGCATTCGAATCCCCGCCGCCAACGATCGACAAGGCATGGGATGAGGCTACAGCCTGGCAGATAGCCATCGTTCCCCGGGCAAATGCATCGATCTCAAAGGCTCCCATCGGTCCATTCCAGATTATCGTCTTGGCATCCTGAAGAGCCTCCTTGAACAGGAGAGTCGAGGCCGGACCGATGTCGAGAGCCATCCAGCCGGCGGGAATATCCCGGAAGGTTACGATCTTCGTCACCGCATCGGCTGCAAACCTGTCCGCTACGACAAAATCCACCGGCAGATGAAGTTTGACCCCTTTGCCGTCAGCCGCATCGATAAACCTTTTGGCGGTGTCAAGCAGATCGTCTTCAACCTTCGACGCCCCGACATTCACCCCCATGCTTTTCAAAAAGGTGTTGGCCATCGCCCCGCCGATAATCATGCGGTCGACCTTGGTCAGCATGTTTTCAAGGGCTCCCAGCTTGGAAGACACCTTGGCCCCGCCGACTATTGCAACAAGCGGCCTGATGGGCTCGTCCATCGATTTATGGAAATAATCCATCTCCGTCTGCAGCAGAAAACCCGCCCCCTTCTCCGCCAGCCGTTCGGCAACCCCGACCACGGAGGCATGAGCCCGGTGCGAAGCGGCAAAGGCGTCATTGATATAGACATCCGCCAGCCGGCCAAGCTGCTCCGAGAATGCCGGATCATTGGCGGTTTCTTCTTTGTGAAATCGAAGATTTTCCAGCAGGACAATATCCCCTTCGGCCATTTTGCCGACGATCTCTTCCACTGCTGCGCCTACACAATCAGGTGCTAAAACTACCTTCTGCCCGAGGAGCGATTCAAGATGTCCGGCCACCGGAGCCAGGCTGAGTTCCGCCACCGGCTTGCCGCCCGGCCTGCCCATATGGGAACAGATGACAAGTTTGCCTTTTTCCGCCAGGATGTGGCGAATGGTCGGCAGTACCGTGCAGATCCGAATATCATCGGTAATCTGTTTCCGCTCATCCATCGGCACGTTAAAATCGGCACGGAGAAGCACCCGTTTGCCACGTAAATCAAAATCACGCACAGATTTCATTTCACTTCCTCGAGTTGATGAAATAGGTTGATGAAATAGTCTCATTGATCCAAACTCAAATTCCTTTGCAAAATCAGCGCATCGTCGGTTGGATCGGAATAATAACGTGGCCGTATTCCGACCTGCAGGAAACCATGCCGTTTATAAAAATCCAGTGCCGGCTGGTTTCGGCCGCGAACTTCAAGAAAGAGACTTCTATACGTCTGGCTTTGCAGTTCCCCAAGCAAGCAGGCGAGCAGTGAAGTCCCGACGCCTTTTTTTCTTTCGGCCGTGGTAACCGCTATCTTCAGAAGTTCCGCTTCCGGCCATACCTGCCGGCAGGCACACCAGCCGACAATCCGCAGATTCCGGCATTCGGCGACGAGTTGCCGCCCCTGTCGCACCTGAAGTTCCTGCGCCAGGGAGACAAGCGACCATGGCGACCATGTTTCATTCTCAATTCCGGCGACGGCGACAAGATCCTCATGCCGCATCGGGCGTATGGTAATCAAATTCCCCTGCTAGAGCATGCCCTCGCTGACATGAACGGTCAGATCCCCGAGCATATTGGTGTAGCTGCCCAGCTCGTTGTCATACCAGCCGTAGACGACGGCCTGGGTCACCGGGACATTGAGAATCGGGTCGGCGCCCGGCCTCAGACAATCTGCTTTCACCTTGCTCAGATTCACCTGGATATTGGCGGTCCGGGTATGAGTCTCGGTCCCTTCGATCACTGCCGCCGCTGCCGGCA
>AMFJ01002362.1_pt1 | contig 11324 bp, 8 predicted proteins | sample 427208 | NCBI WGS metagenome assembly AMFJ01 (sample SAMN02954298, study PRJNA114691) | groundwater metagenome | biome: aquatic; feature: subsurface aquifer; material: sediment; isolation source: subsurface aquifer sediment | place: USA: Rifle, CO | collected 2008-08
TTTGAAAGTTCCCATTTCTGGCTTAATCCGTTAAATCGAATAGCGGGTTTGTTGGAAGCATTTGAAACCGTTAAATTAAAATTACTATTTACTCCAGTCCCGTTGCCAATATTAAATTCCGTTGAATTTGTTCCCGTATCCGTATTTTGATCATGCAATCTTCCATCATCTCCCAAAACCAATGAATTTGCATCAGTTCCCGTAGGCAACCTGTCTAAATCTATTTTGCCATTTTTTCCAAGCAGTAAAATATTTCCTTGCGCAATTCCTGTAGTAGCACCATTAACGAAAGTAGAATTAACTGAGTTTATAGCATTTATGGCTGAGGGCACATAGCCAATTTTTTTCCTTGGTATGCTCTCACTATCTTCACCGATTCTAATTCCCAAATAATATTCGCTAGCCGCCAAATCAATATTCTCCGGAAGAGCGCTGACTAAGCCCAGATAAGTATTAAAAACACCACTGGAAATTTCAACTTCCTGCTCCTCTTCCCAAATTCTCGAGTTCTTATCATCATCAGATGGATAAGGATCTTTTTCACTTCTATCCTTGGAATAAATTGCAAATCTTACTTGATACTTTCCATTGGGAATTTCTTTATTTTCTTGGTTTAAAATATAAGCTGAAATATCAAGCGTACCCTTGGTTGTTTTTATTGTTTGCGCCTTAACTAAGTTTAAACCAAAAACAAAACCCGCCAACAGCACGCCCACTGTAGCAAAAAATATCACCCGAATTTTATTTTTTTTACCGAAAAACATTTTTATTTAAATTGTTTTTTATTTTTTATTTTTTCAATTCTCTTCTCCCTCTTGTACTCAAGGGGGAGATTAAGAGGGGGTTTCTTTATTTTTTCATTTTTCCCCTACATCGCCCAGCCAAACACATCTTCTACAGCATTAGTTATTAAATCAAATATCGATTCTGATTTATCTCCAGTATAGGCACTGAAATATTCTGTACTAGCTTTATTTCCCCACTTGTCCGCAGACTCAATCCGATAAGTATAAATTGTAGAAAATTCCATATTTTTTACAAGCATGCTGTGTTCAAATCCGTATCCCTCTTCCGTAATGACCACGGCATTTTTCCCATCACTTTTGGCGTATTCGATATTGGAGATAGCTTCTTTGTTTGTTTTCCAAGTAATCAATATTCTGGGCTCATTATCTTCTTGGGAAATTATCATCTCACTTTTTACTTGAAATATTTCCAAAGTAACATCTCTGGGCAAGCCTCGCTCTATGGGAACGCCTACTCCGAAATTTATCTGGCTAACTCGATAATTTTCACTCACCATTTCTTTCGTGTCTTCGAAAACCGTTGCCTTATCAACATTTTCTCCGTTATCTTTTGCGTTCTCAGAAATTTCATCTTCCGGCTCCCCGTTTTCCAGATCTCCCTCCAAACTTAAATTTTCATTATCACTCGGATTGTTAGTTTGCTGCCTATTTTTATTCCAGAAAAACAAACCTGCTATAATTAAAAATAAAGCCAAAATAACCAAAAGTAGAATCCTCTTTTTTTTGGATTTTTTTTTATTATTATTTTCAATTTTTTCATCCATTGGATCTTGCAAATTTTATCCTTAAAAATTCAACAAATTCAAGCCTTTTTAACGAATCTATTTTACTTAACTTCACTCTTATATTATACACCTTTTTCAAAAAACCTCCAAGCCTTTTTGGGCCCAAAAATGTGGATAAAAATAAGGGTCTTTTAAATAGGTTCTAAGACTCAAAAAACACCTAGAATTAAATTAAAAAATCTAATTTCACAAAACAAAAAAAGCCCCATTCGAAAGCTTTTTCAAAACAACTCAAGGATTATTAAATTATTACATCACTTAATGATTTTTTAGTATTAAAATTCCACCCCCCAGGGTCACTTCCCCATCCTCCGGCCTCTCTGTGAAAAATCAACAATCGCTTTTTCAAAATCATTTTTAGTAAAACTGGGAAATAATTTTCTAGAAAAATAAAGCTGCGCGTTGGCCAAATCCCACATCATAAAACCCGCCGATAAATGAGGTTCACCACCTGTTCGAATTAGCAAATCCACCATCGGCAAATCTTTGGTCATCAAATTTTCCTTAATTAATTCTGGCGTAATTTTTCCCACATTATCTCCAATTTTTTTGGATATTTTTTTAATAGCTTCCAGCATTTCATGGTCGCCATTGTACGCCAAGAAAAAATTCAAATTATGTTTTTTATAATTTTTAGTTTTGCTGATTCCTTCTTCCAATATTTTTTTCAAACTTTCCGGAAATTGCTCCCGCCAGCATCCAATAATATTAATTCTAGCTTCATTTTGATGAATTTCCTCGCTATCCATAAGTTTTTTGAAGTATTTTTCATAAATTCCCAAAAGAGCTTTCTTTTCCAAAAGTGGCCGCTTTTTCAAATTATCCACAGATGATCCCCAGAAAGAAATGTTTTCTATTTGCATTTCCAGCGCCTTTCGCACCAACTCTTCAATGCGCTCTGCTCCTGCCATATGCCCTTCCCAAGGTTTAAGATTTTTCTCTTTTGCCCAGCGCCGATTACCATCAGGAATAATCACGACATGGTTAGGCAAATTTAAATTATTCATAAAATTCATTTTAACATTTTAACCTATCTACGCTTGTCATCTCGACCAAATAAATTTTTGTACTCAAAAATTTATGCGTGGAGAGATCTCTTGCTCAACTAATTCTACAACTTAACATCATCCCTATGGTAAATATAATTAGAGAAAAATGCAAGGAAAAAATCATATTAGCATATTAACATTTTAACATATTAGCACGTTAGCATTTTAGCATTAAAACATTTGGACTCAAAAAACAATTATACAAAATGCCGAAATTCAAATTCCAAATTTCCAATAAAATCAAAAACCTAAAATTAAAATTTTATAATTATTAACATTAAATAATTTATTTGGCATTGGAAATTTGAAATTAGACATTTATTTTAAATTTGAAATTTAGATTTTGAAATTTTCCTAAGTATATACTTAGGTATATACTTAGGTATATACTTTTAATTTTTATAATCAAGCAAAAAACCCTTTAATATCAAGGGTTTTCGCTGTTTTTTTAAATAAATGCAAAAAAACTATTCAAGTATGCCATCAAGATTAACGTCATAAATTATTTGTTCTTGAATTAGCCGATAATTAAAAATTTCTTCGTCCTTAAACCAGTGTTTAATTTCCATCTCTGCTTCTTCGGGAGAGCCCGAAGCGTGAATTAAATTTCTCACAGCTCTACCATCAGCATCACTTAACTGATAAGAATCTAAAACAAAATCTCCTCTAATTGTTCCCACGTCACTTGTTAGTGGTTCTGTACCTCCTGTAACTTTTCTTACAATTTGCACAGCGTGCGCTCCTTCAAAAATCATTGCCACTACTGGTCCGCTTGTCATATACTTTTTTAATCCCTCAAGGATAACCGCTGTTATTGCCAACGGATCCTTGCTTGGTGGCTCAATCCCTTTCTTTTCATAACTAGCAATAGTTTTTTCTCCAGTAATTCTTCTCCACTGCGGGTCAAGAGTGTAATGCGCTTCAATATGCTCTGCAGTTGGAACAAGCATTTTCATAGCTGTAATTTTGAGACCCATCCTTTCATATCTTTTTACAATTTCCCCAATGAGAGTTCTTTGAATTCCATCAGGCTTAATCATCACAAATGTTCTCTCTTTTTTAAGATGCATTTTTTCTGTCATATTTTTTTAAAATAATAAATTAACACTTTAAGATTCTAGCATAGAAATAAACTCAGGGCAAACTAATTAGGAATATTAAAATTTAAAAATTTTAATATTCCTAAAGTTGGTCATAATTTCCCGACAACGCTTGGACTCTTTTGGCATAATTTGTCAGTCCATAACAGCTCCAACCCAAATATTTAAGCGAAGCATATTCTTCCCATTTGATAGAAATCTTTTTCCCATTGCAAGGACTGGTGATCGTAGTTTTTCCACCTTTAGTTGCCCCGTCGTTTTCTAATTTTAAAGCCATCGCCATCACTCCATCAACTAGATTCCATGGATCAGGAACGCTATGCCCCGATGCATTGGCTATTTTTGATTCATAGCCCCTCCAAGTATCAGACATGAACTGCGCAGCCCCCATGGCGCCACCTGTGCCCTTATAGCTCGATGGCGGACAGGAAACTTTTTGCTTTTTATAATTATAATTCAGCTCCTCGCAAATATCTTTAAATATAGTAGCTCGAGCCGCACTCATCCGACTTTGCTTAAAATCACAGCCTCCCACTGAGGCGCCTAATCGCGATTCGATGGACAGCATTCCAAAAAGAAAACCCTTTCTCACTCCCGTCTGTTTGCTGGCAAATTTAATTGCTTCTTTTACATCGTTGGTATCGTAGCTCTTTCCTAACAATTTATTTAAATCGTTTTTTGTTTCAGATAATTTTGAACGCAGACTCTCAATGCTATCTGCTACTTCTGCTACTTCTTCTTGGATTCCATAAGCCTCTCTTTCCAAAGCTTTCTTTTGGCTTTCTTTTATGTCCAATAACTCTTCTTTTTCTTTTTTAGTATTATCCAATTGAACAGTTTCATTTTTTACGCTTTCTTTATCACTTTTTATATTCTCCATCAAAATTAAGATTTCCTCCTTTACCCTAAGTAAATTATCAATACTGGTAACGGCATCCAAGAAATTATCCTTATCAAAAAAAATAAATAAAAACGGCTGACTAGAATTAACGTAGTTTTCCTGTATCATTTTTCGTAGAGCTTCTTTTTCTTTTTCAATATTTCCCTCAAGATTTATTAGATATTTTTTCTTATTCTCAATATTTTTTTCCGTAGCGTCAATTTGAGCTTGCGTACTAGCTATCGCTTGCCTAGTGCTAGAAACCGCTCCATTAACTTTTCCCAGACTACTTTCCAATGAAGATTTTTCTGATTCTTGCTTCTTCAATTTCTTTTCCAAAGCATCAATATCGTCTTCGATATCATCTTTTTCATCTTCGCAAGCCGTCTTTTCTTCACCCGTTAGCACATCACAATCCACCGCCCAGGCCCTCGAAACACCAAAATCAACCCCCGATATATTTGAGGCTCCCAAGAAAAAAACAATTAACAATAAAAATTTTATTTTATTTTTCATGATTCAAGTCAATTTTATCACAAAAACTCGTTTTACGAAACAACCCATTGTAAAATAATAAGAAGTAAGCAAATAACACATAGCCAGTATCATCATGGACAACCGCTAAAATCCACTTGCGCCCCAACATCTCTTCTGTTAAATATGAACATACGCGGAAAATAACAGCTTTCTCTTTTTTATTTTTTTAAATTTTCTCAACCTCGCACATACTGCTATTTATGAACATACGCGGAAAATAACAGCACTTCCGCTTTAAGATAAAATTATTAGAATAAACACTAAAAAAATCACTTTAATTTAAAATATTTTTTTAATTCTTTTTCATGAAGCACTCTATCCGCAGTAATTATCTCCACATATTCGCTTACTGCATAAAATTCCGCCACTGCCAAAATTTCATCTTCACAAGGATAAGGATGAAACCAGGCGCTCTTTTGAAATTGATAAAAACCCAATTTCTTAATCTTTAGCCTAAAAGAATTTCTTTCATTAGTCATCCGATTAGGTATATCAAAAATTAAAATACGCCATTTTTTATCCCACACCTTAGGCACGCATATCATCAAATCATCTATAACGATATCAATAATTCTTTTCCTTCCCTTATTAGTAAGTTTTATTTTTATTTTTCCATTTTTATTTTTTATTATTTTAATAAATTTTCCTCTTTTTAGAGCCTCCACAGCATTCCTAACTTTTTTATCTGAATAGTTGCTACTGCCCTCAAATTCTTTGATGCATTTTAAAATCCCAGGGATAAGCGCACCCCCGAAAGCAAATGCCCCCACTGCCACAAAAGCCAAGACAAATTTTGTCGTCATGGCCAGAGCGCTATCTGAATGAAGAAAATTTTCGATACTTTCTTGAATATCAATTTTATTGTTGTTTTTGTGTTTGTTTTTCATATTCTAAATTTTAAAAAATTATCTATGTAAAAAACATTAAATTAAAAAACGCAATCAACAAAAAATCCTGTCATTTGTAAACATACGCGGAAAATAACCGCAACTATTTTTCATATTTTTATCTTCTTATTTTTTAATATTTCCATATTCTTATTTCTTCATATACGCCTATCCTGTTAAATATCAACATACGCGGAAAATAACCGGATTTTATTTATCTTTGCTATTTAGAAATTCTAGAAATAACATTTAAAATAATTCCAATACGCTATCTGGAAATAAGCTGATAAGGTAATAATAATTTTTAAATAGCTTGAGAATTAAGACAGTCATATTAAATACGCCTGTGTAATAATATAACCGCCTACCAAAACAAACTACGGAGAAAATTTTTCATTTTAATTTTAAAAAATATCATCCATTCTTTTTTTGAAATCATTGAAGCTTGCAAAAAGAAAAGCATTCCAACCGCATCCATTAGCCCCATCAACATTTTCTTTTTTGTCATCCCAAAAAAGAATATTTTCTGGTTTAATTTTTTCAGTTTTTTCTAGCACACTAGCTATAGAATCATAAAATCTCTCATTTGGTTTTTTGTATCCGATATTGCTTGAGGAAAAAATTCCATCAAAAAAAGCACCTAGTCCCATATCTTCTTCTATATATTTCATTCTGTATTTTTCTTGCTTAGTGCCCAGATAACATTTTATTCCCTTTTCTCTCAGTCTTTTTATTTCAGTTATCGCCCTGTCATCTATATAATGTTCCGCTTCAAACCAATATTTTAAAAGCTCTTCGACACCGCCTTGCCACTTCCATTCCTTTAAAAGAGGTTTCAGTTCTTTTTTCAAATCAGCCTCACCCACCAAGCACTCTTGAAATTTTCCCTTAAAAAAAGGTAGCATAACATCATTGGAAACATTAAAATCTTTTTGGTATTGTACGCTAAAATATCCAGGCGAATTTATCACCACCCCATCCGCATCAAACACGACTGCTTTTATATTCATATTTTTTAAAATTAAATTAAACTTTTTATCATTTGAAATTGATTTGGAATTGGAAATTTGAAATTTGAAATTATTTTTTAATATCAATTATCTTCATCTGTATCTTCTTGTTCCCATTCCATTCATCCTCTTCCAAATTAAAAAGTAAATTAATCTCTTCTCCTACTTTTAATTCTTTAAACCTCTCACTCAGATTAAAACCAATGGCTTCAAAAATTTTAGGACTGCCATTTTTAGGACGTACAAATAATTTCAAATGCTTTTCTCCATTTCCCACCCATTTCAAATCTTGAATGATTAATTCTTTCATCATAAAAATCGGTAGCTCGTTTCCTTGGCCGAAAGGTTCCATTTTTTTTAAATCTTCTATCAATTCAAGGCCGATGTCTTGGGAAGTTAATTCCAAATCTACTTTTATTTCCGGCGATAAATCCATCCCATCTAATTTTTCATCAATGATCCTTGCTAGTTTTTCATAAAATTTTTCTAGATTTTCATTTTTTATCGTAATTCCCGCCGCTTGAGCATGTCCGCCATATTTAACCAATGATTCACTACACGCTTCGATGGATTCGATAATATTTATTTGAGGAATACTGCGGAATGATCCCTTGCTTTCTGCATTTCCTTTTTTCAAAATTGCCACTGGTCGCTTAAATTTATCCACCATTTTCCCCGCCACTAAACCGAGGATACCTATCGGAAAATTCTCGTTAGCCACTAAAATAAAATTTTTATCTTTAAAAGAGTTCTTTGCTATTTTTTCTGCTTCACTTACCACTGTGGCGGTTTCTTTTTGCCGACGGCTGTTTTGAGATTCGATATCCAGCGCCATATCCCGAGCCAATACTCTGTCCGTTTCTGCCAAAAGTGAAAAAGCTTTTTCAGCATGCGTCATGCGACTAGCTGCGTTAATTCTGGGCGCAATTTGAAAAGAAATCTTTCGTGCGTCTGGAAAATTATTTTCATCAATTAAAATTCTCCCTACCTTAAACATTTCTTGAAGTCCCACTCGGCGAGTCTTAGAAAGCACCAAGAGCCCAAATTTAACCATAGTTCTATTTTCTCCGGTCAAAGGCACCATATCCGCGATTGTTCCAATCGCCACCAAATCCAGCATCCATTTAGTTGCCTCTTTTTTCTCCGGTAAAAAAGTGTCATAAATCGCCTGGGCAAATTTGAAAGCCACTCCCACGCCAGCTAGATTATCTTCGGGATAACCGCAATTTTTTATCTTGGGATTTATTACCGCTACAGCCAAGGGGATCTCCGGTGGAACATGATGATGATCAGTCACAATCACATCCATTCCAATTTTTGCCGCTCCTGCCACCTCGTCTTTGCTGGTAATTCCGCAATCGGTAGTTATCACAAGCGTGAAACCTTTCTCGGAAAAAATTTTAAGAGCTTCGTCGCTCAATCCATACCCATCCTCTTTGTCAGGAATATACACAGTTGTGCTTAGTCCAACTTCCCCCAAAGTAACTTTCAAAATTAATGACGAAGTAATTCCGTCAGCATCATAATCTCCAAAAATTAGAACTTTTTCTTTATTTTCTTTGGCTAATCTTAAACGCTCCATTGCCTTAGGCATATCCTTGAAAAGAAATGGGTCCAGTATATCTTGATCATAATTAGGAAACATAAATTTTTTAATTTTCTCTTTGGTTTTTATACCTCTCTGATTAAGCAATTTTAATACTTTTGGATGTAAAGCCAGTGGTTCATCAATCAATGAATCATTCTCAAAAACCTCTTCACTATTTTCTTTTAATTTCCAAATCATACCCTTATAATTTTTAATTTCGAATTTAAAATTTCGAATCAACTTTTAATGATTTAATATCTTAATTTGTTTTTATAAATTAGTTATTAAGATTTGAATCAAAATTCAAAATTTCAAATTTAAAATTAATTCCAAATTAACTTTACAAACCTTATGAACTTTAAAAACTTTACAAACTTTTTAATTTTAATTTGCATATTAGCATCATTTGCATTTCATTCGCGTCATTTGTATCAATTTTAAAGTATCACTTTAACATCCACCGCCACCAGCTTTCCCTCTTTCGTTATCAAAAGCGGATTGATATCAATTTCTTTTATTTCTTCTTGCTCTTCGACTAATCTAGCAAAATTAAAAATAAATTCTGTCATCTCATCAATATCCCCCACTTTCTTCCCGCGAGTTTCTCTAAATAAAAATCCAACTTTACTTTCCATAATTCTTTTCTTTATCTCATCTTTCCCTAGCGGTAAAATTAAGAAATCCACCATTCTGAAAACTTCTGTATAAATTCCACCCAAACCAAAGACGATTACTGGACCAAAAACTAAATCTCGCTTTAGTCCCACAATTAATTCTGCTTCATGCTCCAACATCGGTTGGATAATTAAATTTTCTTCCGCAAAATTATTTTTCATTTCTGCCACGGCTTCTCCAAGTTCTTGGATATTTTTAATTCCCAACACCAATCCGCTTTTTTCAGTCTTATGCAAGACATTTTCGCTATCTACTTTTAGCACCACTGGAAATTTTACTGAAACTTCGCCCAATTCTTGCCCTGGCGCCAAGTTTACAAAATCCACGACTGGGATTGAATACTTTCGCGACAACTCTCCAGCCTCTCCAAACAAGAGAGCTTTTTTCTTTTCCGCCAGAGCAATATTTATAATATTTTTATCTTTAGATCCGAATAATTTTCCCAGCAATGATTTGCTAGCTTCAAAAATTTCTTTCTTTTCCAGCGCCTTCTCTAGCCCATTAATCACTTCTTTAGGAAAATTAAAATTAGGGATGTTATTTTCGGCTAAAATTTCGACGGCTTTTTTAATTTTTTCCCCTCCAATAAAAACTGGGATAATATTTTTTTGAGATTTTTCTTTAAAGTCTGCAATTACTTGGGCAATTTTTTCGGTCGGAGTTTGATCTTGGGCAGTCATCAGACAAAGTACATTGCCCACATCCTCACTCTCCAATAATTCTAAAGTTTTTTGGTAGCGCTCCTGGGTCGCGTCCCCCAGCAAATCAATCGGATTTTCTACGGAAGATTCTGCGGGCAAGAATTCTCTTAGCTTTTCTTTAGTTTCTGCTGAAAACTCTTTTAATTTTATTTTCTTGCTGCCAAATGCATCTGTGGCCAGTACGCCAGGCCCTCCGGCGTTAGTGATAATTACTGATTCTCCGCTAACATTATTTTTAAAGTTAGCCATTAATGCTATTAGGATAAAAAAATCTTCCAAACTTTCCGCTCTGATAATTCCAGCTTTACGAAAAGCCGCATTCATAATTTCATCACTTCCAGCCAGTGACCCAGTGTGGGAAGCGATAGCTTTTTGAGCTTTTTCACTTATGCCGGCTTTGAGTATGATAATAGGTTTTTTTTGCACCACTCGTTTGGCAACTTCGATAAATTTTTGCCCATCTTTAATCCCCTCAAGATAAAGAGCGATGACTTTTGTTTCATTGTCATTGGCCAAATATTCCATTAGTTCTATTTCGTCCAGTTGCATCTTATTGCCTACAGAAATAATTTGAGAAAATTTAATTTGTCTTTCACTCGCCATATCCATCATCGCCACCACCAAAGCCCCTGACTGAGAAATCAAAGATACTCCTCCGCTTTTTGGCATCCCGCCCGCAAAAGAAGCATTTAAATTTAATTTTGGGATAATTAAACCCAAACAATTCGGCCCTAATACATTCACATCATTTTCTTTAGCAATTTTCAATAATTCAAGCTCCTTAAGCCGTCCTTCTTTTCCAATTTCCGAAAAACCGGCAGAAATCACGATGAAATTTTTTACATTTTTTGCTAATTTTATAGTTTCATTTACAAAAGCAGCTGGAATCACGATAATAGCCAAATCAATTTCTTTTTCCACATCATTGAGTGAAGCGTAACATTTTTGTCCCAATAATTCTGGATATTTAGGATTAATCAAAAATACCTCGCCCGCATAACCTAAATTTAAAAGATTTTGGGTAATGGCATTGCCCACACTGCCTGCCTTATCCGAAGCTCCCACAATCGCCACCGTCTTTGGATTAAAAAGTTTTTCTAAATTTTTTTTCATTTTTTTATTATTAAAAAATCAAAGCCTCCCCTCTCCATCTTTGTACTCAAAGGGGGAGATGTCCAGCAGGACAGAGGGGGTTGTTTGCACTCTAATTATATACCACCCCGCCTTTTCTCGCAAAAAACAGTCTCTTCCAATACAATATGTCCCCCCAAATGACTTTCGCTTTCCAATGCAAAATGGCCCCTAA
>AMFJ01020039.1_pt1 | contig 11322 bp, 12 predicted proteins | sample 427208 | NCBI WGS metagenome assembly AMFJ01 (sample SAMN02954298, study PRJNA114691) | groundwater metagenome | biome: aquatic; feature: subsurface aquifer; material: sediment; isolation source: subsurface aquifer sediment | place: USA: Rifle, CO | collected 2008-08
ATCCAGCAAGTATGGGCGATTGGCAAAAATTAAATGATGGAATTGTGAGATCGCTTCAACAAGGACATCATATTCGATCGATGGGTTATCATATTGCATCAATGAAATTAAGCGATGTTCACAGCAATTGGACTTCGCAATTGAAAGAAATTGCTTCTCGTGCAAAATTACTCAATCCATTTACCAAAAAACTTAGTTACGAAGAGAAAATTAAGAAAAATAATTTATTTGTTGGCCATCAAGATAAGACATTTATTTTTGATTTACAAAAAAAACCGTTAAACGAAATTGAAATATCAAGTGATTTAAATGGCTTAAAAAAACGCGGGTTTATCTTACAACATGCTGATCAGATAATAGAATGGAATAAGCCTAGACAAAATATAGAAGTAACAAAATATGATGATGCTACTAATGAATGGATGCAAAAAATTAAGGAAAGCCAGTTAAACGAAGAAAATTCTGAAAAAACTTCTTATTATTTAATTCAAAACGTAAAAAATTTAATTGAACAAACTCCTTGGAAAGTAACAATGGGCGGTGTGTCTGTTCAAGGTATTAATGTTAAGTTACCGACAAATGTAGCACGAATGTATAAGCTCTGCTTAAAAGCAGATATAACCGGTAACGAGATCGGTAACATGAGTTTATATAATGAAATCACGCAGCTTGGTAAGTTGGCACAAAAAGCACATACGTTTGATTTCTTTGGGTTACGAAAACGCGATCAAGCCACACAAGATTTTTATGATTTATTTACACAAGCACCCGTCGAAAAAAAATTAGAAAAAGAAGAAAAACCAATAATTAATCCGATGAAACGCGAACAGTAGGTGGATTAGCGTAAAGCCATCCACCAAAAAAGACTTACCCAGCAATCACTGCTTTATACATAACAATTAACGCGCCAGCTTGAATGAGCCACACTACCCAAACAATTTCCATAAAATAAGGAAACCAGCTTCTTCTGATCATCCAATAAAGAAGAGTTGGAATGAGGCCGACTAAAACAGGAATGCTTAAAAGAGCAATAAGATTACGTGCTAGATTACCGGCTTGGCCAATAGAAAAAACATCTAGTAAGATTTCTGAAATCCAGTCATGGGCAGTTAATAAAAATTGCACGGCTTGCTGCGCATAAGACATAGAAAGAATAACGGCAATACTGAGTGCAATGAGAGCGATGGTTTGTTTTAGCATATTTATTCCTTGTGTTTAAGAATATCCTTTAGTTAGATAAGGGTAATGGGAGCAAGAAAGTTTGTAAAGTCAGCATTAAACTTTTATGCCCATACCTTTGTGCAATAATACCCATGCCCAGTAAAACATGATGATAAAAAGAAAAATAATAAGCAAAAAACCATAAAAAACATTCATATCAGCGACACCTAAAATACCAAAACGAAAGGCATCCACCATATTCAATATGGGATTAAACATTGAAATAGTGCGCCAGGCAGCAGGTAATTGATCGATAGAATAAAAAACTCCGCCAAGATAGGTAAGTGGTGTTAGTACGAAAGTTGGAATAAAAGAAATATCATCAAAACGCTTGGCATAAATACCATTAATCAAGCCGCCCAATGAAAATACCATGGCAGCAAGTGTTGCCATGCTTAAAATTAAGAATGGATGTGTCATGGGTACATGCGTAAACAAAAAAGCAATCAGCATGACGATAATGCCGATTAGCAATCCGCGTACCGTACCGCCTAACATAAATCCTAACAAAATAATGGATGTCGACATCGGTGACACTAACATTTCTTCTATGCTTTTATTGAACTTAGTGAGAAAAAAAGAAGATGACGTATTGGCATAAGCATTGGTCATGATAGACATCATCACGAGTCCTGGAACGATATATTGAATGTAAGTAAAGCCATTGATATTTTGAATTTGTGAGCCAATAAATTTTCCAAAAATCAAAAAATATAAGCTCATGGTAATCGCAGGCGGCAGCAATGTTTGTGTCCAAATGCGCATGAAGCGATGTAATTCTTTATAAGTTAACGTTTGAAACGCAATTAAATTTGGATAAACACCAGTTCGATTTGTCATATAGCGCTCATTTATTTTTATTTTCAGCAATTAAATGAATATATAATTCTTCTAAGCGATTTGTTTTATTTCGCATACTACTAATACGAATTTTTTGTTCGATGAGTAATTGAAATAAATCATTAATCGATTGACCACGATTTATTTCTACTTCCATCGTGGCATCGTCAATCAATCGTACTTGATAACCTTCTAAATTTGGTAATTCAGTGATGGATTGATCCACATCAAGCACCAATGTTTGTCGATTCAAGCGATTGATTAATGATTTCATATTGGCATTTTCAATAATTTCACCATGATCAATGATCGCCACATTTTTACAAAGTTGTTCTGCTTCTTCGAGATAATGTGTCGTGAGAATAATGGTCGTGCCATCTTTGTTTAATTTGGTGAGAAAGCGCCACAAAGTGTGTCGTAATTCAATATCCACACCAGCCGTTGGTTCATCGAGAATCAGTAACTTGGGATGATTCATCAGTGATCGCGCAATCATGAGCCTGCGTTTCATCCCACCGGATAAGCGAATGGCTGGTTGATTGCGCATCTCCCATAAGCCCATTTCTTTTAAATAAATTTCCATGCGTTCAGAGGCAATCGAGTTAGGAATGCCATAATATCCAGCTTGATTAATGAGAATTTGTGAAATTTTTTCAAATAAACTGAAATTAATTTCTTGCGGCACGACACCAATGAGTGATTTGGCTTTTGCTAAATCGGTATCCATGTCGTGGCCAAAAACATGAATTTTCCCTGCAGTTTTGTTAACGAGCGAACAAATGATGCCAATGGTGGTTGATTTTCCTGCGCCATTTTGACCGAGTAACGCAAAAAAACCACCTTCTGCAACATCAAGATCAATTCCTTTTAAGGCAGTCATGCCATTGGAATATACTTTTGTTAAATTTCTAACTGATAGTGCTTTCATATTTTTTCCGTGAGCGCTTGAAGAAGTGATTGCAATGCTTTACCACGATGACTGATTTTATTTTTCACTTCAAGTGGTAATTCTGCCGCGGTTTTTTGCAATTCAGGCAGATAAAAAACGGGATCGTAACCAAAACCATTCGTACCGCGAGATTCTCGTGTGATGACACCAGACCATTTGCCATCACACAAAATGGGGGTGGGATCTTGATAATGTGACATAAAAACCAAGACACAATGAAATGCGGCTGCTCGATTTTCATCGGGTACATTTTTCATATCAGCTAATAATTTTTGGATATTTTCCTGCGAATTTGCCTGTTTTCCTGCATAACATGCCGAATAAATGCCTGGCGCGCCGTTTAATGCGGAAACGGCTAATCCAGAATCATCTGCAATCGCTGGCAGCCCAGTTTTTTTCGAAGCAAAACGAGCTTTAAGAAGTGCATTTTCTATAAACGTTAATTCAGTTTCTTCGATTTCCGGCACGTTAAATTCAGCTTGTGGAATAATTTCCATATTAAATGGTGCTAGGAGCAAGCTGAATTCTCGTATTTTTCCAGCATTATTACTCGCAAGAATTATTTTCATATGAACACCGCTCTTTCCACAAAATTAAAACAATGTTAGCCTGGCAAAAACCTTGTTGTACTTGTCATCTCCGCGAAAGTGGAGATCTGTGTCAATATTTATAGATCCCCGCTTTCGCGGGGATGACGTGACAATTTATAGATCCCCGCTTTCGTGGGGATGACGTGATAAGATTTAAGGATGCATACATGAAACGGACACTTGTTAGTTTATTCATTTCATTTGGTTGCTCATTGCCTGCAATCGCTTCTATACCTACGTCTGATTGGCCTGTCTACGGCGGTGATCAAGGCAGCATGCATTATTCACCTTTAACACAAATCACGCCAGCTAATGTTAATCAATTAAAACAAGCTTGGGTATATCACAACGGCGATTTTTCTAATGGTGATGCAAAAACAGATAGAACAGATTTTACTGCCACGCCGATTTTATGGGATAAAAAACTATATTTTTGCACTTCTTACAATCGCATTGTCGCAATTGATGCGAAAACCGGTAAATTGCAATGGCAATATCGTCCGGATTTAGATTTAACAAAAGATTACATTGGCCATATGCGTTGCCGCGGTGTATCAATTTGGATTGATGACAAATTACCAGCAGACAAACCCTGCCAAGCACGGGTTTTCGAAGGAACATTAAATGGCCATTTATATGCAGTTGATGCACGCACTGGAAAATTGTGTAAGCAATTTGGCGAAAATGGCCGCGTCGATGTGAATGCGTTGCCAGGTGTTAATAAAACCTTGCCAGTCGTCATGACGGCAGCACCAGTGATTTATAACGATATTGTGATTGTTGGTAACTCGATCAATGATAATCAATATGCTAATTCACCGCACGGCATGATCAATGCGTTTGATACGCGCACGGGTAAAGTTGTTTGGCGTTTCGATCCCATTCCAAAAAAATTAGCTAAACAAGTTGGTGCGGTGAATGTTTGGGCGCCATTTTCGCTTGATGCAAAACGTGGATTAGTCTTTTTACCAACCGGTAGTCCGAGCAATGATTATTACGGCGCTAATCGCAAAAAAGATATTCCGTATGAAAACGCAGTGGTTGCGTTGAATGCTGCCACTGGCAAACCAGTATGGCATTTTCAAACGGTGCATCATAATTTGTGGGACTATGATTTACCGTCTGCACCCGCATTAATTGAAGTGAAACGAAATGGCAAAACCATTCCAGCTGTTGCGCAAACGACTAAAACAAATTTTATTTTTATTTTAGATCGTGCGACTGGCAAGCCATTATTTTCAGTAAAAGAAACTCCTGTGCCGCAGACAGAAATGCCTGGTGAAGTGACATCGCCAACCCAGCCAATTCCAGTGTTGCCAAAGCCACTCAATAAAAATGAAATCAATTTAGAAGATGCTTTTGGTATGTTTTATTTCGATCATTTGTGGTGTAAATACCAAATGAAAAAATTAGATTACAAAGGATTATTCACCCCACCTACGTTGCGCGGCATTTTTGAATTTCCAGGTGCAATGGGTGGAAATAACTGGGGTGGGCCTGCGTTTGATCCGAATACCAACACGTTAGTGGTGAATACCAGCAATTTAGCCTTCATCGTTGATTTATTCCCACGAGACGAAATGCCAGAAGTAAAACATCATTATATGAAAGAAGAAGTATCGCCAATGCACGGCACACCCTATGGGATGCGTCGAACCGTATTAATGTCGCCAATAGGTGTACCCTGCACACCACCACCGTGGGGAAAATTAAGTGCAGTTGATGTAAACACGGGTGAATTGCGATGGGAAATTCCATTCGGAGGTGTGCGCAAATTTGGTTTTGTGACACCGCGTCGCTGGGGTTCACCAACGTTAGGCGGCCCAATGATCACGAAAAGCGGCATTATTTTTATTGGCGCCAGCATGGATAATCGTTTTCACGCATATGATTTGAAAACTGGAAAATTGTTGTGGGAAACCGATGTGCCAAATGATGCGATTGCAACACCCATGACTTATCAGATCGATGGTAAACAATATGTGGCTATTGCAGCTGGCGGTGGGCGAGTGAGCGCAACAAGTGGTGATGCTCTCGTTGCTTTTGCTTTGCCGGATAAAGTGTGATGGGTGTCACGCGAAGTCGTTTCCTCACCTCGCAATTTTTTGCGAAGTAGTTTTCCCACTCGTCACCCCGTAATTTTTTGCAAAGCAAAAAATGTGCGGGGTCTGATTAACAAACAATACTAGATACCGCACAAATTTTCGTGACGGGACAGTTTACCTAACCTTGTAATTTTTCCGCATGACCAATCATTTTCTTAACGAAATAACGCTCATTAATAAATCATAAAGTGCTTGCCCAGATGACTTTTCAATTTTCACCCATTTTTTGCGGCTCAATTCACCTTTTTCAATTGAAACAGATTGAGTGGCAACCCGAAAAAACTTGGCGAGAAATTGACATAAATGTTGATTGGCGCGGCCATCAACAGGCGGTGTAGTTAAACGAATTTTTAAGCAATCGTCATGAACACCAACGATTTCATCACGACTTGCACGCGGCTGCAAATAAACATGTAGCCATAATGCTGATTCTTCTACGCGAAACCATTTTGCTTTATCCAAATGCGATCCCTATTGCCATGGCCATCAACGGATTGATTAACACAATAATAATAAATTGCAGAAAAATTAAAGCAGCGATAGGAGAAATATCAATGCCGCCAATGGGTGGAATAACACGTTGAAATGGCCGCATGACAGGCGAGGTAACTTGATATAGCAAAAAATTAACCGGAGAATGTGGTTGTACCCAACTTAAAATTGCCTGCAAAAGAATTCCATAAAAGAAACATTGAATAAGTAATTTAAACATATCGGCAATGGATAAAAGCACCAACCCAATGATGGATGGCATGCCAGTTGATAATAAGGAAATACATAAAAATTTAACTATTTCTAATACTAAAATGATTACTAAAGTTGACACTTCAATGCCGCGTACGTTAGGAATGATTCGGCGTACTGGTTTGACGATAAAATCAGTTAATTTCACGACAAATTGAGTAATAGGATCAAAGTAGTTGGCGTTAGCCCAGGCAAGTAATACACGAATCATTAACACCAATAAATAAAGATCGAAAAAAATATTAATTAAAAATAATAATCCATCATATAGTGACGCTGACATTAGTGATCTCCCAACAATTTTGCCAATTCTTCCGAACGTGATTTTGCAGCTAATAACGCTTTTTTGAAAATACCACGCAAATTATTTTCTTCCAATATGAATAATGCTTTTTCGGTGGTTCCGCCTGGTGATGTGACATTTTTTCGTAGTTGTTGCAGTGAATCATGTTTTTCAATGGCCATACGCGCAGCGCCAAGACTTGTTTGCAATGTTAATTGATGCGCAATGTCTGCTGATAATCCCATTTCCACGGCTGCTTGCTGCATCGCTTCCATCACCAGAAAAAAATAAGCAGGGCCACTGCCAGATAAAGCGGTTACAGCATCTATCTGCGATTCGTCATCAATGGTAACCACTATTCCAACTGATTCTAAAATGGATTGAGCCAATTTTTTTTGTGACGAAGAAACATAGTGATTAGCAAATATTGCTGTTGCGCCACAACCAATTAATGCGGGTGTATTTGGCATGGCGCGCACAATGGCAACATTGCCGCCCAACCATGTTTGAATGCTATCAACACGAATGCCAGCCGCAATAGAAATGATTAATGGTTTTTTATGCTGAATATCTTTTGCAAGCGGCACAGCTACTTTAGCAAATAATTGTGGTTTGATAGCGAAAATAACGACATCAGCGATTTTAACCGCATCGGCATTGTCTGTGGTGGTTTTCACTTGAAATGTATCAACAAGGTGCTCGAGTTTTTCTTTGCTAGGATCAGTCGCAATGATGTTGTCGCTTTCAAACCCATGTTGTATTAAGCCGCCAATTAAGCTGCTGCCCATGTTACCAGCACCAATGATTGCGATGGTGGATGACGTCATTGTTGGTACTCCCGATTATATTAGAACTTCTTTCCAAGCCTATTTTTTCCTAATTCGAATAATGCCTATTTTTTATTATCAGCAATCCTAAATGCCCTTGTCATCTGTTCTTGTTCTTTCGTCGATATTCCCAAAGAAGTTGCTTCATTGCGCCAATCTTGAATCACCTGAGTAATTTCTTTGATAATTTCATCCACTCTGTCAGAGGTTACGCGAAAAAACGGAGCTACTTCTCTCGCAAGCTCTAAGTCTTGTGAATTATCGTTTTCCGAAATATTAAGTTTTAGACCATTACCACTTGCAACAGGATTAATATCAAAAGCTGGTGATAATATCCAGCCAGTGGGTTGTAGAATAAAGCCATGATTTCTTAGATGGTCATCGACATTTGAAATACAGATAAAGAATACAATTCTGCACCATAATTGTTCTAAATCTTCAGTTGGCTGAGCTCCGTTCTGCGTGATAAATTCAGCAAGCTCTAAATAGCTTGCTCCTTTAGATGCATCATCACCATCAGTATGTTGAAGCAAAGTCATTGCAGACGCAAAGTGAATACGCTCTCCTAAATCAGTGCGATCGAAACGTTTACTGAGAAATGTATGATGGCGACTATTGAATTTTTCTATCCTCGCTTCTGACATAGTGATTTTTGCGCGTTTAGCAAGCTTATAAACAATCATTTCCCATGCACCAATATCATTATCATCATTGCCACTTGGGAATTTGGCAATCCATAAATTGTTTTTTTCATCAACAACACTAGCTTTTGGTCGTGCACCACCTAATGATCCGCCCGGTGCAATTAACATTTGTAGCCATTTCGAATAGTTTGGATTTTTCTCGGCGTTATCTTTTTCTATTTCTAAGCTTGCGTGTTCTAATTCCCGTAATGAAGTCCAAGGTGGTGAAGCTCGTTCTGTATTGTTATCTAAAAAGGGTCCTTGAGAGTCGGTACGAAATCTGAGCGCACCCATGCGATGATTATCATATACTCCTAACAGATAGTCAGATTCTAAAAGCTTTCGTTGTTCACGTTTTTCTTCACGAGCAAGTTGCACTTCTCGTCGATTCATGAGGAGGCGACCCCAGCGGTCTGGCGAAGAATCTAGAAAAACCCCGAAATTTTCTTGCCCATGTGGAGAGTATTGTTTTCCTTTAAGTAATTGTAATGATGGATCTAAGGTATAAGCTTGATTGTTCCTGAGCCAATCATGGTCATATTCGAAAGAAAATATTTCTTTTCCACGTGAAGGGGTTGCATGTAAAACACCTATTAAGGTTGGTTGAGATAAACCTACCCAATGTGCATGGACTTCAATATATCGCTGTTGAGATTTACGCATGTTCATTCTTCTTCGCTAAATTTTTATTAATTCTGCGAGGTGCCCGTGCTTTTATAGGAAGCTCGGCATCCTGAAGTTTACGACCTAATTCGTCGTCGCGAGCAATTAATTTCAAATCTTTTTCAAGACCTAAGCATAGTAAAACATTAGCGTAAGCACTAAATGTTACACTTGATTCCCCACGTTCTACGGCTCGTAGTGTATTACGAGAGATTCCTGCACGCTCAGCGACTAAAGTAGTTGAAAATTTTCGACGTAGCCTAGCTAGGCGAATATTTTCCCCTAATTCAGTTAATAATCGTTGCAATGATGGAAATGTCACCTTTTTTTCTCTACTCATAATGGTCAATACCTTTACCAATAAAATTATTATTGTTCATAGTATTGACCATTATAGTGCATATTGGGATTTTTTTCCATATCACAAAAAATATGACTGATTCTTTCAGATAAAAGTTGAAAACGACCTATAACTTATTGATTTATATATGAACCCGCTAGGACTTAGCCTAAGACCAAAGGATATTCAGTCCATATTACGCGATAGACACAAAAAAATAAGCCCCTTTCGGGGCCATTCATTTTCTTTTTTTATTGTTATTTATTGTTGTAGTACTGGGAGATACAACCACTAATTCTGACTTAATGTTTTATTTTCATTTTCATTTTCATTTTCATTTTTAGCTTTAGGCTGGCCTCCTAATGCTTTAAACAAATATTCATAACGATTATGCGGGCTCCAGGCATACCATCCATCGGCACCAGCATTTTTGACGGCATTCAATTGCGCTTTGATATACTCGATACGTTTTTCGCCAGACATTCGATAGTGATAATTAGATAATTCAATGTAGGCATACATTTTGATTGGCATATCATCACCAAACTGATCTTGAATTCGAGTAAGCGAGTCATATACGGTTTCATAAGGACGTTTGAAATGATAATTGAATGGTTCATAGTGTGATGGATAAACCATTGGGCAAATGGCATCGATACTTTCAGAAAATAATTTAAGATTTTGACCAATATGTTTTGATTCGCCAAAGCTCGTAACACCAAATACATCAATTTGTAATGGGATACCTTGAGCCGCTAATTTGGTTTTGTACCATTTAATGATTTCATGAATATCTTTGGCATTTTGAGAAGAAGGTGGTGTTTTGGAGCTATAGCGAATGTAATCGAGTTGAATTTGACTTGCGCCCATATCCACAGCTGTTTTGACCAACGAGTATTTACGTTGCCAATATTCGGGTGATTTTATTTGTGCACGTGTGCCACCATCCGGAAACATGACAATGCGGGCGACATACTGAATATTATTTTCTTTTAATAGCGCAATATTATTTCGATAACGTTTACTAGGAAACTCATAATCCACAACAAACGTATTAATCCCAACCGCTTTGGCATTTTTGATCAAGTAGTTGAGATATGTCGTATTTTCGAAGGTATATTGCGTAAGATAGATACCTTTTGCTGATTCTTGTGCAAATGACAAGGTAGAAAATAAGAATAGAAAAATACACAAGAGAGCTGACTTTATATATTTTATGTCCATTTTTGCAGCCTCGATTCAACCAGTCCATTGATATATAGTACCGTAAACCAAAGGCAACATTTTGTGATACAATTGGGATGTCAAAAATCTAACGCTCGCCAAAAATCCCGGTACCGATTCGCACCATGGTTGAACCTTCAGCGATCGCTGCTACAAAATCACCCGACATGCCCATTGATAATGTATCAAGCGGAATATCTTTTGCCCGCAGTTCCTCGAAGAGTTGATGTACGCGATGAAACGCTGCGCGTTGCAAATTAAAATCAGTTTGTGGTGCAGGAATGGTCATCAGACCACGCAGATGAAGACGCGGCAATGACAAACAATACTGGATGAATGGGATGATATTTTCGCTAAAAACGCCTGATTTACTGGCTTCACCACTCACATTCACTTCGATACAAATATTGAGTGGCGGCAAATTTTTGGGGCGTTGATCATTCAATCGGCGCGCAATTTTTTCGCTGTCGACACTGTGTACCCAAGCAAAATTTTCTGCAATTTTTTTGGTTTTATTACTCTGAATGGGCCCAATAAAATGCCATTCCACCTCAAAAAAACCGGGTTCGTTTTGCATTTTTTGCGAAAAAATTTCCATTTTTTTTAGCGCTTCTTGCAAATAATTTTCACCAAAAATTCGCTGTCCAGCATGAAAAACTTCGATGATTTTTTCGATAGATTGACCCTTGCTTGCCGCTAAAATTTTAACGGAATGAGGGGGGCGATGATAGGTTTTTTCAGCATCGCATACAAGGTTTTCTATATTTTTCAATTGATTAGCGATATTCATGGGCTTTATTTATGCTAGTCATCCCCACGAAAGTGGGGATCTTCATCAGTATTCACAAGATTC
>AMFJ01008244.1_pt1 | contig 11311 bp, 11 predicted proteins | sample 427208 | NCBI WGS metagenome assembly AMFJ01 (sample SAMN02954298, study PRJNA114691) | groundwater metagenome | biome: aquatic; feature: subsurface aquifer; material: sediment; isolation source: subsurface aquifer sediment | place: USA: Rifle, CO | collected 2008-08
CAAGCATGACTTTAATACTGCCAACTAAATCTGCAATTTGAGGTGATTCTCCTAAATTAGAAACGTGCGCCACAATGTTAGCTGTAATTGTATGAAAAAATCCTTCAACTTTGCTACCAAAGAGACACCAATCGACCCCAATTTCTTGTTCGCGAAAGTTTTGGGCATGCTCCAACACCATTTTAAAAAGATTGATATTCAAACCACCACACAAACCGCGGTCAGTAGAAACTACGATATAACCCACGCGCTTTATCTGATCGCGCTCTTGTAGATATGGGCCGCGGTGCTCAGTATTGCTGTGTGCCACATGGTTCACGACCTCGCGAATTTTGATAGCATAAGGCATCGAGCTTTCCATTTTTTGGTGTGCTCGACGCATTTTACTGGCGGCGACTTTTTGCATAGCGTCAGTAATTTTTTGTATTTTCTTGATGCTTAAAGCCTGGTTTTTAATTTCTTTGGGCGAAGTCATTTTAAAAATCTACATTATATGATTTGCAAAAACTCTCTTTTGAATTCTAAAATAATTTGGCGTAATTTTTCTGCAATTGCATCGGTGTAAACTGGTTGTTGATTGATTTCATCAAGAACATTTTTGTGATTTTTTCGAAAATAATCATGTAGTTGCTGCTCAAAAGCCACCGTTTTGTTTAATGGGATGTCGTGGAGCAGGTCTTTTTCAATTAAAAACAAGCTGACCGCCATTTCAGCAACAGTTAACGGGGCAAACCTTATTTGTTTTAAAATTTCTAATGCGTGCTGACCATGCTCAAGTTGTTTGCGTGTTGCATCGTCTAATTCAGAAGCAAACTGGGCAAACGCTTCTAGTTCACGATATTGTGCTAACGCTAAACGTAATCCACCACCCAATTTTTTAATAATATTGGTTTGGGCGGCACCCCCAACTCGAGACACTGACAGACCAGCATTAATTGCCGGTCGAATACCAGCATTAAACAGATCGGTTTCTAAGAAAATTTGTCCGTCGGTTATTGAAATTACGTTGGTTGGGATGAAGGCAGAAACGTCTCCAGCTTGGGTTTCAATAATGGGCAGCGCTGTGAGAGAGCCGGTCTTGCCTTTTATTTTTCCACCAGTAATTTCTTCAATATAATGTTCATTTACTCGGGCAGCGCGTTCTAATAAGCGAGAGTGCAGATAAAAAACATCTCCGGGATAAGCTTCGCGTCCAGGCGGTCGGCGCAGTAACAGCGATATTTGTCGATATGCCCAGGCGTGCTTGGTTAGATCGTCATAAACAATTAACGCATCTTCGCCGCGATCGCGAAAGTACTCGCCCATGGCGCACCCGGAGTAGGCAACAATATATTGTTGGGCTGCAGAATCCGCAGCAGTTGCCGCAACAATAATGGTGTGCTTCATCGCATCATGTTCTTCGAGTTTGTACATGATATTGGCAAGGGCTGAAGTTTTCTGTCCGATTGCTACATAAATACACTTCACTCCGGTGTCTTTTTGGTTGATTATGGCGTCAATTACAATTGCGGTTTTTCCGGTTTGGCGATCGCCAATAATTAGCTCACGCTGCCCGCGGCCTATTGGCACCATGGTGTCAATTGATTTAATACCGGTTTGCAGTGGCTGCGAAACTGATTGTCTGGTGATAACACCCGGTGCAACTTTTTCAATTGGCGAAAATTCTTTGGCATTAATAGGTCCTTTGCCATCGATTGGTTCGCCGAGAGCATTTACTACTCGCCCAAGCAGCTCTTCACCAACAGGAACGGAAAGAACACGTCCGGTGCATTTTACTGTTTGCCCCTCTTGCAAGTTTTCGTAGGCTCCAAGCACTACCGCACTCACGATATCGTGTTCTAAGTTAAGTGCCATACCATAGGTGTTATCCTCAAACTGCAACATTTCTCCTAGCATAGCATCGGAGAGGCCATAAACTTGGACAATACCATCCTTAATACTTAATATTGTGCCCTCATTGGTGGCTTCGGTTTTTAAATCGAACTGCTCGATGCGGCGTTTTATTATTTCACTTATTTCAATTGGATTTAGCATAAGAACTCTTTATAACAAGCTTTGTTTTAAACGGTATAACATTCCCCTGATCGATCCATCAATTACTTGTCCGTCTATATTAATTCTGACACCACCAATCAGCTTATCATCAATTTGGCATTGCAGTGAGATTTGTTGTTGGTAGCGCTTCTGTAATGCTTTTGTTAGTTTTTCTTTTTGAGCTGGAGTTAGTTCGCGCGTTGTTGTTATTTGGGCTTCTAATATTTTTTGGTGCTCAAGAAGTAGTTTTTGGTAGCCACTAGCTATATTCGGCAATATTTCTAGTTTTTTGTGCTTAGCTAATACACGGACTAAGTTATAGGCTATCGGAAAATTTTTGGCCGCATCATAAAAAAATTCCAGTTCTCGTTTGCAGCCGACTCTGGGATTGTTTAATAAAGCTCTTTTTTTGCACTCTGCTGCTATTAATGCCAACAAGTTTAATGTGGTTTGCCACTCTGCAAATTTTTGGTCGCGTAAGGCGAGAGCAAAAATTGCTTTAGTGTACGGTTGTACAGTGGTCGAGTTTGCAATCATGTTTAAATTTCTGTAATTAGCTGGTCGATTAATTTTTGTTGTGTTGGTTCGTCGATTTTTTGTTGCAATATTTTTTCAGTAGCAGCAATCACCAAATCAGCGGTTTGTTGTTGTAACTCTAGCTTGGTTTTACTTATTTCTTGTTCGATATCCATTCTAGCCCTGGCCAATATATTGGCACACTCTTCTTGTGCTTTAATTCGCCCTTCTTCGATCAAGGTGTTTGCTTGTTGGTTAGCCTGGTCTAAAATTGCAGCTGCTTGATTTTTTGCTTCCTGTAATTGTTTGGCGACATTTTTCTGCGCCAACTCCATGGCATTTTGACCGCATTGGGCGGCCTCTAAGCCAGCGGCAATTTTTTGTTGCCTTTCTTGCATGGCTTGGGTTAGGGGTGGCCAGATGTATTTCATCGTTGCCCACACAAGCACCGCAAAGGTAAGCATTTCGCCCAATAGGGTCGCATTAATATCCATCAGGAGAACCCCGCGTTAATTAAAATCCTCGTTTTTGGAAAATATCCCAAGAAACATCACTAACTAACCTTTTCTACCGCTGCTTTGATAATCTCAGCCAAAAACGGATTGCCGCCAAAAACCAGTAGTAATCCCGTTGCGACAGAAATTGCCGCGAAAGCGTCGACCAAGCCAGCCACCATGAACATGCGCATGGTTAGCATTGGCGCCAATTCTGGCTGACGTGCGATGCTTTCTAAGAATTTTCCACCCAGCATTCCGAAACTAAATGCTGTTGCGAGAGCAGCCAAAGCAATCAATGCCGCCGCAGCAATTATTGTTACACTTTGTACACCTGCAATTAAATGAGCTAATTCCACAGTATCTCCCCCTAGGTAAAATTTAAAAAAGCACAGAAATGCAGTTTAATGTTGCGAATCGTGCGCCATACTCAAATAAATAATAGTTAACATCATAAAAACAAATGCTTGAATTGCAATAATCAGAACATGGAAAATAGACCAAATTCCGCCCGCAGTCCACTGAATCCACCATGGCATGGTGGCAATCAATAGAAATATTAGTTCTCCCGCAAATATATTACCAAAAAGTCGTAGGGATAAGGATATTGGTTTTACTATTTCTTCGATTAATCGGAATACCACATTGAATGGAAACAGCCAAATACCGAAAGGCGCTGTTAGCATTTCTTTGGTAAATCCTTTAAAGCCCTTGGCTTTGAAGTTATAGACAATAATTAATAGAAAAACGCTAATCGATAAAGCAAAAGTAAAATTAGGGTCATCTGTTGGTACTGAGCGAAAATGTTCAAACCCAAAAAGATGTTGTAAGTCTACTGGGATTAAGTCAAGGGCGCTTAAGGAGAATACCCAGACAAAAACAGTTAAAGCTAGCGGCGCGACTAGAGAGCTATTACCATGAAAAACATCTGCTACTGATTGTTGTATAAATTCAATAGTCATCTCTATGAAATTTTGCAGTTTTCCTGGGCATCCTTTGTTAAATCTTATTACGGTAAAACGAAATATTGCAAAAAATAAAGCGCCAAAAATAATTGTTAATGCCAAGGTATCAAGGTTAAGCGTCCAAAAACCGCCTTTCCCCAGAGTAAAAGTATGCAAATCCAGCTGGAGATACTCCAAATGGTGCTGAACATATTCTTCTGAAGTTGGGTGTAAAAAATTGGTTGTCATTTTCTTACTTTTTTATAGCACAACTGGACAACGCACAAAGGGGCATGAAAAATGATGCCGCGATTGCTGCGATATAACCGCAGAGAAAAGCTCCCGTTTGTATGGGAACAAACAGTATAATCAGAGTTATTAACCCTGCGCTCAATAGCAGCTTCACCCCTTCACCTAAAAGGAAGTCTTTTAGTAGATTTTGTGAATCTCGCTTTGTTGTGGGTTTAAATAATTTACGTACAAAATATAAGCTTGGTAGAATCCAAGAGCTTCCGCCTAATAAAACCGAAACCAACCCCCACCAGTCATTTATAAAAACAAAAACCCCAGCAACAATCCCAAGCAAGATCAGTTGCAACACAATGAGCCTATACCCTACAAGCAGGAGTTGTCGAAACATAATTAATGCGTATTTATTTTTTAGTTTTTACTTCCGGTTGTCGCCACTGGAGACCCATCATGTATTTTTAACTGCCCTACCGTAACAATCACATCGCCAACTTTTATGCCTGATTTAATAATAACGTTGTTGCTATCGCGATCCCCCAGAATGACAGGGGTTTTTACCGCTTTACCGTCAACAACCATGAAAACATAATTACTTCCTGGAGTATAAACCACTGCTGTTTGTGGAATCTTGATTATTTGTTGTTGCGAACCGAATTGTAAAATTACTTCAGCGAAACCCCCAGGCAAAAGCTTCCCATCTTTATTCGGTACGCTAGCGCGTATATTTAGTGTGCGGTTATTTTGATTGATCAGAGATTCAATTGCCTCCACCTTACCAACAAAGGTTTCATTGGGATAAGCATCCGTGTGTAACAATACGGTTTGTCCAATTGCAGCCTTACTTAAATAAAGCTCCGGGATGCTAAAATCTACTCTTAAAGGGTCAAGAGACTGTAAATTAACTATATTTTGCCCAGCATTAACATAATCCCCCAAATTCACCTGACTTAAACCAAGCTTGCCGGCAAATGGGGCAACAATATTTGCTTGACGCAATTGTGCTTTCATATCCTCAACTTTTGCTCGCGCAGAATTATAGTCGGCCTGCGCTTTATCAAAATCAGACTTAGATACATCATGGGTTTTGTATAGCTCAGAGAATCGTTCAAATTGTAGGCGAGTGAGCTGTAATTGAGCTTGCACATCCGCCAATTGTGCCTTGAGAATATCAGTATTTATCTCAATTAACGGCGCTCCAACCGGGACACTATCTCCTGATTTAAAATGAATTTGAGTAATGCGGCCGGAAATCTCGGGTTTTACCACTATGCCGGGTATTGAAATCAATGATCCAGTTGTTGAAACTTGGGCTTGGTGTGGGCTGGGCTGCACTGTTATTGTTTCAACAAAAACCGGCGGCGTTTCTGCTGATTTAGCCAATGCTAGATTAGCTAAACCTAAAATCATGATAAAAGAAATAGTTATTTGTTTCAGCATAAACATACCTATCCAAAAACTCTTAAGCCCGTCTAATTTTACAAGATTGAGCCCAAACCACAACATAAAATGTGAGAAAGAGATATTGCCTTCTATGTCCCGCTAACAAGTTGTTGCGGTTTTTGCAATAATTCTGTTCTTTGTTGGCAAAGCAGCAAAAGCCAAGGCGATAAAATAAGCATAAAAATGGCCTTCGGTGGTATCCAACAACCAGGAATTGGCCAAACAACCGAGCATAATTCCCAAAACTGTACCATGCACAATGTGCTTGAGCTCTTCAGGCAAAAGTCTGCTGTACCATATAGGAACTCCAAAAAGCAACAGCAACATGGCAAGCCCCAGAGCGCCAAATTGTACAGCAATAAAAACATACTCATTGTGCGGATTATTGGTTAGTAATTCTGGTACCAATGCTGGCGTAATATTAGTATACTCATGAATAAAGCTACCTGTGCCCGCACCAAAAACGGGATGTTCTTTAATCAACTTGAGGCCGTTCTTTACAAATGACATTCGCAGCCCCACAGACGTATTCTCATTTTGGCTAAACACTTTAACATCACTAAACACTCTTTCGCTTCTTTCTTTAAAAACAGGTGAGAATTTATAAGCCGCCCCCAAAAGCAACGCCGAGCTTATAATTGCCAAAATCAGCCCCCTGTAACCCAATTTCTGTATAAAAAATAAAGTTACTAAAAAAACAAAAACAACCTGGCCGGTTCTCCCAATACTGCGAAATAAAAGCGTATAAACAACAACCGACAAAAAAGCCACCCACAACCAACGATAGCGCTTGTCAGTCACAACCCTAAGCAAACACAAATAGCCAGCAAATGCCATTAAAAAACTAAACTCAATGCTCGGCTTAAAAACCTCAACACTCCCCCTTTTGGCAACATGACTTAACCATCCAAAATCCTTTAAGTATGCCGCAACCAGCATTACCAAAATTGCAGCTACAAAAGCATTAATAGCATACTTACGCCAGCGCTCTTCAGTAAATAAAGGGATAAAAAAAACTGCTAATAAAAATTTATCGTATTTACGGAGCATTTTTAGCATATCTGGCCATGGAGCAGTCGAATAAAGAGCGCCCACAAGAAATAACACATAGAAAAGCAAAAATATTATAGCAACCGGATTACGAACAATTAGATCGAATTTTGCGCGCCAATTTCCCGCAGCCAAACCAAACAACACTGTAGCAAAAAACAATATGTTAGTAGCCGCTGTTGAAAGCACAATTGCGGCGGCCGTCATAACCGCACAAATTTTGCTTAATAAATCAAACGCGTTTGTAATTTTTTCATAGTTCACGTCATACCCCCACGTATTGATCAATGCCATGCACGGCTTTAACGCGCGCGGAACTTTCGATTTCTTTCAATTTTTGATAATTAACTTGCTCGCGGTTGCGACTATTTTCTGGATGCCAAAGATGAAACACCGGCGCGGCAAAGTGGCCGTCTTTGCGCAGCACATGACTGCGTATCAGCCTGATGGCTAAATCAGAATCCTCATACCCCCAACCACTGTAACTCTCATCAAAGCCATTGACCGCAAAAAAGTCTTTTTTCCAGATACCCAAGTTGCAGGTTTTTGCTCCTTGCCACTTAGTGCGCCGCAAGTAACGCGGATAAAAATTCCCGGCTGGTAAAATTGGCAAAAACCGATTGATCTGCCCATGACAAAAAATTTTAAGCCAATGCCAATTGCTCCATTGATGCAAAGGAAGTTGTTGGCGTAGGACTGAAGCGGTAAAAACGGACGATAGTAATATTCTATTGCCAACAACAAAATAATTGTGTTCCGCAAGTTCCTGGTGTCGCCTAACAAAAGAGGCTCGAGGCACCGAATCCCCGTCTAGAAAAACCAGATAATCACCCTTGGCCAAAGCGGCGCTTTTGTTTCGAATAGTTGCCGCACGAAAATCAGCATGCTCATGCCACACATGCTTAATACCACAAGAAACTTTTGATCTGAGCGAATCTACCACCTGTTTGGTCTCGTCAGCCGACCCATCATCCGCAACAATAACCTCAAAATCAGCAGCATCTTGCTGCACCAAGGCTAATAACACCAAGCGCAAAGCGTCAGGACGATTATAAGTGGAAACAATAACCGAGATCATTTATCCCAACTTCCCATGACACTGTTTGAACTTCTTTCCCGATCCACATGGGCACAAATCATTCCGCCCAACTTTTGGTACTTCGCGCACATAAGGCTCATTATTCGCTGCTTCTCCTCCAACAGCCACTGCCTCACCTTCTGGCAAAGCATTAGTAGAAGCGTGAATAAAGTTCATTTTATTCTGCTCTTTTTCCGCAATCCGACGACGTTCTTCTTCAATGGCTTCCACATCTTCTTGGGTCCTGAGCTGGATCGAATAAAGAGTACGCGCAACATCACGTTTTACATCTTCTAACAGCTGTTTAAACATCAAAAATGCTTCGCGCTTATATTCTTGTTTTGGGTTTTGCTGTGCATAACCGCGCAAATGAATGCCCTCACGCAAATGATCCATAGCCGCCAAATGATTTTTCCAGTGGGTATCCAAAGTCTGCAGCATGATTGAGCGTTCAATATGTCTCATTGTTGCGGCGCTTATTTGAGCCTCTTTTTGCCGATAAACCTCTGTCAAATCATTAAGAATCCTGGAACGCAATGGCTCTTCGTGTAAAGAGCTGTCTTGATCCAACCAGCTTTTAACTGGCAAACTTACACCATATTCCTGATGTAGTTGTCGCTCTAAACCAAGCACATCCCATTGTTCTTCCAAGCTATGTGGCGGAATAAAAGTATCAATGAGCGCACTGACAGCATCCTCACGCACCATCGCAATCGTTTCAGCAATGTCGCTTGCTTCCATTAAATCATCGCGTTGCTTGTAAACCACTTTACGTTGTTCATTGGCAACATCATCAAATTCCAAAAGATGTTTGCGGATATCAAAGTTATGTCCCTCAACTTTACGCTGTGCATTTTCAACCGCACGCGTTACCAGAGAATGCTCAATCACTTCATTTTCTTGCATACCTAGCTTTTTCATGATTATCGCAATACGATCAGAAGCAAAAATACGCAGCAAATTGTCTTCTAATGACAGATAAAATCTGGAGGAACCAGGATCACCCTGACGACCAGATCGACCACGCAATTGATTGTCAATTCGGCGTGACTCATGACGTTCAGAACCAACAACATGCAACCCCCCAGCCGCCAGAACTGCATCATGGCTTATCTTCCATTCCGCTTTTATTTTTGCTATTTCTGCTTCCGTTGGATTTTCTAAGTCTGCTAACTGAGCATCTAAACTACCGCCAAGCACAATATCAGTACCACGACCTGCCATATTAGTCGCAATCGTTATTGCCCCGGGGCGCCCAGCTTGAGCAATAATTTTAGCTTCCCGCTCGTGTTGTTTAGCATTTAGCACTTCATGCGTGATTTTTGCTTTATCAAGCAGGCTAGATAATTTTTCTGAGGTCTCAATTGAGGCCGTACCGACCAACAGCGGCTGACCTTTTTGACTGCGCTCTTTGATATCCTGCAACACTGCATTAAATTTTTCTTTTGCGGTTAAATAAATTTGATCCGGGAGATCTTTGCGGATCATTTGCATATGAGTGGGGATAACCACAACCTCCAAGCCATAAATTTGTCGAAACTCAAAAGCCTCCGTATCGGCTGTACCGGTCATGCCTGAAATCTTCTCGTAGATACGGAAATAATTTTGGAACGTTATTGAAGCAAGCGTTTGATTTTCCTTGCGAATTTGCACGCTTTCTTTTGCTTCAATTGCTTGGTGCAATCCATCAGACCAACGACGCCCTTCCATTGTGCGCCCAGTATGCTCATCAACTATAACCACTTCTCCATCTTTAACTATGTAATCCACATCACAAAAGAACAAAGTATTAGCACGCAAGGCGGCGTTAAGATAATGCATCAGCTTAACGTTTTTGGGATCATACAAACTCTCACCGGCACGAATTAAACCGGCTTGAACAAATAACCTCTCGACATTTTGGTACCCCTCTTCAGTAAGATGGGCTTGTCGCGTTTTTTCGTCCAAAGTGTAATCGCCAGCACCATCTGGCTTTTCTTGTTTTTTTAGCTTAGGAATCAATTTGTTAATGCCAAGATAAAGCTCTGCGCTATCTTCAGCCGGACCAGAAATAATCAGAGGGGTACGCGCTTCATCAATCAAAATTGAATCAACTTCATCGATAATGGCAAAATACAAACCGCGTTGCGCTTTATCTTCGAGGCTCAGAGCCATATTGTCGCGTAAATAGTCAAAACCAAACTCGTTATTGGTCCCATAAACAATATCTTTGGAGTAGGCATTTTTTTTATCTTCATGCTCCTGACCAGATATAATCACCCCGACGCTCAAGCCCAAAAAATTATAAATTGGCCCCATCCACGCAGCATCACGTTGAGCCAAATAGTCATTAACGGTAACGATATGCACGGATTTTCCGGTTAGAGCGTTCAAATAAGCCGCCAAAGTTGCAACGAGCGTTTTACCTTCACCAGTGCGCATTTCGGCGATTTTGCCCTCATGCAAAACCATACCACCGATTAATTGCACATCAAAATGCCGCAAACCCAAAGTGCGCACGCTCGCTTCCCGCACCGCAGCAAAGGCCTCCGGCAGGAGCATGCCCAAAGTCTCTCCATCCTGTAGACGCTTGCGTAGTTTAGGGGTTATCGCCTTAAGATCCTCATCAGACAAGGATTGCATCTGCGGTTCAAGTTCGTTAATTGCCGCGACGTTTTTTGTAAGCAGCTTCAATATACGTTCGTTTTGTGTGCCAAATATTTTACTTAAAATTTTTGTGATCATAATAGTGTTTTAAAAATAGTAACCCGATGATTTTGTAGTTAGCAATTGAATTTATTATGCCGTAAAATGCAGCAAATGAAAACCATTGGCGAAATTTTAGAGAAAGATCTGTCTGTATTCACAAAATTAATGAAGAAAAGTCAAGTTACTCAAGATCTGGCTTTCGTGTTTCAGAACGTGATTGATGCAGATTTAGCCAAGCACTGCCATTTTGCCAATTTAGAGGGTTCTGTAGTTACAGTTACCGTAACAAATGCCGCCTGGGCCACAAGATTGCGTTACGCCATCCCCGATCTGATAAAAACTTTGCGCACGCAGCCTGAGTTTAAAACTGTTGCCTCTATTCGCTACCTGGTTAATCGCCAGCTTAATGAATCAAAACCCAAGAAAAAACAAACGAGGCTGTCGAGTAGCAATGAGATTTTATGGCAAGAAACCTTGGCTAAATTAAAAAGCCGCAAGCGTCGTTCGGTGTCTTGATACTTAATTCCACAAGAGATAACCGCTTATCAGCAGCTTGACATTCTTCGTCTTCGTCGTACAATAAAACTGTACAACAACAAGAAAAGAAGAAAGAAAAGGCAAAAAATGAAAGAAGTATCTTACAGTGAAGCGCGACAAAATTTAGCCAGTATTTTATCAACGGTTTGCGAAGACAATGTGCCCGTATACATCAGTCGTAAAAATGGAGAACGCGCCGTTATAATATCGATAAGCGAGTATGAATCCATGGATGAAACTGCGTACTTGATGCGTTCGGAAGCAAACAAAAGGCATTTAGA
>AMFJ01008183.1_pt1 | contig 11300 bp, 10 predicted proteins | sample 427208 | NCBI WGS metagenome assembly AMFJ01 (sample SAMN02954298, study PRJNA114691) | groundwater metagenome | biome: aquatic; feature: subsurface aquifer; material: sediment; isolation source: subsurface aquifer sediment | place: USA: Rifle, CO | collected 2008-08
ACAGCCTCGCTTATGCCGCACAGGCCCATAATCACAATTGCGAATGTAACAAGCATAACTTTTTTCATAATAATCTCAAACAGTTCAGCCAGTTTTTCTTATATCATTATAGCATAAAATAATTAGAACATCTTTTAGGCGTAAGCATGGAATATGGAACTGGACATAGACTAAATCAATAAGATACAAACAAAAATCCCCCCGCCAGGCACATATATTGAAAATACTTTATTTGTCGAGGTTCCTTCTAATATTGAATTTGTTATAGAAGACTAGAAAAATCAAATAACAGACTCCTCTGCTTCGATCATTTTTTACACAACTTCATATGTCCTCTTGACTAGTCAAATATTTTTCACCCCCTCTGTAAGGATTTTAAAATTTGTCTGTATTGCCACAAAATAATGCTCAAAATCAGGCAATGCAACTTTCAAATCTAGCCGTAATGAATCATTATTTGTTTCAGCATAACCCCTAACCTCATCATATGCTCTACGAACAGCATCTAAGAACAACATTTTTTTCCCAGGGGCTTTTGTTAAAGTCACTACAACATCATGAGCCATTGCAAACTTCCTTTGCTGGGTTGCTTGGTCTCTAAAAATTCCTTTTAAAAACTCCTTAAAATCATAATTAAAAACGCCATTACCGCTACAAAAGTCCTCAAAAATCTTCTCTCGTAAATACTCAACCTCGGGTGCGCTGTGTATTCTAAAATCGAATAATTTCCACTTGCTTTTTTCTGCCCCTACAGTTACTAGACCATAATTCCCAGGATTGGGCGTTGTATCGGTTATACGAAGAACTCGCGAAATCATATCCAAAGCAATAATATTCCTCCTTGCATCGTCATGTTCTGCAGCATTAGGAGTTGATTCATAATCTCTCATGATATGGTCAAACACTTCAAATTTTTTATTTTTTCCAGCAACCTTGGTAAATCCCGCATCTTGCGTGGCAATAAAGAATCCGCCGGGAGATAATGGGTTAAAGAAAAAATGCACTTTTGGCCCATAACCAATGTATTCCAAAACTTTATAAACAAATAATTCCTTCAAATCTACATTAGCCACACTACCACTTCCGCTTGCACTTAAACTCCCATGCTGGTGGGTTTTTATATAATATCTTATTTCATGTGGCGTCCCTTCAGGATCCATATAATTAATTTTCATGATTCTACCCAGTTGAACACCCTCACCTTTGAACTTAAAATCGATTTTGGTAATCACTTTGCCTTCTCTTGCAAAAATGGCATTAAAATAAGTAGTGGCTGCTGCGTCAATCGGTTCAAACCTGGCATTCGCATGTTGACGCAATTCAACGGATATATTGAGATACTCTCGAAGTAAGACAACACTAGAGTTAATATACTCGAGCATTATTGGATCTTCGACCCTTTTTAAAATTTCGTTTGCAACTCTTCTCCTTTCTGCGACGGCGCTTCTTTTTATTTGATTCAATCGCTCTATCTCCTGTTTTATACTATTCCATTCCTGCCGCGCCCCGGGATTATCTAGTAAGGCATGGCCTGCAGACGCTTGTCCTGATGCAGCCAATTCTTCTTTTTGTGGCCTTTCTCCTGCTGGTGCTAACTTTGCAGTTCCCTTCATGGCAAACCCTGCGCCACTAAATCCGGCTATCGCCACCAAAATCACCACTATAAAAATTAAACGAAAGTTTTTCATGTCCTGCCTCCGGAATTCTGTCTTATTTTTTATATTTATAAAAGCTGCTCTATTAACTTATTTTATACTAACCATACATTCTTTTTCTTATGGCCCTGGCCATCAAATTGAGCTTTTGCGCATCTTTTCTCGCATATGCAAACATTATGTTACTTTTATCAGGAAAAGATTGTTTTTTTTAATAGCTCCTGACTCATAATTGTCACAAAACTTTTCGTAGTTGCTTACTCTTACCCTTATTCCGGCCCACGCCGCAGTTCTTCTTCTGGACAAACATCAATCTTTGTAATTATCACAAAATGTCTTATAGTTGCGCTCGACTACTTTTATGTGCCAATCTAACAGTTGTTCTGCGGACATTGGATTCCCATGTTGATCATAGTCATCAGTAAAACAAGCGTTATTTTCAGCTATTTTTTTCAAAACATATTCGCGAGCATCTCTTATAGCAGTGTCAAAAGCACTGGTTTCTTTTTTACCTCTCATTACTTTGGCTCTGACGCTCGCAACTAACTGACGATCTCTACTGCTAAAACCACCTGTTGCTCCAAATTCTGATATAGCGTGCCTGATACATGACTCCCTCTCCTGATTTGCTCGAAGGCCTAGTCTGAATTCTATAAAACGACCTGGAGAATAATCGGCATTTATCATCCCATTAGATGTACAATGAAGATGATCTATTAATACCGGCTCATACTTAATGATTCCATCTTTCATGGTAGTTTCAATTATCCCGTAATTACCGGTGTTATCGCCAAAGGTATCTTGTAATCTTAATATGCTGTTTAAACTAGCAAGTGCGAATAAATTCTCTAAAAATTCTGTACTTTCCATAGCTTGTTTATATGCATCAATATTGTCGTCACTATCGCGAAAAAACTCTTTTTTCAATACAGAGACCCTTTCATCAGGATGAATTGTGGCAACATCTTTAGTAACAATATAATTGCCTTTAGCAGTACTTCCCCCCGAAGTAGAGAAGCTTTGCATCAAGCAATCAGTCTCTGGACCGTAACCAAGATATTCAAGTACTTTGTATGCAAACAATTCTCGACAATCAACTTTTCTTGTTGCTGAACTAGGTGATTGGGGTACTTCACTAAAAGTTTTTATGAAATATTTGTATCCATTATCGGCTATTACCACAAACCCAGGATTTGCCCCACTTAATTCATTTTTCTTTATGTTTAAGACATTTAAATGCAGCTGGCCACGCAGTAATTCTCTTATTATTAACATGTGTTCCCGCTCCGCTTCCTCTTCTATTTGTTTGCGTGTGATTTCTTTGAAAAGATCATCACAAAGTGAACTCGCAAGGGGTTTTTCTGCTAATCCAGCGGATAAAATATCGTTATAAATCTGAATAATATAGATAAATACAAAAGAATCAGCATAAATCTCTCGTATTTTAGCAATTACAAAACTTTTCATTTCTTTTATAGCGATATTGTACGCCCTAAAAGTTAGCTCTTGTTCAAGACGCCTTCCAATTTCAGGCCGCTCCGCGCTTAAGCCAGGAACACGTCCACTTAACTCTATGAGCCTACTCTTAATTTCAGCCTTGCGATTCCTATCCCACTCTTCTATAGAATAGACATCAACAATAAATTTTAATAATTGCTCTTCTACGCGGATTTCTTTATGAGGGGCGCTGGTCTGGGTAGATTCATCTTCTGAAGGATCCATAGCAAACGAAATCATGGATGTATTAGTCACAAATAGCATCAAACAGAAGAACAATAAGTTTTTTATAATTATTTTCATAATGATCGCGTGAATATCTTTTTTATTATTAGGTGAAACATATTATAGCGCTTTTGCTCAACTAATTTGTCAAGTTATTTCTGAGGGGCAGCCCTCCCTAAGAAACTCCCTCCGGGTATTCGTTCCTTACTAGGGCAAACCCGATTATCTATAGTAATAGGAAGTTGGATTATCAATTGCTATCTCATAACAAGTAATTTCAGGTGGTAAACTATTTGATATAGTATGTTTACCTTCCAAGAACCTTATACCGCTAATCTGATATATATACCTCGTTGGTATGCCAGCTGCTGCTCTTATGGAAGCTTCAAAAATATTATCTCTATCTGGACCAATTGCTATCATGATTCAAGAAATTTGTGCTAAACGCAGTGCAGGGAAGAATTACAACCACTTACAAAAAAGCCACGTATTAGTTTTTGCGCAAAGAAACAAAATTTTTAGCATATATCCTAAACATCTTGTAATTTATCAAGCGCCATATTTTTTACAGCTATGGCAATGAATTCAGCATTTTTGCCTTCATATTTTGAGGGTTCATTATTTAGTGTGAAGGTTGAATAATTTTAATCTAAAAAATGACCTTGTTGATGTTGACTTTGTTGCCTTTTATAGTTTTTTTACCTCTTTTTCGTTCTGGCGGACATTTCCTTGCTTGTTTTGTGTCCTTCATATTTTTCAACTCTTGCCTTTAATTTTAAGCCTGTTCGAAAAGTAACGACGCGCCTAGGCGTTATTGGAACGACTTTACCAGTTTTGGGATTTCTACCCGGACGTTCTTTCTTGTCACGTAAGTTAAAGTTACCAAAACCAGACAGGCGAAGTTGATGCCCTTGTTCAAGTAAAAAGCGTATTTCCTCGAAAAATATTTCTACTAAAGCTTCAGCTTTCTGTTTGTCAGTCGTTAACTTTAATGCTTTAGATAAGTCTTCTGTTATTCTAACCTTTGTTAAAGTCATAAGCCCTCTTTCAAATTACACCAAAACAAAAAATTCTGATCTCCCCTTAAAAAACCTAAAAAACATGACTTCTTTGTCCCCTTTCTCTACGTTAAGCCTGTTTTTCTAATCTATCGTCCTGTATTATAGAAATATTCTTGAGACGTGCTTCGTTGATACGATCACGCATTTGTTTACCCGGTCTAAAGAAGGGCTTATATTTTGGTTTGGTAGTAATTTTTTTCCCGGTACGAGGATTATGGGCGTTGCGGGGAGGATGATAGTGCAGTGAAAAACTACCAAAGCCGCGAACATCGATACGCCCACCTTTAGATAGGGCTTCGCTCATACATTCCAGGAGTCGATTAATACCTCTCTCGACATCTTCAGCAGATAATTGTTGGAGCCTGTTTATGATATGTTCAATAAACTCAGATTTAACCATAAAACCCTCCTTACCAAATATCATGTCCTTTTGCTATGAGATTGTGCCTCCCCACAACAAACAACCAGAAAATATTATACAATCGCACCTCGTTAGTCACACAACATTAAGCCCACCGGTCCAGGTCAAAAACACTATTTTCCCTTATATTCTTCGTCTTTCCATTTTGTTGCACAATATAATCTAATCAAAGAGAAAACAATTTTACCTCCCCTACTCTTGCAAAAATACGGTAATTTAAGTCTTTTAAGGTCTTTTGGTTTAATACCAAGTTTTTGGGCTAATTCCTCTTCAGTATATTTCAAACAACTTTCCTCTTTCTTATGTGTTCTTTTTATCCTGTTGCGCGTTAAAAACCTGTTAATCATTTTGTTCACTGTTAACAAACTGAACCTTTTTGTTTTATCGGGTTCAGTACTTGTTTTTTGCTCATTCTCCAATCGTTTTTTTGATTTTCCTTGATTACTATTATTACTATCCTTGCTACCAGGTGACTGCCCAGCAGCTACAATATCTGCGATCATGTAACCTCCTAACAAGCACTGCTATTAGCGTCGTAGCGATGTTTAAGGAGGCTGTTGCATTCTGAAAAATTAATACGTTAGGTCCATAAAAAAACTCTAAAAACGCCAAATTGCAACAGCCTCTTAAGGGACTCCCAATTGTCAAGACAGCAAAATGCCTTTTTTAAGATATAAACTTTTGACATTTAACCGCCACTACTATTGCTTTTTATATACTAAAAACACCGGAGCTGTCAATTTTTAGTCCTTTTTTTGTTGTTCAATCACACTGCATAGGAAGCCGGAATAAGCCTCTAAAACGCCTATAAGGGAGAATCATTTAAACTGTGTAAATAGCCGTTAAAAATTTCACTACCATATTTTGCATATTAGGGGTGGGAGCAGCTTCCATAACACTGGCCGATTATTAATCGAGCAACGGAAATGAAGTTCTTTCAAGTAATTCTGTCTCAGTATTGTTAAATACCGTATTTTGCTGTGGTGATACTGCTAACAAAAGCAATATAGAAACACACCAAATTAAACAAAATACATATAACATTTTGTTTTGTGAGTGCTTTTTATCAGTACCGGGCTCGTCGTCACGGTCTTTATAGATACGGATATCCATTTCTATTTCCTCCTATGGGCCTGTTGCATTCCGAACCATCAAGCAAACAACCGAAATTTAAGTAAATTACTATCGTTTCTTTATTGGAATTTTTGGACATAAAAACTTGCTAGAACTAACAGTTCGAACACGGCATTGCAGTGCAACAAAACCGTAAGTTATCCCCTCAGGGTTCGACATCAAAAACGAACGCTTGTGGCTTGGGTAGCTTACGTTGCGATATCCCTTGCAGTAAACCATCGCTTAAATTTTGTACCACAGACACAGCTGGCGAATCTCCGCTTCGAGACAAGGCCAGGGCTTTATTAACTATTGATTGTGTCAATTGACCAGGAAATATTTGTTCTATGATCTCAATTTCAGAAACCCCGCTACCCAGAAGAATTGGCATTGGCGTCAATTCTGATGGGGTATTATCGTCTTGTCTGCAGTAATATAAAGCCGAATTACCGGTTGCATCACCATAAATGATTTTAGATAGTAAACTATTTGATATAGTGCATTTACTTTCCAAAAATCTCATGCCGCTACTCTGATATATATATCTCGCTGATATACCAGCCGCTGCTCTTATAGAGGCTTCAGAAATATTATCTCTATCAGGACCAATTACTGTGCGTCGCTCCTCCAAAGTTGACCATAACATTGTCATGTTTATTCTTGGCTCGGAAAGTTCCGGTAGTTGGCGATATAAGAAATCATATCGCCCTGAAAAAATCTCTTTAATATTAATATCCTGTGTTTTTTGATATGGAATATCTTCTATTTTTATATCGGAATATTGACTTAAATCTATTTGCCTTCGATCCATACCATCACCGATTTCTTCAAGCTTGTGTTTCAGATGTATTAACTCGTGTGCTAGTGTTATCCAAAATTCTGTACTATTACTAGAAATCGCTGCAATACTGGGCTCTTCAAATTCGTGCGTAACCGGATAATCTGAATTAATAATATCAGCAATTTCTATTACTAATTCTGCTTTACCTTCCCGCCTTCTTACAAAAAATGCTGTTTTGTCTCCTGGTTCGGCAACCTTAAAAATAATGCCCCTACATTGGGTCTGTGCATGGGTATATTTCTCATGTATTTTGTCTAGCAACTTTGACCCCACATGATTAGTGCTTATCTGTTCTATGTGTTGTGCTAATTGACTTTTTAAAGTAGTGCTGCCTTCAAATTTTATGTAATCATGATCTAAAAAGTTTGCGCTAAGCACACTACAAGGAATTACCATAACTAAGAATAGAAAAAAATTATATACTATTTTTTGTGCTTTCATCTTATTCACAGTGAAAATTACGATACTCAGAAATCATCCGGTTATACCAATCAAGATGGTAATAATCATGTGCCTCAGTAGCATGTAACATACGAAACCAAAAAGCAGCCTTTATGCAATCACCACGGGAGGCGCCATCTGACATTGCTTTATCCTTGTATCGCTGAGCTAAAGGCAAATATACACCACTATCCGCTGCTTTCTCATTAATCACCCGCAAGCTCTCATCCAATCCACTAATAAAATCCTCTCTGTCTAATCGTTCTTCTAATTGTCGATAGTATCCTCTTAACTTGTCAATACTAATGTTGCCACCACAAAAAAGTCGTTCAAGATCTCCTATTTCCAGAATGTAATCTGACACAGGAGGGGCAACAGCTGTAGGTAATGGACTGGTTGCATGATCGGACATAGAATGTTGCGCTATTATATTTTGAAAAAAATCCTGGAGAGCTGCTTGTAGCCATGCTGGAATATCATGCCCATCATCGAACATTGGTAATACCACCTGTTGACCACCATCATTTATATACGATACCGTAACTCGATGTTCCCTAAGTTGTTGCCGCTGCTGATGTGTGAGCATTCCAAAACTCGTACCGCATAGCCCTATAACCATGCTAATCACGAAGATAATGTTTTTCATACAGCCTCCGAATCATTGTTAAGTAGATAACGCGCCCAACAATCATACATAATTTGGGTTTTCATAATGGTACATTATAGCACGAATCATCTAAGTGATCATGGCAAAATGCATCTGGCACCTCCAACTTCGTGTACATGTACATATTCTGGTTCGAAGTTGTGAGCTTTCAAGAAGTAGGGCCAAGCAGTCTATTGCCTCAATTTGATGTCTATGAATCACACACTTAATTTATCAAGCGCCATGTTTTTTACAGTTGTGGCAATGAATTCAGCATTTTTACCTTCATATTTTGAGGGTTCATTATTTAGCTTTTTTAGAATTTCCATAGCAATGTTTAAAGTAACTACCAAGTTGGCGTAATGGTTTTTTTCGTGAGGGGCCATTTTTTTATTATCGCCTACACTGCCATTTTTTTGATTGCCGCAGTAGTTTTCTATATTGGACTCTATCAATTCTGCAGAAATTTTTGATACGGCCTTACCAGAACTATGGCTTATATTTTTTAAATTTTGGAATACGTTGTCGCTTAAATAAACTGTTACTTTTGACATATATTTCCTTAGGTTGTTGATTGATTTTATGTCACCGCAAAATAGCAGTGGGCAATGGCGGTATTTTAGCAGTGCTAGCAGTAGAGCAGCGGTGGATATTAGCGATGCATTAGCTGTATCCGCCTAAACAGCAATATTTTAACAACCGCCAGAACATTTTATTGTATATTTTCAATATGTTCAATAAAAAACAAATCCACCGCCAAATAACGGTGTTTTTTATTTACATTTAACAGTATTTATAATTTTTACACGCGATTTTTATGTTTAAAATCAATGGGGTAATTGGTTGTCATATAATGACGCGGGGTGTATCAAACCGGCATCTGGTTGTCGATGAATAATCGCTTGCTTTAAAGCAGCCATAACTAAACTATTCGTCATGCGACACTCATTGCAAGTCCTACAATACGCCGAGAAAATACGTTCATAACAGCTGCCACACACAACCAACCTTCTTGGGTAGCAATATACGTGAAATCCGGCAACCCAACGTTGATTTGGTTCTTCTGCTGCAAAATTTTGTTTAATTAAATTAGGCGCTGGCACAGTACTTGGATTATAATTGCTTAGAAAATAATAATATGCAAACACACCATCCGTCTCGATCTGAGCCACACTCAGCATGCTTTTTTGTTTCATCTTTATTAGCTCCATTTTTTATGGGCATGGCTGTCGTTCTATAATTATCTTGTATATGCAAATATTACTTTTCTGATCCATCTCCTTTTTCTAAATAATTCTTGCCGATTAATATCGAAAAATTGCCTTTCCTAAGATCGTCACCGATTTTTTCGCATCTGCCACCTAGATGATTAGCTAAAAATTGTTCCACCATTACTAGGGATGACAATCTATTAGATTCTCTAGTAAAACCATGTCCTTCGTCATGATAAAGCACATAAGTTACCGGAATAGCTTTTTCTTGCATCTTGTTAGCAATCTGATCAGACTCGGTTTTTTTTACCCGAGGATCATGTTCTCCATGTAAAATTAATAATGGGCTGTTAATATTATTCACGCGGTTTAAAGGAGAACGCTCTATTAACAATCTTCTGCCTTCCTTGGTGTCTATATCACCGACCCTTTTTTTAAACAATGCGATTGCCGGTTTCCAGTAGGGTGGAATACCCTTAATAAAAGTGAGTAAATTCGAGGGACCAACAATTGATATACCACAACAAAAAACATCTGGAGTAAAAGTTAAACCAACCAATGCTGCATAACCACCGTAACTGCCCCCCATAATAGCAATCTTTTTAGGATCAGCAATCTTCTGCTTAACAGCCCATCTAACAGCATCAATTAAATCATTTTGCATTTTGCCGCCCCATTCTTTATTGCCGGCATTAATAAAGGCTTTACCGAAACCAGTGGAACCACGATAGTTAACACTTAAAACGGCGTAGCCACGACTAGCCAACCATTGATGCATGCTATTCAAGCCCCAACAATCCCTACTCCAAGGACCGCCATGTACAAACAATACCATCGGTAGTTGCTGCTGTTGCTCTTTGGTTTTAGCTATTAATGTTGCTGGAGGTAACGTTAAATAACCAACCAGCTCCAAACCATCGCGCGCTTTAATTATTATCGGTTGCATTGGTACTAGCGGTTGGTTTTCTAGCAATGGCCTATCGACAAAAAGAAAGGTCATACGTATCGGTTGATTGGTTTTAGGATCGCGTTCGTAAAGATAAAATCTACTAGGTTTGATATCGCTATAGTATCGCACAATCCATTTAGCGTCAGTTAAAGAACGAGATACAATTTCAAAACTATCCGAGTAGCTATTTTTTAAGTAGACAAAGTCTTTGGTAATTCTGTGGTCCACTACAATCCATTCGGTTTTAGTATATTCATAATCAACCGCTTGTGGCGTGAGTTCAGTAGGGTGCATGAGGGCTCCCCTACAATCAGCTTGGTTGTTTGCTGCTATAATGCTTTTTGTATTATTATCTAAATCAATTGCATAAACCGCCACCTTATCCCAATCTTGATTGTCTAGTTTATAGACTATATTTCCTTCTTTGTTAAAACCAAGAAAGAAGGTAGTTAGTTCATCCTCAAAGGAGACTTTCTCAAATAGCTTCCACTTATTTTTGCTATCTTTAATGTAGTATTCTGTTGCATTATCAACGGTTGGTTGTTTAGCAAGTCGTAACTGCAGTTTATCATCAGCGGTGAAACCGCTGAAACGATTATTTTCTTCAACCAAAGTTAACTGGCCAGTCGTAATATTTAAACGGTATATATCAAACCATCGGGGGTCGCGTTTATTCAGACCAATCAATATCTCATTAGGTAATTGTTGACTAACATTTATGATCATCACTCGTACGCTAGGAAAGGCCGTTAAATCTCTGGTGACACCGGTTTTTAAGTTAACACTATAAAGATGAAAATTCTCATCGCCATCACGGTCTTGTGTATAAAGAAGGTAATCATTATTAAATGACCAGCAATAATATTGTATATCTCGCTTATGCTCTCGGGTGATTGGTTTTGCTTGAGCCAAATTATTACTATTGGCCACCCAAATATTTAATACTCCGTGGAACGTGGCAAGAAAAGCGATATTTTTACCGTCTGGACTAATCAATGGTAGTGTCTTTTCTGGATTACCAAACAAAATTTTACGAGAAATTAAAGGAGTTAAGGCGGGGTTTGTATGAATAATGTTATCGCCAGAAGCACTAACAGCAACCACTACAAACAGCATCATACAGCTAAATAATACTCTAGTCATAATAGCCACCTTCTTTATCAGGGTCACCTTATTAAAATTTATTGGGTTCTTTTGAAATTGCGGTGTCGCGTTAATTTTAGGGCCATTATGGAACGTC
>AMFJ01034780.1_pt1 | contig 11300 bp, 9 predicted proteins | sample 427208 | NCBI WGS metagenome assembly AMFJ01 (sample SAMN02954298, study PRJNA114691) | groundwater metagenome | biome: aquatic; feature: subsurface aquifer; material: sediment; isolation source: subsurface aquifer sediment | place: USA: Rifle, CO | collected 2008-08
AATCTTGTTTATCCGACAAGGAACAAAACGTTGAAAAATCGGAGTTTATATGAAAATAAATGAGTATTTTGAAACGGCTTATGACGCAGTCTGGAAGCAAGATTGAAGGTTTTGCAATTACCTCAGGGAATAGAAAGAATCCATTTTTGAACGGTTTACATTATAAAAACTACTGGCTCTGCAGGTCCGTTAATCAAAAAGTAATAATAGTCCAAACCATCTTTTCTCAAGTTGTAGAATTTATTCTAATCCGCAAATTTCGAAAATGTATGGATAGTGACATCAATATATGTTAATGTCTGATCTTTTTAAAAAAAGATTGAATTTAAAACAATCAAAATTTAAATATAACAGTATTCGATAAAATCCCTATTTTACAAGGATTAGAAGTTCGTTCATTCTTGTATTTTTAAAAGAACAAAATGTCATGACATTATTTTCGATTATAAAAAAAAATTCAATTGTTGTTTTCTTTTTATTAATACTAATAATACTAAACATTCTTTATTTATCAAATATGTCTTTTTTTCTTGAAGATAACCTCATAGAAAATATTCAACTATTCTTGCTTTTTGGCTGTATCTTTACCTCTTTTAGAAATTATTTCAATTATTCATTAATACAATTCCAGGCATTTTCTTTTATATCAGGTCTTGGATTTATATTTATCCTTTTTGAAGAAATAAGCTGGGGACAAAGACTTTTTAATATTCCATTACCAAATTTTTTCCTGAAATATAATAACTCAATGGAATTAAACTTACACAATATCAATGATGGAACACTGGAACAAATAATGTATTTTATTTTTATATTTTGGGCATTAATATCTCTAATAAAACTAAAATACTATTTTAATCGATTGTTGAGACATAAGATTCCTTTTTTTAGCAGGAATATGGGAATGTTATTTATATTTATACTGATCTTAACTCAATGGTCATATTCAAATTCTGATAAAATTTATCCTGAATTATATGAAACTTTAATTTATTTATTTTTTTTTATATTCAATTACAATTTAAAAAAGTATAATTTTTTAAAGCATAATTATTATAATTCCAAAGATTTAGAATTTTGATTTATAATTTAAATTTGAACTTAATATTTTTTTAAAAATATCTTTAATGCATAAAATTAATAAATAATTGAAAAATAACAGAATAAGAAAAATATTATTTCTAAGACCACCTAGACATTATTGGCCTATCCTTAATGAAGCGGATAATTTCTTGTTACCGTTAGCTTATCCGTCTATCTCAGCGTATGTTAAAAGAGAAATACCCGAAATAGAATTTACTATTCTAGACTGCTGTGCACACAGGATGGGATGGACAAGTTTAAGGAAATACATTAATGAGGGTAATTTCAATATGGTTTGTATTGGAGAAAAAGTATGTTTCTGTAATGAATCAAATCGAGCTTTCAAACTTATAAAAGAAATTAATCCAACAATAACTACTGTTGCAGGCGGCCAATTTTATTCCCATGTAGTAGAAGATTCCTTAAGAAACAATAAATGTATTGATTATATAATTAGATTCGAAGGAGAAATCCCATTAACTCATTTAATTAACACTTTAAACAAAAATGAAAACATTTTCAATGTACCTAATCTGGCTTTCATAAGGGCTAATACTTTACACTTAAATCCAATTGCAGAACTTATTGATATGACAAACCTACCTATTCCTTCATATGAAAACTCATTCCTAGATAAATATCAGGCGTTTGGTAAATTATGGCCGAAAGCAGTAACAATTCAAAGAAGCAGAGGTTGTACAAATAATTGCTCTTATTGTTCGTGGATATCTCAGGAATCTTACATTTCTGAAGAAAATAACAAATTGACAAGAAAATCAACATTCAGATCTAAGACTGTATCACAAGTACTTAATGAAATCGATCTATTATATAATAAATATAATATCAGATATTTATTTTGGGTTGATGCGTCTTGGAATTATGACAATGGCTGGTTAAATGAGTTTTGTGATGAACTTCTAAAAAGAAAATACAATCTAGGATGGTGGGCATTTATAAGACTTGATTTGATACCAGAACAACATACAAGTGGTCTTCTTGAAAAAATGGTAAAAGTTGGACTTCGCCATATACTTTCCGGGGCTGACCGTCCTGAAGCGGACGGTTTAAAAACTTTATCAAAATTAAATCAGAATTATTCTAAAGTAAAAGAAGCCATTTATATTTTTAAGAAATATTATCCTCAAGTATTCAGACAATGTACTTTTATAACAGGACTTCCGGAAGATAAAGCTGAAGATATTCGAGCTGTTTTAGATTATGCACATGATATTGATGTTGATTTCGCTGCATTTCATACTATTACGCCTTTTCCCGGAACCCCACTCTATGAAGAAGCTAAAAAAAGCGGGTTACTAATGGATAGTGATTACACCAATTATGATATGTTTTATCCGGTTATGCGTACAAAATATTTATCTCAACAAGAAGTAGCGTACTGGACAATATGGTGTCAGTCTAATTTTGTTCAAAAAAAACCATTCAGATATTTTTCACGTTTTTTTTCACCCTATCCTATACGACGAAAATTACATTGGTGGTTTGCATATTCCATTACAAAAGTTATGATTACTCAATTATGGAATCATGCTAGAGGAATAGAACGGTTTAAGGGTTTTGCTGGAGTAAACAAACTTTGGAAGCCCAAGTGGTATGATCATTAAAATTATTTTAGAATATTATGTGTGCTAAAATTCTCGTTCCATTAAGCAATTATAATGAGATTCTTCCACTAATTTCATCAGGTGCTGATGAGTTTTATTGTGGTTTTTTGCCGAATGATTTCAGCACTAAAAAAAATAAACTTAATTGTTATTATAATTGTGAAAGAGCTAATTTTACTTCGATTGAAGTTTTAAAAGACTCTGTCAATTTAATACATCTCAATAATAAGAAAATCTATGTCGTTTTAAATTTCCCTAATATTAATGATCAACAATTAGATAATATAAAAGCTTTAGTAAAAACGCTTTTAGATATAAAAATTGACGCTTTTATAATTGCAGATATAGGTTTAATAATTTTTTTAAATAATTATTTTCCCGACATAAAAATACATTCTTCTACAATTACCGGTGCTTTCAATCACTTATCAATTCAATTTTTAAAAGAATTAAATGTAAAAAGAATTGTTTTACCTGATCATTTAAATAAAAAAGAAATTATCGACCTTAGTACAAGCACAAAAAATACTGTTATGGAGATTTTTGTTTTAAATAATCGCTGTAAAAATATTGAATCTTTTTGTTCTTTTGAACACATTGGCAAACCAAATAAAAAACACTTTTTTAAAATCAACATTAATTCTTTATTTCAGAAATTTCTCCTCAAATATGTACCTCAAAATATAATAAAGAGATTTTTAAGAACAAATCTTGTAGAAAAACTTATACCATATGAACATCTAAATCCTTGTAAATTTAAATACAAAGTTTCGCCTTATGGCTTAGGCAATACTTCAAAATACAAAGCAATTATTAATAGGATTGAGAATTCATTCGGTATTTATAGCACTTTTGTTAAAATGAATAGATGCGGAGCATGTTGCATTTATTCAGCTCTAATAAATAATTTAAACATTTTTAAGATTGAAGGGAGATTCAATCCTATAGAAAAAAAAATTAAAGATGTTAAGTTCATTAAAAGTTGTATAAATAATTTTGATACAAAAATCAATGAAATGGACTTTATTAAAAAATGTCAAACTGTGTATTTTCTAACCTATAAAAATAAATGCAATATTTCTAAATGCTATTACCCGGAACTGTGGAAAATATAATGGAACGCGCATTATTTATTAAAAATATTTCTGATCTTTCGACTTATAATTTAAAAAAAATTAATGTTATTTATTATGGCAGTGAATTTTGTGAAAAATTGATACCTTCTCTTGATAAAATTACGGAAGTTTATGACTTTTGTATTAAAAATAATATTAAATTTGCTTTTATAACCCCTTATATTACTTCACAATCTATTGATTTACTTGATTCAATATTTTATAAATTAAGCAAAATTTTAAATAAAATCTCTCCTATAGAAATAATTATCAATGATTATGGAACCCTCGTTTTATTAAGAAAATATAAAGAACTTAATAAAACCTTTGGAAGAGTTCTAAATAAACAAAAGAGAGATCCAAGATTAGAAGACACTGAATTCTTAGTTAAATGGGATATTGAAGATGAAGGTAATCTATTTAACACATTCTATCTACAAAAATTAAAAGATGAAAATATTACTAGAATTGAAATGGATAATGTTAAAATTAATTTTTTTAATAACAATGATTTTAAATTTAATCTATCTTTATACTATCCATATGTTTTTTTAACTACTACACGACTTTGTTTATTTAATCGATCTTTTGATGTTACCAATGTTGAAGTCATAGGCGAATGCAACTTGCAATGTACAAAACTACCTTTTTTTGAGTTAGAAAATAAGATTATGCATAAAAACTTGATACTGAAAGGTAATAGTATTTTTTATACTAAAAAATTATCAAAAAATATTTTAATGAAAAAAAATATTGATCGAGTAGTATTTGAGCTTTAAATTTTGAAAATTGTTTGAATTAAATATATAAATCCATCAAAATACTCTTTTATCTTCATATACCTTAATTTTATAATTTGTTTAATAATCATGCTTGGTCTAAAGTAAAACCTTAAGAAAGCATATCGTTGCAATCTAAGTAGTTCTTCTTTATCAATACCTTCAGGAGTATAAACAACCAAGTCATAATTATCGGGATAAGAATAAAAATACCTGAAATTTTTAGCATTTATTCTCGAACGTATTTCAAGATTTTCAAACGCTGGAGTTCCAGGATAAGGTACGAATAAATTAAATTTAGCATAATCGATACCAAGTTTTTTTGAAAAATTTATTGTCTTTTTTATTTCATCTTTTGTTTCTGTTGGATTCCCAATTACAAACAAACCGTTAACACTTACACTAAATTTATTTAATAATTTTACAGCAGATTTACTATCTTCTGTTGAAAACTTTTTATTTAAAACATTCAATATTCTATCAGATCCGGATTCAAATCCCATAAGAATTTTTGTACAACCTGCTTTTTTCATATTACACACTAATTCTTCATCTAACAAATCCGGTCTGGTTTCTGTAGCCCATTTAATTTTTTTTGATAGTCCTTCATTAATCATAGTATTACAAAAATCTAAGGCATATTTTTTATTTAAAGGGAAATTCGCATCACATATCACAAAACTATCTACATTAAATTTTTCGTAAAATGTTATTATTTCACCGATAACATTCTGAATTGAGCGAATTCTAACAGTATTTCCAAATTCTTGACTGCAATAAATGCAACTATACGGACATCCACGACTCATTAATAAAGGCAGATGTTTATGACCTCCGGTGCTTACTGTGGCGCCAGGAAAATATGCATCTAATTTCAAAAGTTCCCATGCAGGATATGGGATAGTATCCAAGTTATCAACAGTATTCTTTTCTAAATTTCGAATAGGCTTTAAGCCATCAGAATAGGTGATATTTTTTACTACAGAAAAACTATTTTTAGATCTAACAGCATTAACAATATCAACAATCGTATTTTCCCCCTCACCATGTATAACAATATCTGCAATTCTTTCAGAAACAATTTCATTAGCATAATAATCGGCATGCTTATTTCCCATTATGATAAATTTATCTGGAAATTTTTCTTTTATTTTTTTTGAAAGATAATATGTATCATCGGCATATGGAGTTAAACATGAAATTCCAATAATATCCGGATTATCTTGTTCAATATACTTTATAATTCCATTAACCCCAAACCTATCGACATAATCATCTATAATATGAACATCATTGCCATTATTTTTTAAAACAGAAGCCAAATATGCCAGTCCTAATATCGGTATAGGAGTAAAAAAACGCTCAAAACTTGTTATTTTTTTCACTAAATAATAGTGTGGATTGATTAATAATATTTTCATAATGTTTTTATCTTTTTTTAATTTATTTTCGAATTTAATTTATCAAAATATTTTGTCGTTAAACTTTTAGAATTAATTTGTTTCATAAACTGAAAAATGTATGAAATAATATCGAACAAATTTAAGAACCAACTGAGGTTATTTTTTACAATATACATTAAAACTCTTACTAATCCTCCATGTAGAATATAATAATTAAATGATGAATATAAACATAATCGGCTTAATTCACTATCACTAATTTTACAATACTGATCTTTAGAAAAAGATTCGACTATTTCACTTCCGGGTAAATATAACAATGGATGAAAATCCACTATTGTAGGTTTCACTTTATTTACGAATTGCAGAGTTTCTTTTATTGTTTCTCTTGTTTCTCCGGGCAAGCCCAAAATGTATGTAAGTACACTAACAATGTTTAAATTATTTGTTTTACTAATAGCATCTTCCAATTCTTGAGGTTCACATTCTAGGCGATTAATGTTCTTTAAAATATCTTTATTGGCTGACTGAGCTCCAAATGATATTAAACTGCAACCAATATCTTTTAATCCACTAAATATAGAATATCTGTTGTTTCTATAACTCATAGGATGCAATACTATGGAAAAATTAAACTTCAATTTTGTTTTTTTTACTTCGATAATAAATTCTTCTATCCATTTTGGATTTAAACCAAATATATCATCAAGAAAATGTATGTATTTGGCATTTCTTTTTGTTATTAAAAATTTAATTTCATCAATAACATTATTTACTTCTCGCAAACGGTATTTTTTTCGCCAATAAAGATGCGTAGAACAAAAACTACAATTGAAAGGACAACCTCTTGAAGCCATTACTACATAATAGGGTTTTTTTATTGTAATATTAAATAAATCACCATAAATTTTATTATTATTTTTTTCCCAATAAGGATATGGAATTCTATTTAAATCAACAATATCAGACTTATTTGTAATAATTAAATTATTATTTTCATAAAAAGCAATACCAGATATCGTATTAAGAGAACAATTCCCTTTTAATCCATTAATAACATGTTTTATTGTTTCTTCACCTTCTCCAAAAACAATAACATCTATACCACTTTCCAATAATTTTTTAAAATGTAAAGTTCCTGGACCACCAGCTATAATGCGACCGGAATACCATTCACTATTTAATTTTGATATAGTCTTTAATACGGACGGGATTGAAGCTGAGGTGGTGTGGAATCCGATTAAATCATATTTCTTTTGATTTAGAATATTAAATAAAACATCAGCAGCATTTACATCATAAAGATTATCATAAAGATCTACGTCAATATTTTGCTCTAACAAAATCGATTTAATATATCTAAGACCGAGACCAGGGCGTCTTTGAACTTTTTGTACTGTAGATAATAAAGCTAATCCTTCTGCAATTGGTGAATATATTAATGCAATCTTCTTAACTTCAATTGGAATTTTCAAAGTCTATAACTCATTGTTTTTATATCTTGTTTTATTTAAAATCATTGTTATTATACTATATTCAGATTAGATATTAATATAATTTTATTTTTAACAATAAATTACCTATATAATAACATGTTTAGAAAATCTATTTTGTTTTTTTTTATAGCAATATCATTTTTTTACAAGATTATTATGATATTCTACTTTCCTCTTGATGAAGATGAACTTGCATTTATTCGTTATTCATATTTAATTTCTCAAGGAAACATACCTTTTATCGATTTCTTTGCTCCGGGATTTCCTTTATTTCAAATTTTAATCTTACCTCTGGTTTTATTATTTAAAAAATTGTCAGTGGGAATATTTTTAATTAAAATTTGCATTCTCTTTTTCTTTTACAGCGCTTTATTTCCATTCTACAAGATTATTGAAAAAGTTAGCACGCATAAAATTGCTTTTCTAACAATAATTTTACTATGTTTCAGTAACATATGTTTTAATCAAAATATGCTTATACGACCTTCTACCTTATCATTTCCATTATTATTATATTTAATTTATTTTCTAATAAATCTTCTAAAACTTCCGGAGATAAAGAGCAGAATTTTATTATCCATAAAATTTGTTCATAATACGACTCCTCACCCGACAATAGAAGATTCATTATTAAATTTCAAGCCTATTGGGAATTTTTATTTTTTTTTATTTTTAATATTATTTTCTATTTTATGTACACTTGATTTACGTACATTGCCAATTGTTATAATATTCTTTTCTTATTTGGCTATTAACTACAAATTTCCATATCATATTATATATCTATTACCGATAACAGTTTTTTCATGTATATTTGGAATCTTGTCTTATATTGATTATAATTTGTTTTTCTCTTTTATAAATATTATTGTTTTTCACATAAAAAAAGAAGATCATACTCTGATTTATGCCCTAAAAGAATGTTCTAAAGATTGGCTAGTTTTTGTCTGCTTCTTTATAGGTTTATTATCATTTCTCAGGAATAATTATAAGAAAAATTTATTTTACTATTCATTAATTCTAATGTTTACAGTTATCTTTATAACAACATTCTTTTTTCTCAGACCTAATACATTTATTATTCTTTTTTTTCCAATTATATGTTTTTATAGCAGTATTGGAGTATTATCGGTTAATAAAAGCCTATTATCAAAAATTTTACGACAACATTTATTTTTGATTATCTTTTACTGTATAATAATTTTTAATTTCATATTTTTTTCTTTAAAAACTATAGGCGATCCACCGGTTTTATCTCTTAAACAACAAATGACTATCATTAATAGCTTATTAAATAAAAATGTTTATGTTTTTAATCTAAGCAGATTTTCCTTCAATCTCTTTAATTATAATACACTTCCTTTTATTAGAATTGAAGAAGATAGCATATATAATTTAATTAAACTTAATTTGATACAAGATTACTATAATTTTATTTATTGTATTCTTAAATTATATAAACCTGATTATATTATTTTTTCTTTAGATGAAAATCACATATCTAAAGAAATAACCAATTATATTCTTAAACAATATGCATTAGAAAAACCGTATTTATATAAGAAGAAATCAAATTCTGATAACAGTGAGCATAAACAAATCAATACAATATCAAACAGAATATTTTGTAAATATTTAATAAAAAAAACATCAGATCTAACCATAATTAAAGACCTTATACTAAATAAAAACAAATCCTAAATTTTTATTATAAAATTATTCTAAATCGTTATTTAAAAGATTTTTTTGAATTTTTATCGATTCATTAATCAACAATTTAAAAATATTTCTTATAAATTTGTGGTTTATATTAAATTTTCTTCCAATTTCTATTCTTTTATTTAATACCTCATTAATTCTTTTTCGTTGATTTATTGGGATATTGTAACGCTTTTTAATTTTTGCAATTTGTTTAACAAATTTAAACCGTTTGTCCAGTAAAGCAATTATTTTATAATCCAATTTATCTAATTTATCTCTATTTTCTTTTAAATGATCCGATAATTCTATTTTTTTCATAATTTGTTTTATTCTTTAAATTCAAGATTTTGAGTAAAAATAACTTATTATCTTTTATTTTCCATGTTAAATTATATTTTTTTCATATTACTTCCATCAAATATTAGAACCTAATTTTCATTTAAACGGTAAATCTTTAAGTGTTCTTCTCTTACGATTTCATTTAATCGAGAAGAAGTATTTGTTATCCTGTTATCATAAAACTCTTTTACTAATTTATAATTATTTTCCAAAAATTTATTAAAATAGAATTCAATTATTTTATTTTCAAAATCTCGATAAATAAACTTATGCCCTTTCTCAACAATTATCCATGTGGGTTTATTATTTAAAATCAACTTAATTTCGGAAAATTGATCAATATTGAAAGCTTTAGCATACTTTTCATTTGTTAAATGCACAGGAAAAGCATATTTTGTAGGTATATCTATTTCCGTATATCTGTATAAAACCACATCCCCGGTTGCTATATACAATGTATCAGAGGCTTCTTTATTAGCGTTGATATACATAGCAGGAAGTCGTAAAAAATCATATCCTTTCTCAAAATACAATGCCTGCTTAAACATTTTATTTTTAGTAAAAAAAATTAAATACATCACTAGAAAAATCACTATCCCAAACTTTTTTAACATATTGTTTTTTATAACATATATTCCATATAAATAGTAGCCTGTTAATATAGAAAATATAGGTAAAAGTTGAATATAATAATGGTCATAAAATGTTTTTGACAGAGTTGTACTCCAAGCAAGTACTACAAACCAAAAAATATAAAATATCTTAAATCGTAATTGAAAAAAAATCGAATGATTATTATTTGAGTTGTTATAATCACTAACTAAAAAAGATGAAATGGGAAATATAATTATATATACAAAAACAGAGGTCTTCAGAATAAAAATTCTGAGATTTTCATATGTATTTTCCTCATTTTTAATATATTTAATATTAGAAAACCAGTTTGCATCTAAAAAATCACCTAAATGCCCTTTATAATAATAGAAAATGATAAATAATAAAGCAGGGGTTATAAAACCAATTATATAGAAAAAAATACGTAAAAATATAAAATTAATCTTATGTTTCTTGTAAGAAATCAATAAAATCATAAAAATAAAAGCTAATATATCAAATACAACTTGCTGTTTTGTAATTAAACCCAAACCAATAATAATGCCGGACCAGTAATAATTTTTTCTTTTATTTTTATTTATAAATGTTTGAATCAAAATAAAGAAAGATGAAATAGAAAATAAATTAAAAATTATTTCATTATTAAAAGCACATCCTCCAAGATTTGGAATACTTGACAATAAAACATAACATAAAGCCACAATTAGACTTACATTTTTTTTATTAAATATTTTTTCTGATATAAAAAAAAGTATATAAGAAGTAATTGTGACAAAAATCGTACCTAGAATTCTCACACCGATTAAAGGATCTAAATTTATTTTTTGAACCAATGCAGCTAAATAATAGATTAAAGGGGGTTGATGATCCCAATAATGAATATAAGGTAAAAATCCTTTGTTGATAAAATATCCCATTAAGATATAAATACCTTCATCATCATCTAAATAAGAATAAAATAAGGTATTATACCTTAGAACAATTGCAAAAAATAGTATTATGATTAAATAAATAATACGTTGATTATATAAATTGTTTATTAATTTTATCATAAATTATATATTGCTTTAAATTTCATTATAATATTTCAACATTGAACTTAAAAAGTAAACTTGATCTTAGACCCAATTAATCAATTTATTTC